>Ga0307379_10008613_pt1 | contig 13729 bp, 9 predicted proteins | sample UN2MG_FD_202237 | JGI IMG/M metagenome (GOLD analysis project Ga0307379, IMG submission 202237) | Soil microbial communities from Risofladan, Vaasa, Finland - UN-2 | ecosystem: Environmental > Terrestrial > Soil > Coastal area > Acid sulfate soil | place: Finland: Risofladan, Vaasa | collected...
TTTTCAATCGCGCCAATCAACTCCTTCTCCTCTTTCTCCTTCTGTTCCGCCTGCTCGGCCTTGTCAAACACGATGTCCTCTGCGATAACCTGCGTTTCGGACGATCCCTCCTGGCCTACAGCGGGAAGGATCTTCTTGTCGTCAGTGAGCTTTCGCTGATTCATATAAGTCGGCGACATGATTTCGATCCCATGTCCATGCAAGGTGTCCAGAACGCTTCGGGAGAGATTGGATCGAGCGGTAATCAGCCATTTCACCTCCTTCAAGAAACCGGAGACTCGGTACGTGACCGAATAATTCCCCAACTCGAGGATGTGAACGAACGGTTCCTCGAGACCGCTTTCCTGCGCCGCCTTCACAAGAAGCGAGTCGATCTGCGTGTGATGAACGTCGTAGCCCAAAGAGAGCGTAAGAGAGATGATGGTCCCCGAGCTGCGGATCGTAGTGACAGGATGGCTGATAAGGTATGTATTCGGAATGGCGACGAGTTCCCGACTTTCCGATTGGATTTCCGTCTCGAACAACCCCCGTTCGGAAACGCGGCCGAAATGGTCGCCGACGCGAATGAAATCGCCGATGCCGAAAGGTCTTGTCACGCGAAGAAGAATCCCGGCCATCAGGTTCGCGACGACCGTTGTCGACGAGAACGCGAGGATTCCCGAAGCCAGAAGGCCGATAAAACCGATCAGCCCGTTGCGGGAGCTTTCGCTTATGGGCAAGGAAAGGACGATTGTCAGCAGGCCGACAATCGTCAACCCGAGCATTCCGATTTGACGGGGGAACTTGCGCTCGTTGCCCAGATCCGTGTGCCGCCCGATCAGAAACCAGTTCGCGCCCCACAGAATCACGCCCAACGCAACCGCAACCCCCAGGGGAGGCAGATACGGGGAGATCGACTCCATCGTCCTACTCCAGATCTGCATGAACGATACCCGCCATGATCGCCGAGCAAATGATTAGACAGGAGCTGCCCTGCTTCCGCAAGGATACCTTATCGAATACGGATGTGGCGACGCTATTTCGGCGACGGCTCGCGTTCGAATCCTCTGGATATCGCGTAGGGAAAGAAGTGGCGCGCCCTAGAGGATTCGAACCTCTGGCCACTTGATTCGTAGTGACGCTTTAAGGGGGTCAGCGCAGTACCGGCTGACCCCTTATAGTACGTCCTGCTTGGGGATTCGCCCCTCCCCTTCCTTCCGTCTTGCTTTCCTGTACTGGTTGATTACGGGTATCTACTGCACATTCTACTGCACAGTCTGGGTAGGTAATCCCCCGGGGGTCGCCAACCCCGGATCTGTTACGGATCCCTCGAGGGGATAGATCCAGGGGTGGTCGTGAAAAGGAGTTTCAGGCGCCAACCCCGTTCCCCGGCAGGTCTGGTCCGCACATTAACTTCCTCTCAGCCCGATTCCCATTACTATTGATGTTGAACCGATCATCTGTTTTGGTATAATTTATTTTGTGGATGGGCTCTCCTGCCCATGTCCCGATTGGATTGGCTTCAAATTGCCCTCATAGCCCGCTGCAACCGGAGCGTCCGGTGTGAGGTGACCTGCCCCCCTGCTCCTACATCAAGGCGAGGGTCAGGCGGTGCAAAGTGTCAGAACCGGTACTGGACGCTCGCTCCCGCGATGACCGCCTGGGAGTTCAGGAAATCGATGTCGGCGTCCATCGATTCCGCGCCTGCCTTCCCGACCAGGTCCAGCCCCTGCACATCGGCAAGGTTCTTGTAGACACCTTTTACGAACCCTCCGTAAATGGTGTCATTTTGCTTCTTGTCGAAAAAGGGGTTCGACTGGTCGTAATCGCCCGTGAATGCAAACACCAGGTTCAGGGCGACGTCGAACTCCTTTGACCGGAGGTATTATCATGTCCCGGATGCTGAACGCGAAGAACCTCCGGTTATTTTCAGATCGTTGATCTCACTTGACCATTTGGATATCACCCGGCCGCCAGGTCTTGTCGAACCAGGGCTGAAGCGGTCCGTAAAATCGCAGTATGACGCTGAATCCTTTTTCCGGGACGGTTTGAATCCAATTGCTTCCTTTTCCCTCCGGCGCTTTTGGGCCGAAGTAGATATCATAGGAACCGTCCGGATTGGCCTGAACACCGCGCTGGCTTGAGATGCTCGGGTACTGCTGATCGGTCTGGAGCAGCGAGCGAGTCTGGTTGCTGTAGACCACCACGGACCAGAAATCCTTGATCGGGACATTGGGGGGAAAGTGCAGCTTGTAGTTTTTGGACCCGTCCAACGGTTTCCCCCCGGAATCCACCGTGGCCATGGAGTATTGCGACCCCGCGCCCTGGATCTTCACGGTCATGGCCGGCGTGACCATGGTGGCGTAGTAGTAGTAGAACGCCCGCGCGTCCAGCAGCCGAACGCCGTCCGCGAGGAACTCATGACTGCCGCCGATAAAGGCGGTCTTCCAGTAGCCGCTATCATATTGGTATGCACTCTTGTCGCGGCCCGGGAACACGAGTGAGCGTGCGGTGGCGTTGCCCACGGCGGCGGCATCGGTGAGGATCTTCTTCATGCGAGCGTCCGGCGCAAAGGGCTGTCCTTTCTTGATCCCGATGGCGGCGAACAGCCCCAGAATTTCCGGGTCCTGGGAGTCGGTGGGCTCTTCCTGAACGACTTGGTTCAACTCCTCGTAAAAGCTGAAGTCATTGGCATGGATGGTATTGAACTCCTTGCCCGACATGTTGACCCACTTCTGTTCGGGAGGATCATTCACCTTGGACAGGGGGTAAATGCGCGCATGTTTTTTGAAGTTCTCCACTCCCGGTTGCGAGTCGTTTTTCACGAGAAAGCCGCGCCAGATCAGGAAATTGCCGTATGTTGGACTGTGATAGACGAAGTAGCCCTCGGGTATGTCGCCCTTGTATCCGGGTCCCACAAACAGGTACTTGCCGCCTTTCCCCTTGTCCGGTCCGGCGTTTCCCAGGTCCGCCACGTACCGAAACCAAAAGTCGTTCACGATGCCCAACGTATTGGGAGGACTTTCCACGACAATCGGACCGTCCTTCAGATCCAGCCATGTGCCGGTATAGATACTCTCTGTGTTCGGCGTCAGGAACAGTGACCGCGCGTCCATCAGGCTCTCGGTGATGGCGATGGTTCCATTGATCGCGCCGAGTTTCCGCATTCCCTCCCGCATCGCTACCAGTGACGCGGCAGGGCACCCGTTCAGAAATGCCTCTACTCCACGCAGGTAGTCCAGGTTGTCAAAACATTTCTTTACCGTGTCCTCAGTGGGAAAGCCGTCAAAGAACTCCAATGTACCGATTCGGGTTTCCACCCTATCCGGTGTCGTGATCGACTTGGGAATCTTCGTCGTCATCTTCATTCGGGGGATTTCGCCCGCAGTACCGACCGCCGCCAGCAAACCCATCAGCACGGTCGTCATCACAGCAATGCGTTTCAAACTTTTCTTCTTCATCACGCCTCCTTTCTTGCGGAACCTCGATGTCCCGCGCCCTCTTTTCTTTGATCGTCAGCATTGCAACCGGGCGGCGCAAACGCGCCGCCCGCTTCAACCGGTTGCTCTGGAATGCTGTCACTTGCCTGCCTTCTTCCTCACCCCTTCCTTCGCCTTCTCACGCTCCTCCTGCTGCTCCGCGATCATCTTGTAGGCAAGGTAATACTTGTAGATGTTGCTCACATATTGCACGGTCTCGCGACCGACCTTCTCTGCGGCAACCACCTCCACGTTATTGAACCACCGGTTCGGATCCAGGCCGCGTTTCGCCGCCACCTTGCGCAGTTGAGAGATCTTTCCGGGCCCTGCATTGTAAGAGGCAAACGTGAACAACCCTTTGTTCAATGGGTCCATCGGCTCATTCGCATAATACTGGTTCATCATGAAGCGGATGTACTTCACCCCGGCGTGAATGTTGGCCTCCACTTTCGTGATGTCGCCTACACCCATTTCCTTGCCGGTGGAAGGCAACACCTGCATTACTCCGATGGCGCCCGACGGACTTCGCGCACTCTGGTCGAGCTTCGACTCCTGGTAGCCTTGCGCCAAGAGGAGGAGGTAGTCCATCTCATATTTATCACCGTACTTCCGGAAGAACTTGACCACGGCTTCGAACTTGGCGATCTCTTCCTTGGAAGTAGCGCCCTTCGCAAACTTCCCGGCCTTCAAGTACTTCTGCAGCAATACGTTGCGCTTCTTGGCGCCCTCGGGATGACGGGCCAGGAATTCATTGAGCTCCGCCTTGAGCTTCGGGCTCTTCTTCCGGATCATCGGGGCGATTTCCCCGCCGGTCCGGACCGCCGCCCCCGGATGCAGGACGAGTTTTGTGAATACCTGTTTCCAGAACTCGGCGATGTAATTGTCCGCGATGGTGATCTTGACGAGACCGGCGTTCACCATCTCGAGGATGTCCTCCGTGCCCAGTTCCTCTGGCGCGAACCGGACCTTCACCGGTGCCTTTCCTTTCTTCGCGAGGTCGCCATTGAGCTTCTCCAGGCTCTCGTAGAAGCTCGACGACTTTCTGACATACACCTCCTTGCCGGAAAGGTCCTCCGCCGTGGAGACCGGTTCCGCTCCCGGTCCCGTGACCACGATTTCGGAGGCGTTTTTATACCAAGAATCGGAGAAATCCACCTGCTTCAGGCGTGCCGGAGTGACCGTCAGGTTGGCGGCGGCGATATCCGCTCGTCCTTCGAGCAGAGCCGGGATGATTTCGTCCCGGGCAACGGGAATGAACACGACGTGAACCCGTACATACTTCTTCTTGAGTTTCTTCTTGAGCTTCCTGTTCAGGTCCTCCTCGAACATCCGGCCGAACTCCCAGGTGAGCCCTCCCTGGGTTCCCCTGTCGACGAAGTAATGGGTTTTTGAGTACGTGACGAGGACACGGATGAAGCGCTGCTCGATCATCCCGTCAAGGTCTCCGGTAAACTTCTCCCGCGTGAGGTCGGCCAGCGCGTAAGGTTTCTTGGCCGGCGGCGTTGACTTGGACGGAGTTTGGCCGAAAGCGGGTGCTCCCGGAAACAGAGCGAGGACAAGCGCCAACGAGACGATCACGGATTTCATCTCCGCCTCCCCACCGGCATACGCCGCTACTTTTTCGTCAACTTCTCGGCTTTCGGAGACGACCAGGTTTTCATCTTTTCGAGATCCGGTACATAGATCCGCAGGATGATGTCCATGTTCTCATCCATGCGGCTGATGGGCAGCCAGTTCTCTTCCGGCACGCCTTTTAACCTCTGTGCCGCAATATGAATGGCGATGCCGCAACCGATGGTTCTTCGCGTTCAGCATCCGGGACATGATAATACCTCCGGAGACTGGTCGGGGTATGTCAAGCCGTCATAACTTCCAATAGGCGGACAGCGTGTAATAATCCGAATCCATGCGATTGTCGGCGTTGAAGTCATGAATCCACTTGCCGAGCACCGTGAGATTGCCCCCCGCGGATTTCGGTATCCAGACAAGCCCGGGGCCCATGCCGAATGACTCCGACTTGAAGTCGCCGAGGATGGCGCCGCTGCCGCTGTCGCCGGATATCTGTTGGTACCAGTACCCTCTGATGCCGAGGGCAAAACCCTCCGACAGGAACTGGTTGGCTGCGAAGTCGAGGTGAAACTCCGTGCCGGTCTTGTAATCGGTATCATTGTTCTGGGTGTTGAACATGATCCCGGGTGCGAGACTCACTCCGGTTCCGGTCTTGGCATTGAACCAGCTCACCGCTCCGACGGTATCAAAGCTCCAGTAGTTACGCCCGAGGTTAACTAAATCGTTTGTGTCGTAACTGCCTGTCGGAGCGATGATATTCTCGGCGAGCTTGAAGGAATAATTGCCGGCACTCCAATTCAGCTGCAACGGAGTGACCGAAATATCGGACAGGGCAAAGGAATCGTCGCTCGCCTTAAGAACTCCGATGATGGGGCCGGTCAACTGGGCATCCAGATTGCCGTAGCCGAAGGGCACCGCGATAGCCACCGTGTAAACGCCGCCAAGAACCCGTTTTTCGAAAGTGTAGGTCGCGGTGGGTATGGCCAGAAAGAGATCGAGATCGAGGGAAAAATTCACCCGCCCCTGCAGCACGGCACGGTCCACGTTGCCAGCCTGGTACCAGAGCAATGCCCCGGCCTGCAATCCCGGCTTGGGAGGCTGGGCGATCAGGATATCCCCTCCGCTCCCCGGCAGGTAGTGACTTCCCCCACCTTCCGCAGCCTCCGCAGTGCCCGCATGCCCGAAGATCATGAGTACCGCGACCAACACCGAAACGGCGAGTTTCCCCATCGTCCTTGGCATAAGGGCTTCCCCTTTATTTCCTGTGAGATCCATCTCTTATCCAATACCGTGTCACTTCGTGATTCTTTCCGCTCCAGCGAATCAAATGTACTTGATAGTGATCATGTTGATCTTGCCGTTGAACTTAAACGGTGCCTTATCATAGTAGTCCAGCGCAACCGGTGAACCCAGGTCCTTGCCGACATCGAAGGTTTCAGAAGCGGTGAAGACGCCTGGGACCGATCGTTCCACACGCCCCCGGCCGACCTCTTTCCCGTTGACTTTCAATGTAACGGTCGCCGGGGCCATGCGATCCTTGGAATCATATTTGGTTTCCACTTCGATATTGATCTTTCCGGTCGGGATAGCCGATTCGGAAACCATCTTGTACCGGTTCAAGGTCATGGCATTGTACTCGGCCTTCAAAAAACCCTTGTCCATGTAGACGGTGAACCCTGCCGAAATGCCGCCGACGGCAAACAGCACCCCTTCTGCATCTTTCCCGATTTCGGCATCGATCACCGCCAGGGAGGATCGACCACTGGCGAATTTGGGAGCCATCGCTTCGGGAATCCGGTCCTGCCCTTCAAAAAACGTCCATTCTTTCAGGGGCGAAGAAGGAAGTTCACTGTTGTTGAAGAAGGCGGTGTACATGGAAGCCCCTATGGGATACACGAGGTTCTCTGTCGCTTCCTTGTCAAACATCGCCTTTAACTCAGCCAGTTTCTCCGGGTACTCCTTGGCCAGGTTTTTCGACTGCGAAAAATCCTCGCTCAGGTTGTAGAGTTCCCATACATCCTTATCCGGTTGCCAATTGATCACTCCGGTCAAATCCGTGCTCCAGGGAGCACGGGGACCGAAGACGCTGGCCATCCAGCCGTCGTGATAGATGCTACGGCTGCCCAGGATTTCAAAATACTGTGTCTTCTTGGTGGTTTTGGCTTCCGGCTTGTCGAAGGTGTACGCCATGGAAACCCCGTCCAGCGGCTGTTGTTCCACGCCGTCCACAATTTTGGGCGGTATGATCCCAAGGATTTCATAGATCGTGGGGGCAATATCATTGACATGGTGGAACTGGGAACGGACTTTCCCATCGTGTTTGATCTTTTTCGGCCAGGAGATGACCAGCGGCGTCCGGGTTCCGCCCAGGTACGCGGCGACCAGCTTCGTGCCTTGAAACGGCGACGCCCCGGCATAGGCCCACCCATGGTGATACATGTCATCGAGTTTCGGACCGCCCAGCGCGGCTATTCCGCCATAGTCTTTGTCGAGTACGGCGATGTGCTGCTCAATGGTGGACGGCATGCTATTCTGGGCCAGCAGCTCGGAGATGGTCCCGTTCATGCCTTCGGCCGAGGGGCCATTATCGGAATTGATGTAGATGATGAGGGTGTTTTCCAGCAACCCCTGCCGTTCGATTTCATCGACGATCTTTCCGTACTGCACATCGGTATGCTCCAGAAATCCGGCGTAGATCTCCATCAGACGGGTCTGAAACTCCCGATGGGATTTGGGGACATCACTCCACTTCTGCATGGTCGACGCCAGCGGGTTGAGGACAGCGTTCTTCGGTATCCAACCCATCTCCTTTTGCTTTTCGAACGTCATCTTCCGCAGCGCTTCCCATCCTTCATCGAATTTGCCGCGATATTTGTCAGCCCACTCCTTGAATACATGGAAAGGCCCATGAACCGCGCCGGGCGTGAAATACACAAAGAACGGTTTGTCGGGCTCCAGGGTCTTGCTAGTTCGTATCCACTGGATGGCTTTCTCGGCCATATCCTCCGTCAGGTGATACTTGGGATCGTGGGGCGGCTCGACGGGATTGGTATTCTCGAACAGGCGGGGCTCGTACTGGGAGGTTTCGCCGGCCAGAAAGCCGTAGAAGTAATCGAACCCGAGGCCGGTCGGATAGCGGTCAAAAGGACCCAGCCGGGTGATGTCGGTCACCGGCGTATTGTGCCACTTTCCGAAGGCGGCCGTATTGTAACCGTAATACGAGAGCACCTTGGCAAACGTGGCTGTCGATTTCGGTATTTTCCCCACGTAGCCGTCCCAGTCCGATGCCAACTCGGCGATCTGACCGGCACCCACGCGATGATGGTTTCTTCCCGTCAGCAGGGCCGCCCGGGTGGGCGAGCACATGGCGGTGGTGTGGAACTCATTGTAGCTGATGCCTGATTTCGCCAAACGATCCATCGTTGGCGTATGTACCGGCCCCCCGAAGGTGCTCGGATTGGCATATCCGGCATCATCGGTCATGAAGATAACGATGTTGGGGGCATCCTTCGGCAAACGTTCGGGTGTTTTTCGCCACTGGTGTTTGGATTCCTTCAGGGTTTTCCCGGCCATACTTGCGGAAGGCGGTTCCGGGAACGGCAGGCTTTCCTGGGCGCTGACCAGCCTTGCGGAAAACATCAGCGCCACTGCAGCAATGATCCACACCGAAAGTTCCCGTTTCATTTCGTGCCCTCCTTTCCTTGGACAATGCAGTTGGGAAGTTCTCTCATCGTCTTTCATCGTGAATTTTCATTTCGGAAGCAGGATCTGAACCTGGAGCCGAAGGGTCCAGTCCGGGCCCAGATTATCCGGTTTTTCGACGTTATAGAAAGCCTGTGCCTGGGCGTTCACCGGGAGTTTGCCGATCCTGAACAATCTTCCTGCCCCTCCCCCCAGCGGGATGGTCCATCTGTTGCCGCTGTCGGCTTCCCAGTTGGCGGTGTTGACGGGAGACGAAGTGAGGTACCACCCGCCCGGGAGATTGTAGTTGATGAAATATTGCAGGGTCATCAGGTTGACGTCCGCCCGATCACTGTCCCCCGCGAAAGACCAGACGTTCTGCAGCAAAGCGCCAAGTACCCACGGTCCCCGCATCGTCAGTCCCACCACGGAAGGCCCGGCGCCCCATTTTTCTGATCCCAGCCTTCCATTCGTGGCAGTCGGAAGCAGGAATACGGCGCCAGCCCCCCAGATCAAACTGCCAGGTTTGGTCGGGCCGAGGAAAAGGGACTGGCTGATGTCGCCCAATCCGAATTTGCTTCCCTGTCCATCGTAGAGTTCCGGCTGATAGACGAGCGGTGCAATGGTCCGAGAGATCAACAGCCAGTCTTCATTCAGGTGGAACGGGATGACGGGCTGGATGTTGGTGATGTTCTGGGTCTTGTCGAGCGGTCCGTACCCGAAATTGCTGTTGTTTTGAATCGGGAAACTGATCAGGTCGGCCATTGGGTTCTGCGCCGCCTTTCTCAGTTCTTCCTCACGGGTTTCCCCCGGTTCGACCACGCCGTCTCCCCTGTATGCCCAGGCGGAAGAAGCGACCAGGAGAACCGCCAGAAAGGCGTACGAGATGAGACCAAATAATTTGCGAAAGCTCATGAGCCCCCCTATTTATCCTTGGAATCGAAGCTGTTCCGTAGCCGCATTCAGTCCCGGTCCGATGGTCTCCTTCTCTTTTCGAATGCATCCAGATACATGAGGATCTCCGCTTCCAGTTCCCCTTGCAGGACCTCATATTCCTTCCTGCGAACGTCCGCCCCGTCTTCTTCTGACTTGATCCAGTGCCGCAGGGCTACTTTGCATTTCCGGTAATCGTTGCATAACGTCTGGAAAGTCTTGTCTTCCTTTCCCAGCTGGGCAATATTGTCCGTGCGATCCGGGAACCGATCCAAAACGGTTGACAGGCCCGCGCCGAAGACCGAAATTCGCTTCATGTGACCGGTGCTCCTGTGAAACACCACCGACCCCTCCGGAAGCAATCCGTTGAAGGAAACTTGTGGTACCTGTCGGAAAGGATAATCGGTGTGCCTAGAGCTGTGACCTACTTTAGGCTATGCTATATTCATGTCATGTAAGGTGAGGCTATGAGGAGAGGAAAACCGCCCCCGACGCAGACTGTCCCCCTGAATCCCCCGACAGCATCCGAAAATATCCGTGGGCAGCTTGACCGGATCCTTGCAAGCTCCGATTTCCTGGCAACGCGACTCCAGCGTGAATTCCTGCGGTTTGTCGTTTCGGAGACGCTTGCCGGAAGGGCGGACACGATCAAGGGATACACGGTCGCAACCCAGGTGTTCGGCAGGAAAGAGGACTTCGACGCAAATTCGGATCCCATTGTGAGCATCCAGGCCAACGGTCTGCGACGAGCCCTGGAGCGCTACTACCTGACCGAAGGCAAAGAGGATCCGGTACTCATCGACATCCCCAAAGGGACTTACGTTCCGACCTTCCGGGGGCGGGCCCGAAGTGAACCGGGCAGGTCTGGCGCAGGGGCCGCGACCACCGGAGAACGTTTCGAGGGGCCCTGGCCCATACTCTTGGTCTGCCCTTTCCGGAACTTGACGGGCAATGAGGACTTGGATTTCCTGGCCGTGGGCATGACGAGGGAACTTGCCCAGGAGATCACACGGTGCCACGAAATCCGGGTTCTGCTGATGCCCCATTCAGGGCAAGGGAAAAGAGCTACGGACCGCAATGCCGCTTTTTCCCTCGATGGAACCATCATGATGGACGAAGAGGAGATCAAGATAACCGTCCATCTGATCGACAACAGAACTGGCCGGCAGATCTGGGGGGATGCCCACAAGTCCAGATTTGACGCGGGCAAACTGATCGCTTTTCAGGAACGGGTCTCGAGTGCCATTGTCTCCAGTGTCGCCGGCGAGCGCGGGGTCATCTCCAGGACAGTGTCCGGAGAATCGAGGAACGTTCCCCCCCCCGAATTGAAGACCTACGAGGCGATCCTGAGGTACCACGAATACGAGCAGACCTACATGCCTCCCCTTTTTCAACGCGCCATGGCGGCTCTGACACATGCCTTCGAAATCGAACCCGAAAACGGCCAAGTCCAATCCATGCTCGCTCGTTTGTACTGCAACGCCTACTCCCTGGAGGTGCCCGGCTTCGAGGAGGCTCTGGGAAAAGCCCTGGCACTTGCGGAGAGAGGGGTGGTCCTGAGTCCGGACAGTCGACGCGCCCATGGTGTCCTGGCCTATGTCCGGATGATCAAGGGGGATATCGAGCAGGCCTGTTTCGAAGTAGAGCGTGCCATCGCGTTGAACTCGAACTCTTATTTCGTCCTCGATGGCCTCGCATACCTGCTGACGCTCCTCGGTGAATGGGAGCGGGGGACATCCATGATCCGGAAGATCATCCGGCTCAACCCCTATTACCTTTTCACTCTCCATCACGCCCTGTGGCTGGACTGGTTCCGGCAGGGAGAGTACACGCAGGCATACCGGGAAACGTTGAACTTCAAACGGCCTGCCCTGTTCTGGGAGCCGTTGATGAAAGCCGCCACCCTGGGCCATCTCGCCAGGATCGACGAGGGGAAGAAAAACGTCGGCCAACTGCTCGAACTCAAGCCGGACTTCGCGGAACGGGCCCGCGTCCTGATCGGGCACTACATCAAATTCGACGACATCATCGAGAGCATCCTCTCGGGGCTGGCCAAATCCGGCCTGAAAATCAGATAGCAGTTCCCTTCGAAAGAGGACAGCCGTCATACTGCAAGAGAAGGGGCGCAGGTCGGATCCATTCACGGAGATCCCGTCCTGTTTTATTTACAATCGAACGAAAAAGGGGCTACGGCGTTCACCGCAACCCCTTGAATTAGCTGGCGCGCCCTAGAGGATTCGAACCTCTGGCCACTTGATTCGTAGTCAAGTGCTCTATCCAGCTGAGCTAAGGGCGCGTCCGTGAGGAAAGTCATTCTACGGCAAGGGGTTTCCCGCGTCAACAGACTCCGCAGGAAACCTCCATTTCACACCCAAAATGGCGGTTGTTTGCGCGGGGTTTGCAGTCCGTGCGGTTTCCCAACCAAAATCCGATGGGAACGTTAGATAGAATTTCCCACCAAGATGCGTATGGATCGAACATCGGGGGCCGGCAAGCCCCCTGCGCGGCACTACTGGGGCTTTCCGGAATACCCTTGCTCGGCGGCTTTGCGGAACCACTTCATCCCCTCGGTGTCATCCCGGTCCACGCCGAAGCCATTGTGGTACATTATTCCAAGGCCGTGTTGCGCATTTGCGTTCCCCTGCTCCGCAGCCTTCCGGTACCATTGCACGGATTCGCCATAATCCCGGGGGACGCCCTGCCCGTTGGCGTATATCAATCCCAGATCCGCCTGTGCGTCCGGAACTCCTTGTTCCGCGGCCTTGCGGTACCATTTCGCCGCCTCGACGTTGTTCTTCGGAACGCCTTCGCCGTTTCGATACATCTTCCCCAGAGTGTACTGGGCATCCGCGGAACCATTCTCGCCGGCCTTGCGGTACCATTGCTCCGCTTCCTCGGCATTTTTCTGGACCCCGTCGCCATTCCGGTACATTTCGGCCAGGTCAAATTGCGCCTCGGGTTCCCCCTTGTTAGCTCTTTCGAGCAAATCGGAAATATCGGCCGACATTGCGGTCAGCGCGCAGATAGATAGCCCGAACGCAAAGACCAACCCCGCAGAAACCACTTTCTGCATGACGAATCCTCCGAGAGATATCAAAAAGATTTCCATTACAGCGAAGCCGATCCCATGGTAGCACGACAATTCCTCTCTCAAAGGAGGACAACCGGAATCTTGGTGACCGGATTTCGTCGACGCCCCGACGCGAGCGCCGTTTCATCCTTTTTGGATCATTGATGCTTGACCCGCCCCCGGTATTCGGTCCGCCCCTATCTTGTTTGAAAGAACCCTCTGAACCTGCCCCAATCGGATAAAGACGTACGGAGGTGTTCTGCCCTAAAATACGGGTAGACCGATCCGTGGATGGAGGGAAGGCATGAAAAGGATTCCCTTGTTCGCAGCCATGAGCCTCCTGCTGGGAGCGCTGGTCGCACTGTCCGCCGGTGCGGCGCAACCCGCGGAACAGGCGAAAGCCCCTTCGGGATCCGTGCCGCTCAAGGCGAGGGAGTGGAAAGGCGATCTGGACGGGATGGTCAAGCGTCGCGTCATCCGGGCGCTGGTCGTGAACTCCAAGACCTTCTATTTTCTCGACAAGGGCCGGCAATACGGAGCGTCCTACGAGGCGCTGAAGGCGTTCGAAAAGGAACTGAACAAGACGATCAAGGCGAAGGACCGGAAGATCCAGGTATTCTTCATCCCCGTGCCGCGCGACAAGATCATCCCGGCGCTTCTGGCCGGGCACGGCGACATCGCCGCGGCCAACCTCACCATCACGCCCGAGCGTCGGAAACAGGTGGACTTCTCCGTGCCGATCTACAGCGACGTGAGCGAGATCGTCGTGACGGGGCCCTCCTCCCCGAAGATCGCCAGCGTCGAGGATCTCTCTGGCAAGGAAGTCTTCGTGCGCAAATCCTCCAGCTATTACGAGCATCTCGAGCAATGGAACGCCCGCTTCCGCAAGGAGGGCAAGTCCCCGGTGAAGCTTCGGCCGGCGCCGGAGAACCTCGAGGACGAGGACCTGCTCGAGATGCTGAGCGCCGGGCTGGTGAACCTCGTCGTCGTCGACAACCACAAGGCGCAGTTCTGGAAG
>Ga0307379_10008614_pt1 | contig 13728 bp, 13 predicted proteins | sample UN2MG_FD_202237 | JGI IMG/M metagenome (GOLD analysis project Ga0307379, IMG submission 202237) | Soil microbial communities from Risofladan, Vaasa, Finland - UN-2 | ecosystem: Environmental > Terrestrial > Soil > Coastal area > Acid sulfate soil | place: Finland: Risofladan, Vaasa | collected...
CCGAGCGGTATCGTTCCAAGGCATCTGGTCCTCCATCTTCCGAACAAAGACGGTGAATCATAATATGCCGATATGGCTCAACTACTTTCCGGTCAGGCTCTAAGGCTTTATCTAACGCTGGACAAGTGATATCCGCCACGACAAATCAAGCGACGCCGGTAACTGTCATGCCGGGAGAACCGAGGGATAGGGTTAATAAATGCCGGCGCTTTCGCCGACACCCACTGACAATGCGATCGGCAAGCGGCTTGGCGACTTCGCCACGCTGACCGATGCGCTTGATTATGCCGCGGGCGGTGTCGGCGGCATGAACTTCTATACTGCTCGTGGCGAGCTGGCGGATCTGATCACCTGGGCGCAAATGCGCGAGGATGCGCTGGCGGTGGCCGGGCGGTTTCTGGCGCGTGGATTGCAGCCTGGCGACCGGGTAGCGATTGTTGCCGAGACCGAGGCGGATTTTTCGCGGGCATTGATGGGTTGTCTCTATGCCCGGCTGGTGCCTTGTCCAGTGCCACTTCCCAGCGCCTTTGGCTCGCGCGTCGCCTACGGCGAGCAGTTGCGCCGTATCGCCGATGTTGCCGACATCTCGGCGGCGGTCGCGCCGCAGATGTTCCGCGACTGGATCGCTGAGTCACTTTCCGACCGGGCGCTGGCCTTTGTCGGGACGCTGGCGGATCTCGACAATGCGGCATCGACTTTGCCGCTCGTTAGCGCGCCAAATTCCGACGAAATCGCCTATCTGCAGTTCTCGTCCGGTACCACCAGCGATCCCAAGGGTGTCGCGGTGACGCATGGCGCGATGATGGCAAACATCCGCGCTATGTCGGTCCACGGTCTAGAACTTCGCGAAGGCGACCGAGGGGTCAGCTGGCTGCCATATTATCATGATATGGGGCTGGTTGGTTGCGTGATGGTTCCTATCGCCTGCCAGATGAGCGCCGACTATCTGACGACGCGGGATTTTATCCTTCGGCCAGGTATCTGGCTGGAGCTGATCAGTCGGAACCGCGGCACCATGACCTATGCGCCGTCGTTTGGTTATGATCTCGCCGCGCGCCGGGCGCGACCCGCTGCTACGCTAGACCTGTCGTCGTGGCGCATCGCCGGGATTGGAGGCGACATCATCAAGATTGCCAATCTGAACAATTTCGCCGGGACTTTCGCGCCGTACGGTTTCCGGAGCGAGAGCTTCCTGCCGAGCTATGGTATGGCCGAGGCGGCGCTCGGGTTGACCTTTGCGCCAGTGGGTGCGGGGGCGCGTACCGAATTGGTTGACACCGATCGGTTGCGCGACGAGCGCATCGCGGTTGTCCCGGGTGCCGGCGGGCGCAGCCGCGAGTTCGCCATTTGCGGCAAGCCGCTTCCCGATCACCAGCTTGAGATCCGAGATGATGCGGGCGGCATCCTGCCGCAAGGCCATGTCGGGCAGATCTTCATCAGTGGGCCAAGCTTGATGAAGGGCTATTTCGGTAACCCGGAGGAGACCGCGCGGGTGCTGTCGCACGATGGCTGGCTCGATACCGGCGATCTCGGTTACATGCGTGGCGACGAGGTTATCGTGACCGGCCGGGTCAAGGATCTAATCATCGTCAATGGCCGCAACATCTGGCCCCAGGACATCGAATGGTTGGTCGAGACGCACGTTGACGGCGCCAAGGAGGGCAGCGTGGCTGCCTTTCAGCTGGCCGATGAAGGCGATGACGGTCCGGAGAACGAGCGTGTCGGTCTGGTTGTTGAATGCCGTCGCCGTGAGCCCGCGGAGCGCGAAGCCTTTCGCGCCGCAATCGGTGCCGCAGTACGCAAGATTTGCGGGATTGAGGCCCAGGTGGCACTGTGCGCGCCCGGCGCGTTACCGCGCACCTCGTCGGGCAAGTTGAGCCGCTCGAAAGCCCGGGACATGTTCCTGGCCGGCGCATTCGACTGCTGAGCGGCCTGATCACGGCCGGATCGCAACCGCCTGATCAGAGGCCGGTGATCTCCGCCAACCCCAGTGCAGCCTCGCCGCCGCCGGCGTAGATCAGATACAGGCGCCCGGATTCCTCGAAGAAACAGGGATCGCGCAGGGCGTGCTCAAAGTGGGTCGCGGTGCCGATCTCCGATGCGGTGATGGGCAGGTCGGCGCCTTCCCATGATCGCTCGGGCCGCAGCACTTGCGCGGTGTCGCCGAGGCGCCAGTCCTGCCAGTTGCCCGACAGACCGATGGTGGAGTGCAGGATCCGCTCCGGCGCGTCGCCGATGCGGGTCCAGAGGACGTGCAAGATGTTGCCCCGGACCAGCACGGCGCAATGGCGGTGGCCGGGCGGGAACGGCATCGGGCCAGGCTCGAACCCGCCATTGGGGGTCGCATGGAGGATCTGCCCGGCCCAGGCCATGGCATAGCCGGTGCCGCCGTGATGGAAGGCTCGGAGATAGACCTGGTCGATCATCGGGCCGGCTAGCTGCCAATTCAACCCATCCGACGAGGTGGCTGTCAGGCTGACCTGTTCGCCGCTGTGGTCCAGGCCGTGGAAATACATCGTCAGGCGGCGCTGGGCAGTATCGATATGGACATCCGGCGAGGCGATGTGGGGGTAGAGGCCTTCGACACCCTTGGCCACCGCCCAGGCCGGTTGCGGCACCGACGGCGGGGTTTGCGGCAGGGGGGTCTGGTCGAGGCGAATGGCGCCGGGGCGATGGATGCGCCAGGGGCCGGTCAGGGTGTCGGCGTAGGCAAGGCGGATCGATTTGCCCTCGTGGTGGGCGAAGTACAGGTAGTATCGGGCGAGGGGGCTGACGATCCATTCAGGCACCCGGATCAGCGAGGGGCCGTTGATGTTGTCGCCGAGACTGGGGTCAAGGCCGGGGTGGATGATTGGGGCGTCCAGCAGGCGGTGGATTTTAACCGGCATCGTCGCCCTCTGGTTTTCGGGCCTCGGCGAAGAAGCCGCTGGTCTGGATGGTGTTGCGCCAGTCGCTGGCGCCGGCGTCGACCAGGCGGTTGACCCGGCCACCGAAGCGGCGCTCGACCGATGATTTCCAGAATTTCAGCATGTTGAGGATGGCGGAGTATTTGCCGCGCAGGGGGTATAGCGTCACCGCCTCGAAATCACGCAGCAGGTAGGCCATGCCGTCGCGGCTGAGGCGCTGGTAATCCTGGAACATCAGGTCGCGCGGGGCGTGGTAGCGCCACATCCAGGGGACATACAGGAAAAGTTTCCCGCCGGGTTTCAGCGCGCGACCGAAGTTGGCGACGGCGGCGGCGGGGTTGTAGACATGCTCGAGGATCGCAAGTGCGATCACCGCGTCATAGCGGCCCTCCATCCAGTCCGGAAACGGCGAGCAGACATCGCCGAGGATGTCCGGGTGGTCGCCGAAGTCATTCAGATCGAGGGTCTCGACCCGCCCGCCCAATGCGCCGAGATGGTCGCGCATGCCGGCGCCGACATCGAGGATCAGGGTGCAGTCTTGGGTTGCCGTGACAATGTGCTGGCGGCTGCGATCGTCGTGGAGGTAGCGCAGATCGACCTGCGCCCGGCTGGTGATTTCCTGGAGCCGCGCGTTCAGGCCATCGACATCGTGGATGTATTTCTTTTCGGTCATCTGGCGGCAAGCTCCAGAATTTTGGCGGCGGCACGGGGGGCGCCGTCGCGGGCAAGGGTCAGGGGCGGGCGGCGAGTGGCGGCGGCGCGCCCGGCGGCATCGGCCAGGATCTCCGGGGTCAGATCGCCGATACGCAGGACGGTGAAACCTTCGCACCGGGCGAGGCGTTCGGCCCGGATGACCTGCTCGCGCTCGTCATGCTCGTCGAACGGCACGATGATCGCCGGAGTGGTGCAGCCGGCGAGGTCGAGGACGGTGTTGTAACCGGCGAGGCTGATCGAACAGGCGGCGTTGGCGAGCAGAGATTTGTAGTCAGGCCGGGCAGGTTGAATGGTCAGGTTGGCCCGGCCGTACCGTAGATTGAGATCACGGGCGAGGTCAGCGGCATCGGCGCCGCCGGTCAGCAGGTGCCAGGGGCGGGTGGAGAGGGCGGCGGCCTGCACCGCCAGTGCCAGAAGGCGGCGACCGAGGACACCGCCGCCGACGGCAACCAGCACGGTGTCGTTGGGGATGTCGCAAGCTGGCGGTGGCGGGCCGGCGACATAGCCGGTGTGGTAGATCATGGGTGTCAGGTCGGCGGGTAAGGCCCAGGTCTTTGTGAGGTGCAGGAAGCTGGCGTCGCCGTGGACCAGCACGGCGTCGTAGTGGCGGCGCAGGCGCGCGGCTGCCTGCTCCATCCGTCCGGGCTTTTTCGGCGGCTCAGGGATGTCGCGAACCGAGGCGATGATTTTTGCCGCCGGGTTAGCGGCGCGGGTGGCGGCGATGGCGGCCTCGAATTCGGTGGCCAGGATGCGGCGGCCGAGGGGGAACAGCTCGGTTATCAGGGCGTCGGGGCGGAACTGCGTCAGCGCCTGCTCCAGTGCAGTGCGCCGCGCCGCGAGGTAGGCGTCATCGGCGGGGATACCCTCCGGGGTGCGCAGGGTCGAGAAGTCGAAATCCGGGACCTGCACCGGGGGGAGTTGCAGGAAGGGCAGGTCGTTCTGGTCGATGTGATCGAGCGGGCGTCCGCCGCCAATCACCAGAATTTCCGCCCCCGCAGCAGCGGTTGCCCGGGCCAGCGCCAGGGTCCGCACCAGATGGCCGGTGCCGGAGAGGTGGCAGCAAAGAAAAGCTATCCTGGTCATGGAAAGGATTCCAGCCGGTCGGGCTCCTCGGGCGCTGTTGGTGTGCCGTCGGGCAGCAGGGTGAGCGGATAGATCCGCCCAGGCTTGATCTTGAACGGCTCCGGGCTGTCAAAGTGCCAGTCCCAGGCTCGGGCCAGGATCACGCGCATCAGGGCGCGGTGGACGATCAGCAGTGCGGGGGCCGGGTCAGCGGCGATCTCGGCCAGCGCCGGCTGCACCCGTTCCCACACATCCCACGGGCTTTCGCCGTCGGGCGCGCGGCGGTGCCAGCCACTGTCCTCGACGTTGACATAGCCGGAGTTCGGGTCAGCCAGCAGGTCGACGCCGTGCATGCCCTCCCATTTGCCGAAGTTGATCTCAACCAGTCGGGGATCGGGGGTAACGGCGCGGCCACGGGCGAGGATGTGTGCGGTCTCGGTGGCACGCGATAGCGGCGAGGCGATGATCCGGGCAGCATTCCAGGGTGCCGGGATCGCCAGTGCGCGCAACTTCTGGCGGGAATCCTCGGTCAAAGGGATATCGGTCTGACCCTGAAAACGGCGCTGCTTGTTCCAGCAGGTCGGGAAGTGGCGCAGGAGCGCGATGCGGGTCATTTGAGCAACTCCAACAGGCTGGATTTCAAGGTTTCGGCGGCGGCATCGAGGCTGTGGTGTGCCTCGACATGGGCGCGGGCAGTGCGGCCAAGGGCCAGGCGATTGGCGGCGGCATCGACGATTGCCTCGGCGAAGGCCCGCGGGTCGTCCGGCGGGGTCAGCATGCCGCCGCCGATCACGGCGCGGGCGGCGAGGCCGTCCTCGGCGATCACCGGCAGGCCAGCCGCCTGGGCTTCGAGCCATACCATGCCGACGCCCTCGTTGACGCCGGGCCAGACCAGCAGGTCAGCGGCCTCGTAATGCGGGCGGATCAGGCTCGGGTCATCGATATCGTCAATGTGAATTAACCGATCTGCGAAGGGGGCGAGAATGTCGAGCGCGGCCTTGCGCGCGGTGCCATGGCCGACGACCGTAAGGCGCCAGTCGCCCGGCAGGTGGACGAGTGCGGCAGCCAGGCGACGGAAGCTCTCCAGCTTGTCGCCGGGGCGCATCATCGCGACAGTCAGGAGCTTCAGGGGGTCGCCTGATTGGCGGGAGCCGGGGTTCGGGCCAGGGTTCGGGCCAGGGTCGATGAAGGCGGCGAGGTGGACCATCTTCGCGCCGTTTCCTGCTGCCTCCAGCGCCGGGCGGTCACGCGCGGTGGTCCAGAACAGCCGATCAGCGCGGGTGATGGCGGCTTTTGACAGGCCAGCGAAACCGGCCCAGGGCCCGCTGCGGCGGCTTGGCGAAATCGACGCCTCGGAGATGACATAGGGGATGCCGAGCGCCTCGGCGACGGTCGGGCCGAGAAGGTCCGGGGCTTTGTAGTAGCAGTGATAGGTGAACCACAACGCCGGCGGGTCGGTCGCCATTTCGCCGATTAGTCGGGCAGTCTCGGCCCTGGCTTCGGCCCGGAGCGTGGCTTGCGCCGCCGGGTCGCCGGTCATGTCGAGGGATCGTAGCCGCGCGACCGTTTTGGCATCGAACCCGGCGCGCGCCAACGCCTCGAGGGTCAGCCGGGCGATGTGGCGGTCGCCGGAAGGGTTGGGGTGATCCGGTGGCTTCATCGGCGCGTAGAAGGCTATCCGAGGCCGGTCAGTGCGGTGATCGGTTGTCATGCCTGGGCAAGAGCGGCCCGCAGCCGCGTGTCGAGCGTTGCGATCCCGTCGTCCATACCGAAGCTGGCGGTCAGACGTTCTAACGCCGCCTGTGCCATGGCGGCGCGACCGGCCGGGTCGGCGGCCAATGCAACGATTGCAGCGGCGAATGCCTTGGGATCACCGGGCGGGACCAGGGTTCCGTGAACGCCATCGGTGACGAATTCGGGAATCGCCGAGACGTTTGTGGTCAGGATCGGCAGCTTCTGGCTGGCCGCTTCCATCAGCACGTTGGGCAGTCCGTCGCGGTCGCCGTCGTCGGCGATCATCGAGGGCAACACAAACAGGTCGGACGAGCGCATCATGGCTATCACGTCGTCCTGGGCCCGCTTTCCCCGCCACTCGATACGGTCGTCGATGCCGAGCCGTTTGGCACGGGCCTCGAGGCCGCGTTTCAGGTCGCCGCCGCCGATATGGATGAACTTCCAGTCGAGGTCCTTGGGCAGGCGTCCGAGCGCTTCGAGCAGGTCGCCATAACCCTTCTTGGCGACCAGTCGACCGACCGAGAGCATGGTAAAATGAATGCCCGCCGGGCGAATGTCCGGGGGCCGCGGAAAGCGGGACAGGTCGAGCCCGTGATAGACTAACGAGATTTTCTCACCGCTGGGGTCGAGGCTGCGCAGATGCTCGGCGCCGGTGTCTGTGCAGGTGACGCCGAACTGGCAATCAGCGATCTTTTCGCGCTTCTCCCAGTCGGGGATGGTCCAGATGTCCTTTGCATGCGCCGAAAACCCCCAGCCGATGCCGCGAATCAGCGCTGTGTAACGAGCCACGGAGCCTGGGGTGTGGAGAAAATGCGCGTAGAGAAAACCGGTCTCTGGCGGCAATTCCGCCGCCAGCACTGCTGCTTGGCCGAAGCGGCGGATGCGGTTCAATGTGAGATCGCGCCGGAGGTCACTGAGCCAGACCCGCGCGGCGCGCCAGAACTCGCGTGATCTTGCCACCTGGAAAACTGCACGCAGCACCCGCAACGGCTCGGTAAGGAGATATTCGGGCAGATAATACCGGTCGGCGGTGATCTCGTCGTGGATCGGGTGGATGCGGTCGTCATAGGGGTGGCGCAGCGACCAGATGTCGAACTGGTGGCCACGGGCCTCCAGCGCTTTAAGCTCCTGGGCGATGAAGGTTTCCGACAGACGGGGATAGCCCTTGAGCACCACCGCGAGCCGCCCTGCCATGGCCTATTCCCCTGCAGCGGCGAATACCGGTGTGGTCGCCGTCATCCGCTCGGCGATGGTCGTCAAGCCTGACAGAAGCCCGGGAATCCGCACCTCGGAGGGCCGGGGCTGGTCGGCGAGTGCGCGGATCGATCTGGCCATCACCTCGGCTCCATCGCCATCACGCTCGGGCGCGAGCATCCGGACCAAACCCAGATCCTCGGCCGCTGAGGCCCGGATCACCTGTTCGCGGCGGGGCCGGGTTCGGGGCGCGATGATTGCCGGTTTGTCCATCGACAGGATCTCGCAGAAGGTGTTGTAGCCGCCCATGGCGACCACACCCGACGCTTCGGCCAGCACGCGCTCGAGACGGGGGTGGAAGCTGAGCGCCGTGATGCGCCCATCCAAGGCTGCGACCCGGTTATCGAAATCCTGGCGGTCGGAGGCGTTCATGAAGGGACCGTAGACGATGAGCGCATGAGGTGTGAGCGTGCGATCGACCTCATAGGCTCGGAGCACCCAGTCGACCAGCGCTGCACCATCGCCGCCGCCGCCGGTGGTCACAAGTATATAGGGCTGCTCGGGCAGGTCGGAGGCGTATTCGACCGGCCAGTCCGCCACTTCGCGGCGCAGATATCCAGTATAAATCGCCTGGGCTTCCATGTGCGGCGTCAGGCCCAAACCGGCCAGTGGGCGGCAGATCTGCGGAATGCCGTAGATCCAGATTTCATCGTAGAATTTCTCGATCGCCTCGATCGAGCCCTTGCGACCCCACTCGCGGGCGAGCGCGTCCTCGTCGTCCAGCACATCGCGGATGCCGAGCACGATACGGGCGCCGCGGTCGCGGGCGGCTTGCAGGGTCTGGGCAAGCTCGTGACGGAAACCCCAGGGTTCCTTGTCGACAATCAGCAGATCGGGTTGGAATTCCTGTTCGACCGTGGCGATGATCGCGCCGCGCAGGCTGGCCATCTCGTCGATATCCATTGGCAGGTTCGACGAGGTGTAGCTGCCGTCTGCCAGTTTGACCACGCCGGGAAGACGCACGTGATCGACCCGCTCGGGAAAGTCGAAGCGACCGGCGATTGGCGAGCCGGTGACAATCAGCGCCGAACAATTCGGATCGGCCTCGATGAGCGCGGTCGCGATGGTACGCGAGCGACGAAGATGGCCCAGGCCGAACGTATCGTGACTGTACAGCAGGGTACGCTTGTCCCGGGGGCGGTCGGGGATCGGGGTCGCGCCCGTCATATTCTCACCGTTCTCAGCCTCGCCGAACTTGTAGGAAGAAGTGCATGATATTGAGCCGTGCGGCAAGCCCTGATCAAGTCTTCGCCAGTCCGGCTTAAGTTGCAAGAACGAAAATAGCCCCAGGACGGCCTTGGGTTTGGCGGCATTTCCGTTGGCGGTGGCCAAGTACCGCCGGAATAGCGTATTCTCGCCTGAGGAGAACTGCGCCAGAAAACCGACGGGATGCATCCAAATGATTGGGGCAGGATTCCGCAACTGGCACATGCTGGTCGAGGGACGACCGCTAGGCGAGAGGAAAACGCGAAGATCATGGTTGGTCCCAGGGGATTCGTGGTTGCACTGGCCGCAGTGATCTGGGTGTTTGCGGGGAGTGCCGGTGCTGAGGCGCCCGACCCCAGGGCGACGACCCACATCATCGACTTCCCCGATTGCTGCCCTCGCCCGGCATGGTGGGATGATGTCGAGGTCGAGGTCCGCATCGACAGCATGGAGGTGTTCCTGTCGGTCTGGCAGGACAAAGCGCTGACGGACCAGCAGAAGGCAAAGGCGCTGTTCCAGGCGATCGAGGATTTCCTCCGGAGCAATGATGACATCACAGCCGCGGCGGTAAATTATTTCTATTGGGTCGGTCGAGATTACGACCGCATTCGCAAGCTTTATGAATTCGGGGTCGGGCGATATCTCGATTATGATCGGCCGTTGCAGAACTACGGCGGCAAGGTGGGAGACATGTCGGCCGGGATGGTGAACAACCTGGCCAAGTTGTATTTGCTCGAGGGCACGCCGGAACGCGCGGTGCCGTGGCTGCAATATATTCTGGATAGGCGCGAGGCCGACGTGAATGACCATATCCTCAAGACCACCGCCGCGCATCTGGGTGACGCGCTGAATCGGCTGGGGCGCGGGCCGGAGGCGATCGAGGTGCTGCTGGCAGCGCGGCGCGACTATGGCGGCGATTGGGAAAAACTGCTGGATGACGAGCTCGCCAAAGTTCGGAGTTCGATGGGGTGGTCGTACTACTTGCACGACCAGCGACTAACGAGATTGCTGCTTGCAGCGGGCCTGGTCGCGTTTCTGGCGGTATATGTGTTGCGCCGTCAGAGACGTCAGCGCGGATGAGTTGCGGGCCGTTCAGGCGCGGTTGATGATCGCGGCGATCTCGTCCAATAGCGCGAGCCTGCGTTTCTTCATGTCCTCCAGGTAAAAATCGGACACCGGTTCGACGTCGGTTTCAGCCCGGTGGATCTCGCGGTTGATCACATGATACTGATCCGAGAGGCGGGAGAAATGGGCGTCGCTCGCGCGCAATTCGTGCATCACGTCGATCTTGTCGGGGAATGCTTCAGGCAGTTCATGGGGAACGTGGGACACTCAGAGACCTCTTTTGCTGGGAATGATTGCCTTCCGGCTATTGGTGGTCAAAGTATAGCGTCCACAGCGCCAAACCTTGCGCTGGATCAAACTGAATGCGTTATCCATGTACCCCGCCTGCGTTGGCACCATGATCCGCGGCGACGTGGCGCTGGAGTTTGTAGCGTCCGCGCAGTAAGCCGGGGCCCAACCCAAGTGGGACCCTCATGCAAATCTACCTCCCCATCGCCGAGATATCGGTTAACGTCTACTTGCTGATCGCCCTTGGCGGCGGCGTCGGGGTTGTATCCGGCCTGTTCGGCGTGGGCGGCGGGTTCCTGGTTACGCCATTGCTGATCCTGATCGGCATCCCGCCGGCAGTGGCGGTGGCGACCGGGGCGAACCAGGTTGCGGGTGCGTCGTTCTCGGGCGTTCTGGTGCATTTGCGGCGCAAGACAGTTGATTTCAAAATGGGCTTTGTGCTGCTGGCCGGTGGGCTGGCAGGATCGGCCGTGGGGGTGCAGGTCTTTGCTGTCCTGCGTGATCTGGGTCAGATCGATTTCGTGATTTCGATTTGCTACGTGGTCATGCTCGGCTCGATCGGGGCGATGATGCTGGTCGAGGGGTTGCGGGCAATGAGCAGGTCGAGGCGGGGCGCTGTAGCGCGGCGACGGCGCCATGGCTGGGTGCATGGTTTGCCGTTCAAGATGCGGTTCCGGGCGTCGAACCTGTACATTTCAGCAATCCCGCCCCTGATCATCGGGGCGATGGTTGGTGTACTTTCGGCGATCATGGGGGTTGGTGGTGGCTTCATCATGGTCCCCGCGATGATTTATCTGCTGGGGATGGCGACCAATGTGGTGATCGGCACTTCGCTGTTCCAGATCCTGTTTGTGACTGCGGCAACGACACTGATGCATTCGATCACCAGCCAGACGGTCGACGCGATTCTGGCGGTGATGTTGCTGATGGGGGGCGTGGTCGGCGCCCAAATTGGTGCTCATTTCGCGCCACGCCTGAAGGCCGAGCAGATGCGGGTGGCACTGGCGATTTTGGTGTTGGTGGTTTGCATCCAGATTGGCCAGGGGTTGGTCCGCGATCCGGGCGAGGTGTTCATCGTGGTGTCGGGGCATGCCCCGTGAGCAGGCGGGTCGTCAGAAACCGCGACCATTCATGTCGGCGCATGAAGTCAGTGTGTTGCTCTCTGGTCCCACTGGTGCAACATAATAATGCCATCTGGCACCATGATACTGGCCGAGGTGGCGCTGGTAACTCGGGGGATGGCACGTTAAACCCGGACACGCCGCGACGGGACTGCAATGAATATCTATCTGCCGATCGCCGAAGTTTCCGTAAATGCCTTCCTGTTGCTTGGATTGGGTGGCGGCGTCGGCTTGTTGTCCGGTATCTTCGGGGTCGGTGGCGGCTTCCTGATGACACCGCTGCTGATCCTGATTGGAATTCCGCCGGCGGTCGCGGTGGCGACCGAGGCAAACCAGATCGTCGCCTCGTCATTCTCGGGCGTGCTGACCCATTGGCGGCGCAAGACGGTCGACTTCAAGATTGGGGGGGTGTTGCTGGCCGGCGGTCTCGTCGGCTCGGCGATCGGGGTGCAGATCTTCGCGTTGTTGCGGGCGCTGGGTCAGGTCGAGTTGATGGTGTCGCTTTGCTATGTCGTGTTCCTCGGCATCGTCGGCGCGCTGATGTTCATCGAAAGCGTCAGGGCGATGATGAAGTCGAAAGCGGGGGCGCGCGCGAAACCGCGCCGTGCGCATCATTGGTCGCACGGGCTGCCATTCAAGATGCGCTTCCGGGCCTCGAATCTATACATCTCGGCAATCCCGCCATTCATGATTGGCATGCTGGTGGGCGTGCTGGCGGCGATCATGGGGGTTGGCGGCGGCTTCATCATGGTCCCGGCGATGATCTATCTGTTGGGCATGGCGACGACCGTGGTCGTTGGCACGTCGCTGTTCCAGATCATGTTCGTGACCGGCGCAACCACGCTGATGCATGCGATGCTGAACCATACGGTGGACGGCATTCTGGCGGTTCTGCTGTTGCTGGGCGGTGTGGTCGGAGCGCAGATCGGGGTCAGAATCGGGCCGAAACTGAAGGGCGAACAGTTGCGGGTGTTGCTGGCGCTGCTGGTGCTGCTGGTCTGTGGCAAAATCGGCTACGATCTGGTGCGCACGCCGGACGAATTGTTCATTTTGGGCGGGAGGTTGAAGCATTGACCGGGCGCGGGATCCAGCGGGCGTTCCGGCGGCTTGGTTCCTTGTCGGCCGTTTATTTGCGCTTGGCGATGCTGACGCTGTATTGGATGGCGGTCGCCACGGTTACGGTCGAGGCAGGCGAGGAGAGGGTGCTCGCCGGCCTGAGCCAGACCCATGTTTCAATCACCACAGATTTTTCCGGCTCGGAAATCTTCATCTATGGCGCCATCAAGCGCGATACTCCGGTGCCAAAAGAATGGCCCTTGGATGTAATTGTCGCCGTCACTGGGCCGTTGGAGCCGGTGATCGTCCGCAAGAAAGAGCGCCGGTTTGGGGTCTGGGTCAACGATGCAGGCGTGAAGGTGGACGCGGCGCCGAGCCTTTACGCCATTGCCACGACCGGGCCTTATCGCGATGTGATCTCGTTTACCGATGATTTTCGATACAAAGTCGGAATCGAACACCTGGTGAGGTTTATCGGTGAGACCGATGATGTCGAATTCAGGGAGGGCTACCCCGAGGCACTCGTGCGATTGCGCCGGGCCCAGGGGGCATATTTTGAACGGATCGGGTCGGTGACGGTCACCGAAGAAACGCTGTTCGAGACCCGAATTCAGTTGCCGGCAAACCTGGTCGAGGGTGACTACAAAACGCGGATATTCCTGCTGCGCAACAAGACCGTTCTGGATGTATTCGAGTCATCGATCGAGGTCCGAAAGGTCGGATTGGAGCGCTTGATCTACACCATGGCGCAGGAGCAGAGCGCGCTTTATGGGATACTTTCTATTGTCGTGGCGCTGACCGCCGGGTGGCTGGCTTCAGCATTCTTCAGGTTGATATTTCGCTGAATGCCGGGCCGGCATTTTTGCAACGATCGAAAAGGAATTGAGCGCCATTAGCCAAAAATTCACGCAAGCGTTCGGAGTGCCTTTGTCCGAATCGGTTGATTTCTGTTAAGACCGCGCAATCAGAGGTTGCGGATCAACGCGCCTTGGATTTTGCGTTCGGGTTGCCAGCTGGGGTTGTTGGTGAGTCTGTTTGGTTTCTCTCCTCTTGTACCGCAAGAGGAGGGAAGCCTTTTTTTGTTTTGGTGCGGGTTGTCCTCGGCCAGTGCCCGGCGATGCTTGCGTCGCACCCCTTCCGGCCGGTTTTGCCGCTTCCGGCGCCAATTAAATTCCGCGATTTTCATGCTCGCGCCGATCCTGTGACATTCGTCACATCGGCGCTGGCGCGGATGGACTAATGGTGAGTCGTCCCTAGTGGCGCCCGGGTCGATCAAGCCATACCGACCGGGCTGGGCGCCAATGATGACAGTCACGTGTGTT
>Ga0307379_10008615_pt1 | contig 13728 bp, 6 predicted proteins | sample UN2MG_FD_202237 | JGI IMG/M metagenome (GOLD analysis project Ga0307379, IMG submission 202237) | Soil microbial communities from Risofladan, Vaasa, Finland - UN-2 | ecosystem: Environmental > Terrestrial > Soil > Coastal area > Acid sulfate soil | place: Finland: Risofladan, Vaasa | collected...
CAAGCCACCTTCATCGAACCCCTGGCCTGTGTTGTCAGGGCGCAAAGACTGGCCGGGTTGGCGGGCGGGCAGAGCCTCCTCATCCTGGGGAGCGGGATGTCGGGACTGCTCCAGGTGAAGCTGGCCAAAACGAAAGAATGTCGGGTCGTAGCGACCGACATCAACCCACAAAGGCTAGCTCTGGCGGAGGAGTATGGCGCGGACCTGACCATTCTGTCGACAGACGACGTCCCGGGCGGTCTGGTCAAACATCTGGGTAAGAAGGCCGATGTGGTCATCCTGGGCACATCGGCGATGTCCGCGGTGGAGCAGGCCTGGGCCTCCGTCGACAAGGGCGGTGCCGTTATTTTTTTTGCCGTCCCCGGGCCGGAGAAGCGCGTCGTCATCCCGATCAACGATTTCTGGACCAAGGAGATCCGCATCCTGACCTCATATTACTGCGGTCCTCCGGATATCGAGGAGGCCTTGGGTCTCCTGGCCGACCGGTCCATCGAGGTGGATTCCTTGATTACCCACAGGCTTCCCCTGCGGGATATCGCCCGCGGATTCCAGATGGTGATCGAAGGTCGGGATGCCCTCAAGGTCATCATCAAGCCCCACCAAATCTAGCCAGGGAAGCACCTCCAATCGTGTGCTGAGCAGAGAAAAGGGATGCTTAACTTGGCCAGTCAGCTATTGAGTCCCCTACCCTTTTCCGCTATGATGGCGCGATGAAAAAAACGGCCATATTTGTATTTATCCCGCTTATTCTTTTGAGTTTCACCTTGGTGACATTCGCTCAGAGTGTCCCAGCAAGGCCCGCCTCTCCCGCTGGCACTCAGGCCAAGGATGGGCAGAAAGAGACCCAGGCAGAACAGGCCCCGGTCTATGACGAATCCGCCGATGCCAAGGCCGATATCGCCGCGGCCATCGCCCGGACCGGCAAAGAAAACCGCCGGGTCCTCGTTCAATGGGGCGCCAATTGGTGCGGCTGGTGCAGGCTCCTCCATAAGCTCTTCCATGAGGACAAGAATATCGCCAGGAAAATCCTCTACGAATACGAGGTTGTTTTGGTGGACATCGGCAAGTTCGATAAGAACACAGACCTGGCGGAGAGCTACGACGCCTTCACCAACGGCTTCAAAAAAGCCGGCGTCCCTTTTCTCACGGTGCTTGGCGGAGACGGCCAGGTCGTGGCCAACCAGGATACGTCTGTTTTCGAGGCGGGCAAAGCTTATGACTCGAATAAAGTCCTCGAATTTCTGACCAAGAACCAGGCCGTATATCTTGAGGCTGAGACAGTGCTCCGACAGGGCCTCGAGAAAGCCGGCGCTTCCAGTCGGCGCGTTTTCCTCCATTTCGGCGCGCCCTGGTGCGGCTGGTGCAAGAGGCTCGAAGCCTGGATGGCCCGGCCGGATGTCGCTTCCCTCCTGGCCAAGGATTTTGTCGATGTGAAGATCGACCAGGACCGGATGACCGGCGGGAAGGAGATAAAGGGTCGTTTTCCAGGTTCTGAGAGAGCCGGCATTCCCTGGTTCGCCGTTCTTGATCCCGACGGGAAGATCCTCGTTGACAGCTCGTTCCAGGGGAGCAATATCGGCTTCCCGGCCACCGACGAGGAGATCGCCTCTTTCAGCGATTTCCTGAAAAAGGGAACAAAGGCCATCTCCGAAACGGAGATTCAGAAACTCCTCGAGACTCTCAAACAGACGCCGAAATAACTTTAGCTCGATATTTGCGCCGCCTCCAGTTGTGATCAGTCCGGCTTGACGTCCCCGCCGGCCACATTTATCATCCTTGACGACGGGAGAACAAAACACAGCGGGATGAATCTTCGCCCCGGAACCCAAGCAGAGGTGCCAACTCATATTCCATTGAGAGAAACGTGATGGACTTGCGAGACTACGGATGGAACGAGGAACTGTCGGCACAGTTCGAGGCCTACGCCCAGCGCGGACTGGTTCCGGCCCGGGTCGTTAAGCAATCCCGCGACCTCTCCACGCTGGTGACTCCTCTCGGCGAACTGCCGGGAAAGGTTTCAGGGAAGTTCCGGCACGAGACGGCAGAGCAAGCCGATTTTCCGGTCGTCGGCGACTGGGTGACGATCGAACCGGCCGGAGACAACCTCGCCCTCATCCACGCCGTCCTGCCGCGCCGCAGCGCCTTTACGCGGAAGGCCGCCGGGGAGACCGTCGAGGCTCAGGTTGCCGCGGCCAACGTCGATACGGTGTTCCTGGTCAGCGGGCTCGATGGCGATTTCAACCTCCGCCGCATCGAGCGGTACCTAACCACGGCTTGGACGAGCGCGGCTGAGCCCATTATTGTGCTTAACAAGGCCGACCTCTGTCCGGACCTCCAAAACGTCCTCACCGCGGTGGAAGGTGTTGCGCCAGGCGTTCCGGTCGTCGCCGTCAGCGCCCTGTCCGAGGACGGATTGAAAGACCTTGAGCCGTTCATAGTTCCGCGGAAAACGGTGGCCCTTCTTGGCTCCTCGGGAGTAGGAAAGTCCACCTTGATCAACCGCCTGCTCGGGGAGGAGCGTCTTCCCACCGCCCCTATGAGCGACGCCGCTGAGGGTCGCGGCCGACATACAACGACCGCGCGCGAGCTCGTTCTGCTTCCCGGGGGGGCGTTGCTGATCGATACACCCGGCATGCGGGAGCTTCAGCTCTGGGCGGATGAAGAGGGCTTGGATAGGACCTTTGACGACATCGAAAAGCTGGGTGCGCGCTGCCGGTTTCCCGATTGCCGGCATGACCGGGAGCCCGGCTGCGCAGTCAGGGCCGCTGTCACAGCCGGCGCCCTAGATCCCCGGCGGCTGGAAAGCTATGTCAAATTGCGCCGCGAACTGAGCTTCATGGAACTAAAAAAGGACGTAAAAAAGCGCCGGCAACAGGAAAAAGCGGCCGGGCGGCGCTTCGCTTCGATGGTCAAGGAGATCAAAAAGCACAAGCCGAGATATCAGTAAGGGATGGCCGAGTTCGAGGACTCATCGTCCCGGAATCCCGGGCTTGGCAAAATTGGGGGTGGGACTATTTATTTCACCATCTCCCAAACCCTCCCCCATCAAGGGGGAGGGATAGTCTCATTGATCTCTCCCTACACCCTCTCCCAAACCCTCCCCCATCAAAGGGGAGGGAACAGGTCCCTCAGCTTTTCTTAATGGTCACTCTTTTCGTATCCGTCCCGCCGTGTTTGGACTTGACCGTGAACTCAACCCAGCCCTGAGAGCCCTCCAGTTTCGCCAAGACACAGAACCGCCGGCTATCTTTGCCCTTGAGCCTGAACTCCGCCCCTTTCTTGGAGACAACCTCGCTCCAGGCCTCCTGGTTCAGCGGGTCGACGAGCGTCCTGGCCTCGGGGATGTCGATGATGGTGATATTGTCGGAGGCACTGACGTTGATCACATCCTTCACAGCTCTCTTGAGCTCGACCGCCCGGTCGGAGCTGGTGGGGTAAACCCGGTCGTTCTTCACCGCGACATCGACCCAACAGAGGTTGTCGGTGGCCGGGACCGTCCTGATGTCATCTAACTTTACCCGGGGGAACTGGCTGGCGCAGTAGAGGACGAACTGGGTGTTTCGTAGGGCTTCCTCTTCCATATAACGGGCGGGCGGGGTCCGCTGCAGATGCTTCCTGGCCGTGCCGCCGATCCAGATCTCTCCCAGGTCCGGATGGTCGAACCGGTGGGGCGTTATCCAGCCTTCCCCGGTCAATTCGAGGTCGATCCATTTGAGGTATTCATCGTCGGACACCCGGCCGTCGCCGTTCTCGTCGGCTTCGAGGACCGGCCTCCCCCAGAGTTCGATGAGGTAGCTGTACGCTCCCAGCATGTAATAGGTGGCGGCGTGGGCCTGGCCGCTAAGGCCCCCGATGACGGGACGGTAATCTTTGAGCAACCGGGCGCCCACGGTGATGATATCCGTCTGCACGTTTAGGTCGTGCTGGTATTTCGGGTCGACCTGGCGGTCGAAGAGCTGGGCGTACTTGTTCGTTTTTCTCAACTCCTCCAGGCGCTCGCTGAACATCTGCTGCCTCCGCTGCAGCAGCTCGGGCGATTGCTCCCGAGGCCTGTCCTCGGGAGGCGCCTGGAACATGATCAGCCGTCCGGTGTTGTGGTAGTGGAAGCTGGCGAAGATATTGGGATGGGCCAGCTGGAACTCGAAGACGTTGCGGCATTCGGGCTCGGACATGGGATAGGGATTGCCCGCGTCGAGGCTCCAGCCGTAGGGGAAATTGCGGTTGGGGTCGGGGCCTCCGATATCGTCCTCGTTGATCCGGCCGTCGCCGTCGTTGTCGAACCCTTCGGCTCCCAGGCGACGGAACCGCCGGACGTCTTCCTTCTCGTCGGCGACCGGCACAAACTGACGCCGGTCGGGAGAGAGTTTGAATTCACCCTTGGGATCTTCGATGTACATGACCGAGAGCTCTCCGTCCCCGTCTACGTCCTCGGTCTGGTCTTCGTCGTAAAGGCCGTCGCCGTCGTTGTCCTCGGGCCGGTAGGGCTCGCGGGGATTGTTCGGTGTATTCGGATACTTGACGAAGGATTCGTTGGCGTCGACGTTGAGGCCGGGAAGGATGTAGAAGGTGACGTTGTCCACCAGGTCATGCACGTAACTGTCGTAGTCATATCTCGTCAACAGGTACCACATCAGGTAGAGCGAGCAGGTGATCCCGTTGACCTCGTTGCCGTGGATCGCCCCGTCCACCCACATGGCCGGCTTGTCGTCGGGCCGGCCCGAAGATTTGGCGGTGATGGTAATGAGGAACTGGTCGCGCCCCATTCGGCTTTCCCCGATGCTCTGGATGTCGGCCAGATGCGAGTACTGCTTCTGGATGTCGCGCATGATCTTTGTCCATTCGGCATATGAGTAGTAATGTTTCCAGCTGATCGGGAAATCCATCTCGCCGTGATAGCCGCCCGGGCTCTTCTGTAACTTTTTCTGGGCCAGGGCCGGAAGACCGACCAGGATCCCGATTAAAAGAACGGCCAGGGCCGCGGCCGAAAGTCTCTTCAAACCTTTTGTCTTTTTCATCTCCGCCTCCTTTATTGAACTTCGAGGCTTCTTACGGAGGTGCCGCCTTTCTGAGAGGTGACGACGAGCTTCAGGGGCGGGCTCCCTTCGACGGCGATGAGCCATTTGACCTGGCGCTTGGCGCCCCCCTCTTTAACCTCCGTAGGACCCGCCTCCGGCCGCCGCCTTCCCCGCATCGGATAACCGGGCGGCATGAACATCATCGTCTCGGGCGCTTCCCTCTCGGCCATGTCCGGTCCGCCGCCCACATATCCCGGGATCTTCATCGCTCCATCGATGGCCCCCAGCCTTTGATAGGGAGTTCCCTGGAGGTAAGTGATTTGATCGCGGTCGCCGACCAGCCAGACCACATCCTCGCGGTTGCCCGGCAGCTGGGCGCCCCGGGCGACATGGGTGGCCAGTGGCCCTTTGTTCTCGATGGTCGCGCTGACTTCGACGATCCGGTAGCGGCCCTTCCCTTTTCCTTTTTTGATCGTGACCTCGTCCCCGCTCAGAGAAACCGCGGCTTCGCTAGCGTTATTGGCGGAATAGAGGACCCGGGCCTTGGCTTCGGTGATGACCACCTCGGGGAGAAGGCCGGACCGGAAGAGTTCGAACCGCCAGTGCTTGTCGCAGACGTCAATCAGCGGCTCCCCGGGAAGGGCGTTTCCGTGGTACTTCGGGATCCAGCCGCCGACCTCTCCCTCGCCCAACTCGGGATGGCGGAATTTCTGCCAGGGAATAAAAAGCTTCCCGCCGTACTTTTCATCCTGGTATTTCAGGAGGGCGCGCTCCCGCTCCAGCCGGGCGCTCTCCCCCTCGAACCGCGGAAAATCCTTGATATTTTGCTGCGGATTCCAGAGTTCGGTGGTGATCGAATAGATGCCGTACTGCACATAAGCCCAGTCGGCGGCCATCCCGTAGCCATAGCGCTTGTCTTTTTCCTCGTCGTAGCTGACTTTCCAACCATAGGGAAGCTCGTACCCGCGGGCGACGGCAGACTTGTTCTTGGAGGTCTTTTTCAGTTCTTCCCTGGATTTATCGAGCAGGGCGGGGTCTTTCCACACTTCGGGCGGCTCCTCGCCGATCGTCTCGAGGTATTTTTTCCCCATGATGAAATCGAACACGGCCACGTCCTTGGGATGCAGGCGGGGATGAGGAGAAGTCCCCAGGGGCCGGTAGGTGAAACCACCCGAGGTATGGTAGAACTGGGCCATCAGGATGTTGGTGTGGTTGGTGAAAAACTCGGCCACGGCGTAGACTTCGGGGGCGGCGGTGGGATAGTCGCCCGAACCTCCGGGCATCCCTTCGTCAGTGAACCAGACCTCGGGGAAGTTGCGGTTGAGGTCGATACCGCTCTCGGGGTCTTCTCCCCTCTTCTTGTCACCATCGTTGTCTTTATCCTCGGTAATCACGGAATAGCGCGGTTTGGTGGTTTTTTCATCCCGCCGGAGACGAACCATAAGCCGGGGCTCGGCCTCGTCGATCACATACTGCCCCTCCGGGTCGGGGTAGCGGAACCGGGTGATGTGGCCGTCGCCGTTGAGGTCGTCAGGCCCGTCCTCGTTGATCTTCCCGTCTCCGTCGTCGTCCTTCATCAGGCTGTTCTGCCTCTGGGAGAGACCTCTTTCCAGGGTGTTGTAGAGTCCGTCCGGGTTGATCACCGGGCAGATATAGAAGGACTTGTTGTCGATGAGAGCGGTGACCTCCTTGTCCGAACCATACCCCGAGACGAGCCTGTCGACGATGTAGAGGCAGACCTCGGTCCCTGTGAATTCGTTCCCATGGATGGCGCCGGAGATCCAGTGGCCCGGTTTTCCCTGGTCGGGAGTCATCGGCGCGACGTTCCGCACGTTTTCGGGGCGTGGATTTCTCAATATGACGTGGGCGTCGATGGTCGTTCCTGTTTTCCGGTTAGAGATGACCAGCACATAAATCGGCCGCCCCAAGTTGCTCTTCCCGATCTCCAGCAGCCTGGTGATCTCCGGATAGGCCGCGGCCACGTCCTTAAGATATTTTGAGGTACTGGTATATCCATGATAGTCGTCGAACCCGATGAGGACTTTCTGGACCGCAAAGGCCGTTGACACAAAAAGCAACAAGGAAAGGATCATGAATATCGCCGGTCGCCCGGCCAGCTTGGATTTGGATTCTGTCATGCGGGACCTCCTCTTGAGTATCGAGATCTTGGGGCCTCATTTTATAAAATTGGCGGCGTCAAAGACAAACTCATTTTTTAAATCACGCGCGTGCGGCAAACGTTTCAAGGCCAGGGTGCCTCCGCATTGTGCCGTCATAGTGCGGATCCGGAAAGTCCAGTCATAGTCCACTTCCTGGTGAACGAGGGCGGCGTGGATGAACCAGGAGTCTTCCATAAGATCCCGCGAATCGACGACTCGCGGCTGGCCACAATCTTTGCCTGGGAGGTCCTGGCAGACCTTGTCCGCAAGGAACTGCTGAGCCCGGAATGGGGCAAGAGGATTCAGGACTATCCACCGAAAAAGAAGTCCGGGTGATTTCCAGCACTCTTGAGTTTGTCAACGGCTTTCTAACCCGCTTTCCGCAATTTTTGGATCAACTTGACATTCCTGCACATCATTTTTTATCATCCCTAACAATGGGATGTGGCAAAATCGGCGCTTGAACGCTCATTCAGCCGGCACACCAGAAAACAAAATGCTTATCTTACGAAGGGAATAGCTAGTGTGAGTCAGCCGCGGGCAAAGCTTGGCTTCAACGCGACATGGTCGATGGCCGTGGGAGGCATGGTCGGCGGCGGCATCTTTTCGACGCTCGGTGTGGTGATTCGAATCGCCGGGCCGTGGGCGTGGCTCAGTTTCTTCGCTGCGGGTTTCGTCGCGCTCGCCGCGGGGTACAGCTACGTAAATCTGGCCGCCCACTACGGCGAGGGCGGCGGCGCATTCACGTTCCTCCGCGAGATCAACGCGGAGGGTTTTGCCGGCAGCCTGTCGTGGGTGCTCATCGTGGGATACATGCTCACGAACGCCGTGTACGCATTCACCTTCGGTCAGTACCTCGGGCATGTCGTCGGTCTGGGGCCATGGTTTCCGCGTACGGCTGCGCTCGGCATTCTTGCCGTGTTCATCGGCTTGAACCTGCGCGGCGTCGGCGAGGCAGGTGGGGTCGAGGTATTCCTGGTCTGGTTCAAGCTGGCCGTGCTGACCGGATTGGCGGCTTGGGGGATCGCCCGATGGGATCTGCCGATGCTCTCGCGAGGCGTGCCCGATTCGGGGGTCGGCGCGGCTTTCTTCGGGGCGGCATCTGTGTTCATGGCCTATGAGGGGTTTCAGCTCCTCACCTACGACTACGAGGACATCGATGCGCCGAAGAAGACACTGCCCCTCGCGGTGCTGTCGGCCATCATTGTCGTGATCGCCGTCTACGTTGCGGTCGCGCTCGGAACCACCATGCTGATCGGGGCAGACCAGGTCGTACAGCACGAGGAGGTCGCCCTGGCCATCGCGGGGCGGCAGGCGCTCGGGACCTTCGGCCTCGTCGTCGTCACCATCGCTGCGGCCTTCTCCACGGGATCCGCCATCAACTCGACGCTCTTCGCGACGGCACGGCTTGCACACGAGGTGGCGAAGGACGGAGAACTGCCGGCCGCGCTGGACCACCGGAACCAGGCCGGGGTGCCCGATCGGGCCGTGATCGGGCTGGGTGCACTGGCGGCGGTGCTCGCCACGGTAGGCACATTGTCCATCCTCGTCGAGGCAGCGAGCCTGGCGTTTCTGTTCACGTTCGCCGTCGTCTGCGGCCTCGCGTTTCGCAACCGGGCCGGCAAGCGCTCCGTTACAGGGCTGGGTGCGCTGGCCGGGGCCGCCGCCGCGGCCACGCTCGTTATCCGCCTGGTTCGAACCGACCCGTTCGCGCTCGTCTTCCTCGGCCTCCTGGTGATCTTGGCCGTGCTGGGACGACCACTCCTGCTGCACTACGTCCCCACAGAGAGCCGCCGCATTAGAAGGAGGACGGAGGGCCATCGTCAGTGAGCCGGTTTAGAATTTTCCATCTTCCCGAAAACAGGGACTAAAGCGGTCCCCCCTGGCCAATTAAAAAGCATCTGAAGCGAGGCGGCTAGTGAAACTTCAGAATCTACTCAATCCTCAGCACGTGGCCGGCTGAGTAGGCCGCGAACTCCGGCGCATACATGGACTGGAGGGTGGCCGGAGCGGCCTTGAAGGTCCCGGCCATGGCGCAGCGCAGCCGGTGCTTCAGGGAATACTCTCCCTGCGGCAGCCACTCGACAAAGAAGTTCGTCCCGCTGTCCCGGACCTCCTCGTAGCGAGCGATCCCCAGGTCCCACTTGTAGCCGGAGGTGAGAGTCACCGGCTCGCAACCCGACGGCCGCGGGTCGCGCAGATGGACGTACTCGGCGGGGTGGCGCGCCCGGATCGAAAGGTGGACTTCGAGCTCATCGCCGACGGCCAGCGGAGCGCCCTCTGTCAGGGGATTCAGGACGACCTCGTCTCCCCTTTTGGTCCGGAGGAAGTAGCTCCGCTCCACGGCGAACAGGTCTCCCTCACCCTTCTCGGGCATCTTTTCGGTGCTGAAATGCCAGGTCGCGGAGGCGAAGGCGATTCCCTTCCCTTCCTTCTGGACGCGGACGGTCGCGCACTCCGGGGAGACTTTCTCGCCCGGGATCACCACCTGGTTTTTCTTGCCCGTGTACGCGTCCGGCTCGAAAACGAAGGTCGTCTGCGTTCTGCAGGCGTCCACTTTGATCGATTCCCGGACGCCCAGCGCGCCCGTCTTGTTCAGAAAATAGGCGACCGAGTAGATCACCTCGGCCGTCGCCCGGGTGGATTTCCAGTGGTTGAGCTTCTTGTTGAGAAAGAGCCACTGGACGAGGCCTTCCGAGCGGATGTCCTTAGGCTCGAGCTCCATGAGCGTCCGCAGGGCGAAGGCGTGGGTCTCGATGGTGTCGTTGTACCAGAGCCAGCCGCGGTCCTCGGGCGCCCAGGACGTCCCTTCGTCGGGTGTGGTCTTGGCCGAATCCATGACGCTGTCCCAGACCAGGGCGGCGTCCTTGAGCCTCTCCGCGCGCTTCAGGGTGAGGGCCAGGTAGCCCTTGAGATAGGGCGAGTGTCTCTTCCAGTGGCGGAAGGAGAAGTCGAGCATCTGCTTGCGCTCCTCATCCGTAAAAACGTCTCCCGTCCAGGACGAATCGGGGAAGTTGCTCAGCGTATAATTGAGGAACGTGACGAACTCCCAGCCGGTGTCCAGGGCCAAGAGCCGCCTGACGACCTCGTCGATGTAGTGCCGGTGGAGGTAATCGAACGCCCGGACGATGGGGTCCTTGGGCACCTCGACGCCGAACTCGAGCGCCTTGGAAAATCCATAGACGATGTAGAGGGTCATGTAGGGCGAAGGCGGGCCTCCCGGCCACCAGGGGAATGCACCCAACGAGGTCTGGGCTTTCAGCAGCTTGGCCAATGATGCCTCTCTCTGGGCTTTGGCGATGCGCGGGTCGAGGACTTTTTCAACCCCATACCCGGCATCCTCGCCTCCCCTGGCCGTGACGAGCCAGGGCGTTTCCTCCATCGACATCTTCCGGTTGGGGTCGGCGGCGTCAAATGTCTCGTAGAGCGTCTCGCGTTTGCTCAGCGCCTCGGCCATCCGCGCCACCTGCGGGTACTTATCATAAAGGCTCGTCAGGATGCCCGTGGAGACGAAACGGTTGAGCGTCTGTTCCGTGCACTCGTAGGGGTAGTTAACGAGATACGGGAGAGCTTCGAGCAGGCCGTAGAAGAGCTGCGCATCCACGGTGACTACGAGCTGCTCGTTAATGCGGGTCGGGTCATCGTCCCTGGCCAGGTCGGGGAACTTCAGTTCCCTCGACCCGCCTTCTTTAAGCGTAACGAACCGGGATTGGACAAGATGCATTCGTCCCGGCAGGACGGGAAGAGGGCGGAGCTCGCCATCGGAAAAACCGCCAGCGCGGGCCGTGACCTTGAAGGCCACCGTCCCGACGCGTGCCGGTGCGGCCAGGGCAAACGTAACCGCCTCTCCCCCTCCCGCTTTCACGGTGAAGGGACGCTCGGGAACGCGGGCGGGAAGACCGAAAGCAGGTGCCAGGTTCTCGTTGGTGAAGGGATCGAAGATCTCAAGCGCGACGGAACCCGTGAGGCTCTCCTCTCCTGCATTGTTGACGGCCACCCGGAGCTCGGCCCGGTCGCCTTCGCGGAAGAAACGCGGGAGGTATGGACGGACCATAAGCTCCTTGACCGAGCGGGCTTCTTTTTGCAGCATCCCGCCCATGAGTTCGCGGGTCACGGCGTGAACGAAGACACGCCAGCCGGTGACAGAATCGGGGACCCTGAATTCCACGGTCGCCGTGCCGTCCGGACCGGTGAGAAGGTGGGGTTGCCAGAAGGCCGTCTCGTCGAATTTGGAGCGGAGCGGGACCGCTTCTTGCGTAGGAGGTTCCTGCCCTGCTTTGGCCTCCTCGTCTTTAGCCTGGGCTTTATCAGCCGCAAGCTCATTCGGGGCTTCTTCCAAGCCTTCTCTCAGGCGGCTGGCCTGGGGAAGGGCCATTTCCTTACGGACTCCGCCCACGACTGCATACCGGCGGCCTCCGGGTCCGCCGACGCCGTACCGGTCGAGCTCGACAAGATAGGCCGGCATGAATATGGGGAAAGATGGAATACTCACCCAGCCGAACTCTTCGCTGTAGACGCGAGGCGCCTGTCCCAGGGAAGCCCTCCAGACCGGTGCTCCGGCTTGGCTGGGGTAGATATTCAGGACCTGGGGCGGGAGATGGCGGGCGAAGATGTCCAGGCTGCGGTCGTACATGTAGGCCAGGAGCTCCGCCGCTCCCTGGACGGCCGGCTCCCCGGACGGCGTTTTCACGGTCACCCGCCAGGTCTCCCGGCCGCCGGGAGTGAGCTTGTCCCGGAAAGAAGAAAAGGAAAGGTCCAGCTGCTTGTTGTCCCAGGGGACGAAGATGTTGGCCGCCTGGCTGATGAACTGATGATCTCTGAGCGTCGTGATCCGGACGCCGAAGCCTCCCCGCAGCTTTTCCGTGACCGGGATCTCCACGACACCCTTGTCCTTCCCGGCTTCCGCCCAGCGCCGCTCCCACAGCTCACCGCCCTTGAACATTTCGTAAAGGAGAGGCTGTCCGTTCCAGCCGCTGTGAACGAGCAGCCGGGCGGTCTGGCCGACGGAGACCGTGGCCTTTTCGGCCACAAGGAGGAGCGGAAGCCGGGCAGAGGCATGTTTCTCCGCGACCAGGAAATCCAGCCGCTCCCGGCAGACGGACCCGAAATCGTCCTTGGTCTCGTAGAGGAGCCTGAACGCGCCGGCATCCAAATCTAAAATGGATATTTCTGCTTCGCCTTCCTGATCATGTTCGACCACGCCCTTGGCCGCTTCCGCGCCTTCCTTCCAGAGAAAGAGGATGGATTCGGGAGAAGGAGCGGATTCCCAGCGCGGACGCAGACGGTCGCCGGGGGTTCGGTAGGCCTTCGAATTTTTATCAAGTTCCGACTCGGGAAGAGGCTGGTCGGCGGGAAGGAGGGTTGCCTCCGGCTGGACGAGCCTGACGACCCGCCAGGTTCCCGTGCCGGGCTTGGGAGTGCCGTTGAGGTCCGTGCGGGTGATCGTGAAGCCGCATGGCGCGTCCGCCCGGAAGAACCCGGAGGCGGCCGCGATGCGGCCTTCCACACTCACAAATCCGAGCCGGAAGGAGCGTCCGGCCGAACGGGTTTCGCCGCCCTCGTCGGTCACATCCACAGATAAGGTGTAACTGTAGGTCAGCCCGGAGCCCGGCCCGTCCTTCCGCTCGTCGGCGCGCGGAGTGAAACTGACCTCAAACGTGCCGTCTTCCTTGAGGGCGCTCCGGCCGCCGGCGATGATCTGGGTCTGCCCGCCGCCGGAATCCCACCACCACCAGCGGGGATAGACGGGCGACCTTCTCACCTGCCAGACCGCCGTCCCGGAAGCGACGGGAAGCCCGAAATAGTAGCGGGCTTCGCCCGTCAGGGTGGCGGGACGATTCAAGCGGAGGGGTTTATCCGGGTCCTTGAAGGTCACTTCGAAGGTCGGCCGCTTGTACTCCTCGACACGAACCATGGCCTGGCCTTCCGGAGTGGCCTGCAGGCGCCAGGCGCCGAGAGGACGCCCGGCGGCCGGGATGACGAACTCGCCGCTGGCGGTCCCGAATTCGTTCGTCGTCCGGACGGCCTCCGCCACCCGCTGGCCGTTGATGTCTACAAGCCAGACGGCGGCCGAAGCGTTCGCGGCCGGCTGGAACCGACCGAGGTCCTGACGTCCCTTGTAGGCAAGGATCTTCCAGTAGATCTTCTGGCCGGGCCGGTAGATGCTCCGGTCGGTGTAGATGAGCGACCTGGAAATGGCTTCAGGCCTGGTCCGCGCATACAAATACAGGTAGGAAGATTCGAGCACGATATCCGGACCTTTCTTGGCCACGAGAAAAAACGGGCCGGACGATTGCTTCCGGGGCTCGAAACGAACATGTCCCTCCCGGTCGGTGACCAGGGTCTCTATCAGGGTGTGGCCTCTTTTCCAATCAAAGGCGTAGAGATAGACCTCGGCCCCGGCCACAGGATTTCCGGTTTTCCCCGATAGGACGAGGGCCTCGGCTCCGCCCCGGGGGTCGTCACGTTTGAGCAGGACGATGTCGGCCAGGATGATGGGCAGCGCCTGGAGATGATTCTTCTGGCGGGCGAAATCCTGGCGGGCCGAAGCGGCC
>Ga0307379_10008619_pt1 | contig 13726 bp, 12 predicted proteins | sample UN2MG_FD_202237 | JGI IMG/M metagenome (GOLD analysis project Ga0307379, IMG submission 202237) | Soil microbial communities from Risofladan, Vaasa, Finland - UN-2 | ecosystem: Environmental > Terrestrial > Soil > Coastal area > Acid sulfate soil | place: Finland: Risofladan, Vaasa | collected...
TACCTGAGCTTGTTAAGGTCCCAGCAAAACTATTGAAGGTCTTTTTAACTAGATCACCAGAAGATGTCAGAGTTCCTGCTAAAGACCAGTATGATTTCTTAGCTAAAGTACCTGAGCTTGTAAGAGTACCAGCCAATGTTCTATAAAAAGCAGAAAGAGTAGTGACTGCTCCTGAGCTTGTAAGAGTACCTGCTAATGACGTCGATGTCTTCTTAACTAAGTTACCAGCAGAGGTCAGAGTACCAGCAAAACTCTTTGAGGTTTTCTTGACTAAAATGCCTGAGGAAGTGAGGGTCCCTGTTAAGAGCTTGCCAACTCTAGTAGCTACCGTCCCAGAACTTATAAGGGTCCCTGAGAAACTCTTCGACGTTTTCTTAACCAGGGTCCCTGAGCTTGTAAGGGTCCCAGCTACAGCTTGGAAAAATCCCCCTACCTGTTTAACTCCATCTACTGTTCCTGAGCTTGTTAAGGTCCCTGCTAGAGACTCCCTAAGAGTTGTCAGGGTTGTCAGAACACCTGAGGAAGTGAGCGTACCTGAGAAGCTCTTCGACGTCTTCTTAACCAGAGTACCAGCAGAAGTAAGGGTCCCTGTTACAGCTTTCTTGGCCTTAGTAACTAGAGTACCAGCAGAGGTGAGAGTACCTGTGAGGGTTCTACTAAAAGAGCTATGGGTTACTAGAGTACCAGCAGAGGTCAGAGTTCCTGCTAGACTTGCAGAGACTTTCTTAACTACATTACCAGCAGAGGTGAGGGTCCCAGCTAAAGATCTGTAGAAATGAGTGTGGGTGGATATAGTACCAGCAGAAGTAAGGGTCCCTGTTACAGCTTTCTTGGCCTTAGTAACTAGAGTACCAGCAAAGGTAAGGGTGCCAGCTAGAGCCTGATAATAAACCACCCCAGCTACTTGTTTAACGCCATTTACAACGCCTGAGCTTGTAAGTGTTCCAGCAAAGGTCCGGAATGACTTGTTAGTCAGGGTACTTTTGTCGGCAAACTCTATTCTCCCTGAAAAGTACCCCCCGATCCTAGCAGCCCCGACCTTCGTCTTCTTAACCAGATTACCAGCAGAGGTCAGAGTACCTGCTAGACTTGTTGACGTCTTCTTAGCTAAATCACCTGAGGAAGTTAGGGTCCCAGCTACAGCCTGCGTAATACTTTTTATGACCGTGATATTTGCTGTAAGCGAATTCCAATCTATTGTGTCGCTCCCACCCTCAACAATACGTATGGCTATGTCATCACCGTTCGCAACATCGACGGTATCAGGGATATAAAATGACAGTGCTGTCTCTGAGTAGTATGAGGCCGTATGCGTATAGCTGGTTCCGTTGCCATCAGTAGCATAGCCGTTGTTGTTCGTAACAAACGAACCCTGGGAAGTCAGCCTGTTCCCACAATCATTCCCATTGGCAAAGTCACTGACCGCCGGGGTGACTGCCCGAACAACATTGGAGGAAGTGGTAATCGACGTCCAGGTGCCGCCATTCAGAGAATATTCCCAGAACCACTGCTCTGTACCAGCTTTAGCGTTGGTATTGTGAAGCTGTTTACGCAGCAGCAGGACATTACCAGAACCGACCGCAAGGGACGTATCAGTGTTCGCCGCTGCTTTCCAGCTAGGCACAGCGTCAGAGCCAGAATCATTCTGGAATCTGAACTCGTCTAGCTGGTAGGTTGGTTGCGTCATTGAAAGAAATCCTTATCGGCTTTCGCTATTTCTCTGATCCGGTTCCATGTTTCATTATCAACCGTTTCCCCGGCCAGCGATGCTCTTGGATGATCGTACTTCTCAATAAACCAGTAGAACATCAAAGCGCCATAATCGGTAGCATACCAGCGGTTATCCTTCCACAGGTAGTAATCGTTCATCCACTGAAAGTACGCCGCTTCTCGTGAATCGTGATGACGGTTCAATATCAGGATGACACGAGTTGCTGGAGCATCCCAGGGATCGCCCTGGTCGCTGTCATACGTTGTTCCATCAGCATAATAGATGCGCCAGCGCATCATGCCTACTCCTCACCCAAAACGTTGGCGATCACACTTACCGCATTGTCAGCCGTACAGCGAATACCCCACAGATCGCCGCCCGGGATTGGGATAGGCCATTCAATAGGCAGCACCTCTGCATAACCCGATTGGGGATGAATACTGAACGTTTCCAGCACCGTCACGCCTGTTGGTTCTACAGTGAGAGTGTGCTTAAAATCGACAGCCAAAGTTTCCGACATATCGGGATCTCGTTTAACCGGTGTTCCGGCCGTGCCGGTGCCTGTAGTGGTAATACGGATCAGGTCCACCGTCACCGACTCCTCGGTGACCGATACCCCCTTAAACCACAGGTGAATCTTCTTGATTACAGCCCGGTGATTGGCCGCAGCCGTCACCTCAATAATGGTTTTCGCTGTGGCTGCTGTCAGCGCCACCTCGCCCGTTGTCATATAAAATCCTACACCACTCATATTCTAACTCCTTACATGGACCTCTCCTTAATTGATCTCTAGTCCAATTTCTAAAGTATTCAGGGTTCATTGCCCAAGGCAGATCAGAACAACAATCACCGCATTGGTTACATTCTCCAGTTCTTGTATAAAGTTGTTCTGGCATGATTAGGACTAGCCACCAGAATCTATGGTTAATTCATAGGTGAACTCAATTGAATCAGTGTTGACCACGTTGATAGCAGTGAATACGTGGCGATCCATCAACGTACCACCAGTGACAATACTGAACAGGCCGTGCTCAGTGATAGCCAAACTGCCGGTGTACGTGATTGTTCCAACTGATCGGTAGATCGGGTCTACGTTTACCTGTGAGCCGGTCACTCTTGCCTCACCATCAGTGGTCTCAATATCAGTATCACCAATGACCGCAGGGGTTGTACCTACGCCACTGTCGTGGAACTTATAATCGCCCCACTCAGTAGTTTCAGCTACTAAGTTGGCAACCGTCATCGTCACAAAGGCAGTGGTCACTACCCTACGACTGACAGTGCCGTAGTTGATCCTCTCTCCAGTCTCACCATTGATGTAGACTGCATTGAGTTGGCTGTACACCACTGGCAATCCGAACAACTTGGCAAAAGCCTTAGCTGCACTATTACCGACCAACCCGTGGATACGATCCGTTCGGACCATTTGGCGTAACTGCCATTCCAAAGGTGGTTTTGGTGTTGAAACCTTTCTAGCGTTCATTGCACCACTCATTCCTACTGTACTTTCCATCGTCTTTCTCCTTAAAGATATGCTACGTGCTCTGAGAGCAATCTAAACATTATTTTAACTGATTGATATGCCTGTGACGATCTTGCTATTGGAACGCCCTCTGAACCTGAAAGAATAGGTCTGTACATTATTGCGTACCAAACAGAGAATCCCTCTTCTGGGGCAGCATAATCTCCATCCCTCTTGTCAGACTTAACATACAATCTGACCCAATCAGCACCATCTAAGACCTCTAACAGTAAAGCAAGATTTGTACCTGAAATGACATCCCAGACCCACAAGGCTGAAGCAAACCCATCACCTACCCTTGTCCCATCTGCTCTAAAATAATATACAGAAGCAGGTGAATAGACGACCTGATCCGCTATAGGAATTTTTAGACTCATTGGACCGTGTAAAGGAATCAGATTGTTAGGGTCAAGCCCTAAAGCATACTGGATGTCGTTATCCACTTCTATTCTTCTCTATTTCTAGCACTGTATTGATGACCATTCTCTGTAAGTGGGGATCTATCCCAGCTAGATCAGCCGATATATGGATCTCCCTTCGATTAGTTGAAGAGGTTGAAGCTGAGGCTAATGGTAATCTGGCTGGTTGGTCGTTCAAAAGTGTTGATTGACCGCCGCCTCCACCACCACCACCTAAAGCCCCTGCTAACATTGAAGAGACCTGACCCGCCTGACCAAAGACCCCCGATGTTATAAATCTAGTTCTGTTTTGGTAGATCCATGTTCTTATTTCAGCATCATTTCTCTGACTCATTGTGATCAGAAATTCGGTATTCATCCCCGGTAAACCATTGATCAGTCCTAATAGCTGACTTTTGTTCAATCGTTGTAAATGTTCTCCAAATGCTGCTGCTGTTTGCTGCTGCTGTTGTAATTGTTGCTGCTGTTGTAATTGTTGCTGCTGTAGCATCCACTGAGAATTAGGAGTATGTGCATTTAATGTTGGAGTACCTGGAACTGTACCAATAGAGGTAACTGATCCCCCAGGTCTAGGTCTTCCACTTCTGGTTCTCCCCGTACTTCTACCACTTCCTACTCTTTGAGCTATACCAGGACCACCTCCAATTGAACCTAATCCTTCAAGTTCTCTAAAACCTTCCATCACTGCTGCACTCCACAAAGGTATTTGATCTTGATACCTCTTTAAAATTCCAGCTAGAAATGATGCTGTAAGGCCATCTATAGCTGCAAACTTCTCCCCTAACTTTTTCAGTTCCTCTTGAGCAGCCCGATCAGCGTCTTCCTGTCTCCAGATAGCATGGAGATCTCTGATTTGTTTTTGTCTATCGAGAGACCGGGCAAGACCTTCATACTCTTGTGTCCGAGCCTCTTCAGCAGCTTCAAATTGTTTGAAAGCTGAGTCGATTATAGTCTGGTTAAACTTCTGATATTGCTCATTCAGGTTAGCTAACTGCTCTGCGTAGCCCTCTTCCTGATCTTCCTTCTCCTTGTCCCTTATATCCTTAGCTTTCTCTATTTCCCGATCCTTGCGCCGTTCTAAGGCCAGGAGGCCCACAGCGTCTCTCTTTCTGGCTAATTCACCCGCTTCCGCTATATAGTCTGTCTCTATTTGTCTGAGGCGATCTCGATAGTTTTCCTCAATTTTAATCAACCGTTTGGAGTTATTCAGAGCAGCTTCGGCTCTGAGGTCTTTCCAGTTCTCAAAGTTCTCTAGACCTTTTTCCTCTGCATCAGACTCAATCTGCTCGATCCGTTCTTGGAAATTCCTCTCAATGTCCTCTCTACGGAAAGACTCCTGAAGCTCTCTTTCAATCTGTTCCCGTGTGTTCTGCTGTCCCCTCTTTGCATCAGCCTCTTTCTGTTTTGCAATGTATTCATCTAAAGCATCAGTTACTTGTTTTTCTATTGAAGCTAGTTTAGCTGCTTCAGCAGCAGCTTTAGCAGCAGCAGCAGCGACTTTATCTATCCCAGCAGCAGCTTCTTCAGCCTTAGGAGCAATTAAGCCCAGAGTTTCTCCTAAATCCCTAAGTACGGGGATAAGTTGCTTTTTAAGTCCTTCATCCGTAAGAGCATCAGTAGCAGCATTAAGCTCTCTCAAGGATTCTGCTGCTCTTTCTGGATGGAATATTTTGTCCCATAGATAAGAAATCCCTGCTGCTACAACTTGAAGAGAACTTTTAAATGTTATTAAAATCCCAGCTACCCCTGTCATGAAGATAAACAGCACCCTCATAAGAGTTTCGCCTAATCTAGAATTACTCTCTTCTGCTTCTGCTCTTGTTTTTCCTAATAGCTCAGAAACCACTATAGCTATTTCTTTGCCTATGTTTACCACTTTTCCAGGAATACCAGCAAGAAAAACTATAATTTCCCCAAAAACTTTTAAGAGGGCCTCTGTAAGTGTTCCCAACACCGCTGCAAAATCTTCTATACTGTCCTGATTTTCCTCCACCCACTTTTGAAGATCCTCCAGTTTATCTGTCATAAACTCTACTTTAGCCTGTAGAGCAGGTTGGAATGCCCCGCCTATGGCATACTGGAGTTCTTCAAAGAGTCTTGGTAATGAGGTGATTTGCTTACCTACAGTGCCCATAGCTGTTGTGTAAGCACCAGCAACCGTCCCTGACTGTCTATAGATGTCGTTCAAGATCGCCTGTTGCTTCTCAATATTAGTCAACTCTTTAGTAGTTTTCCCTAACTGTGAAGCTAAAATATCGTAGGCTGCTGCACGGTCCAGAGTGATCCCTAACTCATCAAGAAGTTCTGGTTCTTGTTTCTGAATACCCAGGACTAATCTTTCAAACGCCTGAGATGAGTTAATACCAGCTACTACAGCAGCATCTTGAGCTATCCGAGCAAGGTGGGTTGCTTCTGACCAATCAATGTTCGCCCGGGTAAGGCGTATCAAGGATTCTCTAGCTGCTGAAGTGGTAATGCCGAGAGCTTTAATACTCTCTTCTGTTGCTGCCATCTCTTCTTGGGTATACCCAGAGTTTCGAGCAACCAAAGATAGCGAGACACCCAATGTATCTACTCTAGCTCTTAAATCTACGGCCCCCGAAACAAACTGTTTTAATGCCCCCACTGCCTGAAAACCCATCTGTACTAGCTGTTTAGTAAGACCAGCAACTATACCACCTATAAAGCCTATTTTCGTACTAGCCCGGTCTACTGACTCATCAATCCGGTTAAATCCTTGCTCCCCCGCCATAGCCAGTCGTTCCATATTAGCGTCAAAACGCTGCATGAACGCTAAAAGTTTCTCATCGTTAACGCTGGCTTCCCACAGGAGTTCATTTTGTTGATCTGGCATCTTAGCTCCCTACAGTATGTGACATGGCTTGTTTCTGTAATAAATTGTCTACAGATATTCTAGCTAGTCCGGTTGCTATCATCTGCTCTCTAGCTGTGACATCAATATTGTACCAGTTGTGATCAAATGGTATCCCTAACTCTTTTGCTGTTTCTGCTTCAAAGAACCGTTCACTCAATTTTAAGAGACCTAATTTGCTCTTTGACAAAATCTTCGTCAAGTCCAGCCCGTCCCATGTTATCTGGAAAGTTGTTCAAGGCGTTACTAATGCCTTGAATTGTCACCTCCCTGAATATCGCTAATTGTAGGATAGTCTCCATCTCTTCAGTATTTGTCAGTACAATCATCTTTAAGAAGAGTAACTTTAATGTTCCCGGGTGCTTAGGGAGTCTTCTCCCATCTTCAGCAAACGGAGCCTCTAGGTTATCCTTCCACTCTTGATCACTAATGGAAATAGGACCCTCTATGATATGTACACAGATAGACAATAACATATCCCGTTTTGCCCTGACTTTTTTCTTGTTTATCTGTTCATTTCTGTACTTTACATCCATCGTTTTGAGGTAAAGTTCGTAGTCCTCTTCAAATTCATCAGGGGGGTTTTCTGGGATCACAAACTCTTCTGTCATCACATCCCCAGCCAATAATATTATTTCACGTCTGGGAAGATCTAATATGGGGAGCATATCCCCTATCACATCCATGTAATAAGGGGGGAGAGGAGTTATTGATAACTTAAACCCACTCTCTGTAAGGTATTCAATTGCATGACCGGGGATTTTTACGTCAGTATTCATAAGGTACTATGGGGCATAGAGCTTCCCCTATGCCCCACTCTTTACTACCCTGGGATGGCCGTAATCTGTGAGGATGCTTTTGTGATAAAAGCAGTCCCACTGTACGCATTGCCACCAATGTACACATAATTCGAGTCAACTACAAACAAGGCATTAAGCCCTGCATTTGTAGGCGTGTTCAAATTCCACAATTTGAATTGAGCACCGCCATCTGTTGATCTGACAACTTTACCGATTGGACCAGCTACATCCACAGCCATCCAGATCGTACTATCGTCTGTTCCCCGAATTCTCTGAATTTCAGTCGGGGTTACTCCCTGCGCTGACAAAGCAGTCCATTCTAAACCGTTATTGAACGATCCGTAAACTAAGCCGTTAGCATAGCCTACGAATACAGTACCATCCGGTGTGACGTGGATAGTATTGACATCAATACCAGCAGCAGCAGTAGGCCCTGGGACAGCACTCCAAGACTCACCATAGTCTTTAGTCAGGTAGATCGAGTTAGAAGCACCACCTACCCAGCCCGTGCCACCACGGAGCCAAGAAGATTCATTGAACAGGGGTGTACCCAGTGTCAACAATGTAACCCAGGAAGCACCACCATCTTTGGATCGATAAACATACCCATCGTCGGTCACAGCGTAGATATGACTGTAATCTACTACGTGTAGATGTGTGATGTACTGACCAATAACACTACCTACTGTCACAAGAACCCATGCAGTTGTGCCCATTACAGTCACGTCAGCATAGGCGATCTGTGCAGCAGCAGCACCGGATGTCCCATTGGATACGAATACCCGATGGTTATACTTGTCTCCGAGCAGTGCAACAGATGAGATATCTTCACCAGCAGCAAACGGTCTAGCTGAACACTCTGACCATGCTGTACCGCCTGTGGCTGTATACCATACATTAGCTACATTAACAGGGCTACCAGCAAGGGCATTCGTTACAGCATATCCGTTGTCACCTGGGTCATGCTGGGTGCTGATATCATCACATTCGTCCACGATCATTGCAATGTCAGATATTGGATCTGTCTCTGCAATAGTCTGGGCACTCAGGAACTCTACTTCAAAGTCGATTGGTAATGGTCCTCTGTTAGCAACCATTGGAACTGAGAGAGCAATAGGTGCATCGTCTCCCTGAATCATCCCCACACGATCCGCGCCAAGATCACCTCTGCGTACAAGCTCCCAACCTAATCCGATCTCAGAAGCTCCATAGCTATCTGCACGATCACAAGCCCCCATATGGACCTGCCAGTTGGTATTCTTGTTCTTGGCCTGAATCATGTAGTTCAATGATTTATAAAAACGGGTTTCAACAGTAAACCCGGGTAAACCCGGCTCACCTCTCAGCGTGTCAACCACTACGGTCTTCCGACGCTTACCAGGGTCCGGTTCTCTGACGGGGTTTAGGGCTCCAACGGGGTCAGTAATGTCTGTTACCCCATATGGGAGAAAAAGCACATACGGCTGGAACTTTTTCTCTTGTACCCATACCCTCCCATCTTGATATGTATACTGTGTCATTTTATCTCCTAAGCTCTCTGGCTTTTTCTAGTACACTCGCAAATAATTGGCCTGATAGGGAGTTGATTGCTGCCATGACCGCTTGCGGGTTACTATTTATGTCTTCATACGTCCAAAGACCTCTTTTCCTCATTGCTTGTTCTAGGTCTACAGGTCCTATGACGTATCCTTCCCCCAGTAAAATCTCCATATCTATACCGTAGTCAGTCCCAGTGTCTACAATATGTTTTGAGATTACTGTGGTCTCATTTAGGTGTAGGCCAGTAACGTCGTCTCTCGAAATGATCCTTGCTTGGAGCATCCCATCTTTGTCCCAAAAGGAGACTATAGCTGCTTGACCTTGTACCTTGAGTAGCGTAATTGAAATCATATACTATCCTACGTAAATTCCTAATTTACGGAAAGCTCTTTTAATCGCTGCTTCCGTCACATTACGGAAACTTCCTGATTTACTGCTCCGCAAATGATCGTACAATTCTTTTCCGAATAACCTTGGATAAATACCCGGTGCGTGTACTACTTGTAAGCGCATGTCCATGGAGTCTGCTAATGCTGAGGGGGCAATTGTCCCACTAGCAGCATACGTCTTAGTTATCATGGGTAAGTGAAAACCCAGTGCTTTTGCTTTCTTAGGTACGATATCGTATTCCTTACCCCCAGGATCTAAACCTCTTACACCTGTTCCCTCACTGACCCAACCATAGATCTGCCCTGATTTTTCTTTTTGATTCCACTTGATCTTCAAGGCCCATATCCCAGGAGTAACTTTTACTTCATAGTAAAATTCTGGTTGATGTTCCCAGCTACTTATTTCATCAGCTAGAGTCTGGGTAGACACTACACCCAGAGCTTGGTAATGGTTTCTAATCTCATTCAGGACAGCAGGGTAAACACGTCTTACTACTCTGGGTCTATGGACTAATTTCAGGGGCATTAGAACATCCCCCCGGCTGCTACCCGATCTCTACTGTCTACTACCCATGCCATAAACTGCCCTGTCTTATTACCGTAAGGGGTCCAAATGTCCTGAACCGTATTGTCCTCTGTCCAGTACATGTGAACTGTGGGGCATGAGGATGGTTTGTTAGGCATCAAGGTATGGGCTAATCTGGCTGTAAGAATCTCTGTCTTGATAGAGTTTTGTCTACCTGACCTGTAAGATACTAACAGGGAAATTGGCTTGTGACAGTGGGAAAATGCTGCTGAAGCCCATGCTCCATTGCTATATGTACCTGGGGAGATTATAACCTTTGAAATTCGTCTAGCCCTGTTACCAGCAACTACAGCACAAGCAGTCTGGGTGCTTAGAGTACATTTTTCTGTGCAAGAGTTTGACCCTAACCATCTGATCGTAGCCACGTCTGAAGGATCTGTGTAGCACCGTTTGATGTCAACTGTCTCTAAAAAGTTGTCATTCTCGTAGTAACTTAAATGATCTTCCCTGTCATCCATCAAGGATGGAAGAACCAATCTGCTTCTGGGAATATTGATAGTCGCAATTCCACTACTAATGGAAATATGAGATGGCTTTATCCTTACATCTTCCCCGGGAGCATAAACACAGATCTCATTTTTGTCTGTAACTGTAGTAGCAACTGTGATTTGCACTGGATCGTTAGGGGCAGTCTCGACTCCCATGGTTAGAGCCACTCCCAACGAAATGTCTGAAGTAGCAGGACTTCCCACTACAATCAAGTGCTTCTTATCGAGTGTCAGTATTGAGCCAAAATCGTGCTCCTCATCCTGAACCCACTTAGGAGCCAAGTGATAGTTTAGCTCTAACTCCCTCTGCTCTTCTGCATGGGCTAGATACATAGCCACATAATCCCTATCACTCTGCTTCCATATTGTGGAGCACTCCAAGACAGGGATCTCATCTGGTTTATTTAACCCATTAAAAGCAGCTATTGGAAGTCTCATGAGCTCTTGATACCTGTCTAGGTCCACTGAGAGCTCAAAGTCTTCAGATAGTATTCCTTCCGAAACTCTAGCCACTGCCTAACCTCTCGTATAAATAACCTGACACACCTATTACTGCTAATAGTACATACGGAAATGTTTTTAGTGGGTAGCTATTCAGCAAATAGTATGATCCTATTATGATTAACGCCACCCACGTTGTAGTACACCAGAAGCAACTAAAGAGCTTTCCAAAAAAGCCCTCTTCTTGTTCTTCCTCTGTAATATGTACTCTTTTCGGTACAATACCGTCCACACGAATCAAGAGAGTTCTGAAGTGGAAGAAGATCTCCCACGGGCCATCAGTGAAAAATACCAGGAAGGATGCGCCAAAAACTGCACAAATTAGCACAAAAACTTCAACTATTGGCATAAAATCTCCAGATTATGCGTATTTCTTGAGATGCCCCAGGACCTTAGCCCTATTCTTGCCAGCCTCCTCAATCTTAATGAGTTGCTTGGCCTGACTGGGAGTAAACTCCATATGCCGAATCTCCTGACTCCAACGTAAGTTGTTAATGTCTGGGAGAGCCTCTTCAGCTTCTTTCTTGAAGAATCTGGATGAGACCGGAGTTTTCTCTACTGGAGCTACTCTAGGACTTAACTTGATGGGTGGTTCGACTGCTAACGTTTCAACCACTTTGGGCTTGGAAGCCAATTCTGCTACGTCCCTATTAACTCTAACAAAGAGACTGTTAACTACTCCAGACCCGTCACTAGCATCAGCAGGGTCCACATAGTAGTATTCACCACTTATAACTCTATAGTTATACTTGGTAGCAACTCCTTTGTAGTAATGCTTTCCTTTGCCCTTACCACCTACATACTGGGCCAGGACCCGATCACCTTTTGTACCTGGGAGACTTGTTACATCGACCATTTGTGCACCTCTCATAAGTGGATCACTCTTCTGTAATGTTTGTAATGCTTTTCTATCTTTTCCACAACACATACTAGGGTACTCCTTTATCAGTGCAAGAATCTTTTGGATATGTTGCGCTGATTTAGACTTATTGGTCACTGTCCTCTGACCCGCATGTTGTCTGTATTTAATCAGAGGGACAGAACATCTCTGACCACAGTATGTTAACATCAGTCTAGAGTTATATTCCCCGTCTTCATAGAAGTCTATAAACTCACTCCACCCACCAATTGCTTGCCATTGTGTTTTTTTATGGAGTACATTGACTGATGCTAGTCCAACCTTAGTGTATAAATGCTCACACTTAAAGTCCATAAGATTATAGTGCGAAATCTCTACTTCCCCGAAAAAGGTAAGATCCATGTAGAGGGGAGTGCCATCATAAATCTGTATAAGTTGCTTTACTGCATCTTCTACAATCAGATCGTCACAATCCAGAGGGAGAATCAGGTCTGTGCTTGCTAAGGAGGCTGCTTTATTCCGCGTATATGACACTCCCCTATGCTCAGGGAGTTCCTGAAATGTTATTCTGGGCTCCCAAAGATCTTTAACAACTTGGTAGATTGGTTTGGGAGAAGCATCAGAAACAACTACTATCCAGCATTGCTGTTGTAAGGCACTTTCCAGACAATCCTCAAACCAGCCAACCGACTCATTAGTGGGACAATGGGCAGGAATGATAATCGTGACATCATCTTCCGAGTACATTCATTAACTCCCGTACTCTTACATCAAAAGAATGATGTTTTAACATAAATTCATGACCTTTTCGGGCAATTTCTTCACTTTCTTCCGGGTACTGTAGGCACCACTCGATTCTCCTATCCAAAGCGTCATGCGTCTTCCAAGTCAGTAAGTGCTCTCCATCTTTAAGCCCTAAATACTCTTCCATCCCATCAAAATATTCCTGAAGGACCACACAACCCCCAGCAGCCATAGCCTGAAAGAGCCTGTTTGACACATAACCTGTAGCTTCAGGCCATTGCTGATCGCTGATTGCTATTTTTGCTGCCCTGTAGATTTTTCTTCCAGCGTTAAAGTTGTACAGGTTACTACCCAGGGACCATCCGTTGGGCCAACTGCCATATAGACCAACATCGATCTTGGAACCTCTATATGAGTGAAGAAATCTTCCAAGGTCTTGCCTCTGTTCACTATACCCGTTTCCGAGAAACACAACATCATGACGTTTTGTAGTTTTATCGGGTTCACCATAAGACTCCTCATATCCGATCTGCCAGTAGAACCACTTAATTCCTAAATGAAAGTAGCGGTTCTTAATGGATGCAACCGCAAAACCGGCGTGGTCCATTAGCTGCATTACCTCTATATACCCAGGATCATACAGGTTGTCTGGGTGATAGTCACCGTTCCAAGAGATAAACTGAGCATACGGGTGATCTTCCTTCAAGATTTGAATTACATGTTTGGTAAATACATTAGCATCCTGAATCTGGAGTACAAAGATATCTGGGCACATATTACAGGCTCTCTCTTTTAAGCCTGGAAGTCCCTCATTCATGTAATCGCTTTCTGTAACAACGCCACACCTACTCAAAGCATCCCTAAGGCCCGTTTTCGTCGATTTCTGAAGCGTGTTACCCGGTTCATATATTGGAGCATATAAAATCCGTAGACTCTTGTCTGTGAGCTTATTTTCTATGGTTGGTCTATCCTTCAACTCTGGGCCTGTTAATCCTCTGGGTGATCCTTTGTATGTCCACTTTGTATACCACTTCGCACTATCAGGGTGCATTTTCCCCCTGCCTATTACAATTTGTGGATCTCCGTTATTGATCTGCCTAAGTTCATCGTCTACTTCACCGCTGAAGTCGTGTATGTACGCACCGGGGATAGGTAGTATCTGATACCCCAACTCTATAACATTACAAGATAACTCATTGTCCCCGCCATACGTGCGGAGATAGTCACCCCACCACCCTACATGATCTCCTAACCACTTAGGAACTATACACACTTGCCCGTAAGGAACAGCTATCT
>Ga0307379_10008620_pt1 | contig 13724 bp, 21 predicted proteins | sample UN2MG_FD_202237 | JGI IMG/M metagenome (GOLD analysis project Ga0307379, IMG submission 202237) | Soil microbial communities from Risofladan, Vaasa, Finland - UN-2 | ecosystem: Environmental > Terrestrial > Soil > Coastal area > Acid sulfate soil | place: Finland: Risofladan, Vaasa | collected...
GTGTCCATGTGTTCAATTGAGTGACGGCTGAAAACTGCGTCTTTTGTGCCAGTAGGGGTAATGTTTATTCCCAAAAAATCATCAACCACAACACATCCACGGACATCTATACGAGGATACCCTTTTTTTGGCATCTTAATTTCTATTCCAAGAGGATTCTTATCCTTTTTCAAAAAATACTCAATTGAATACCCTTCTCTGCATCCTACATCAATAATGTTTTTAGCATCAGGGAACATCCTGCAAAAACAATTTACTGCACTTTTTACTTTCTTTTTGAGCATAATACGTCCTTAAATACTTTAAAGTACTGTTTAGCTGTATTTTCGATTAATAATTCTTCTTTTTGGAGAATATTAATAAGCGTATCTGGTATTACTAGCGCATTATTAATAGCTTCAAACACTTTTTTGTGATCAACTGGTGGTGGCTTATATTTCTTCATCATCTTTGGCTTAATGGGTTTATCCAAATCGAGAATTATACTGGCTATTTCAGCAACACCACTATTATTACTTGCAATAACCGGACAACCTCTAACCTCTGCCTCTACTACACTGTTGGGACACCAATCATAATGAGCAAGAAAAAGCATACAATTACACATGAGAATATATCGCTGCAACTCACGCTCTTCAATCCTACCAAGCATCACAATTCTATCGTTCTTCGGCGGTTTAATAAAATATTCACCAGCAACCCAAAAACAAACATCTTTATTAATTTTCGTGTACTCATCTGCAATCTGAAGCATTTCTGGAAGTCTTTTATTGTCTCTACCCTTCAACCATTTGGCACACATTAAAACATTCTGCGTACAACTTGTGATAACAGGAAGCCGGTCGTTTATCTTCTCGGCCCCATTAAATATCACATACTCTCGTTTACACTTCATTTTCATAATACCATACCACATATCACGGCAAAACTTTGTCTGCCAGATAATTGCATCTGAGCGCATACCATCTTCTTTTACAACCCGGTTGGCCCATCTGTTTCTTTTGGTGTCGAGTAAATGTATACCATCAACTCTGAGAATACGCTTCTTTTTATCTTTGATTTTTCTGTGCTTGTCCTTGGACACTCCTGTGCGGTACTTATTTACTCCTAATACTACATTAGAATCTTTATAGCTGGTTATTTTAACACCAAGCTTTTCAAGTTCAGGGACTAATCGGGTAAGGAACTTTCCCTTGCCTGAAGAATCAAGATTGTGATCAATGAATAGTTTAATAGGAGTACTTATAGCCGTTAATAATGAGCTTGGTCTATCATCAACACTATAAAGGTCACCATAAGTACCATATTTTACAAGTATCTTGTCAAAGCCTTCTTTGTCTGGCATTTTTACAGCCATTCCGTATTTTCCTTTGTTATTCCATTTGTTCTCAACTCTTGAATCCTGGCTATAAACTTCAACCTCAAATCTTCTTTCGACCAAGCACTCAATCCACCCTTCATTGAGTCCGGGTGTCTCCTGTAATAAGCTACAAAATTCTCAATGTGCTTCCGTTTAATTTTCTTTTGAAGTGGGGATAAAGGATGAATACCTAATCTCCAATTCATTTCCTTATCAGCTTTTGAATTGATATTCCAGTAAAGACCGAACTTTTCAAACACTGATTTACGAAACATCATTCCCTGTGCATGAATCTTCTTCTTGTGTTCCTTTTTATAATACCTCTGTGTGCCGGGAGATTTGAGAAAATCCTTTTTTAAGAACATCATCTCCTTATAATTCAAATCTACATCGGTGACTTCGTATACGTGACCATCAACGAAATCAACCCCACTGGCCATAGCTTTTACCCGAACCTCAACACTGTCAGGAGTTAAACAGTCGTCAGCATCTATGAAAACTATAAACTCCCCTTTTGCTGCGCGTATCCCTGTGTTTTTGGCTGCTGCATATCCTTTGTTCTCTACATGGGTAATCAGCTTTATATTTGCGTCTTGGTGCTGCCATGAGGTTAAATTGATTATTTTATATCCCTCATCAGGAGATGCATCATTGACTACTATTATCTCAATATTGGGGTATGTTTGAGCAATACAGGAGAGTAGGCAGTCTTTTATATACTTCTCATAGTTGTAGTATGTTATTATTATTGATACTAAAGGTTTCATTTCCAAACTCCCTTTACACATTTTAACTTCTCTTCAAACTTACCCTTTTTTCCAGTACCGGGATAAAGGTCTTCTGCGTAATATCCTTTAATAGTTTTCTTACCTAAAAACAACGAGGCCATGCATCTTCCTGCTCCATCCCAGATTTCCGGCCCCTTTAACCAATCTTCTTTAAGACCAAACCTTGTTGTCCAAAAAGGTTTGTCGAGAACTATCACAGGCTTGTCACCATAGAGCTTTTTCTTAAAACCTTTTTTCTTAATAGACTTCACCAACTCCCAACGTCGCTTAATATGGGCTTTTATCTTTTCCTCAGTCCAATCTTTAAAGCCGATATTGTATCTGTGCTCTCTTTCTGCCCAATAAACAGTATGCTCTAATGTGTGCCAATCAAGCCCATGCCTTTCAATGGTATTTAACAATGCCATGTGAGGGCTTCCCACTAATCGCATTTTATGCCACCACATCTCAATAGGTGTTACAACGGGAATGTACCTGATATGTAAATTCTTTAAAGGAATGTCTACTAATCCAGATGTTTTTTTATATTCCACCCAAAACCTCCTTAAAAAATTCCAGGTATTGTTTTGCTATGTTGGATATGTGGAGAGATTCGTATGTGAATCTAGGTTTTGCTGTATAACCCATATCTTTTATGTTAAAAGCCAACCCTTTTTGATAAAACTTCGGTGGACTGCTCAAATCAACTGGCTTTTTCATGTCCCAAATTTCATCAGAACGTATACATGAATATTTAAACGGAAAACCTTTGTTACTAAATCCCAACTCATAAATACCGCCATCATTCCCACTTATCACCGGACATCCTGCGACCAAAGCTTCTACAACGCTATTAGGACACGCTGAGAGCCATGTAATATCAATCAACGCATTACACAGCTTATACAGAGAGGCGAGCGTCTTGCTATCGACAGGCCCTATTCCTTGAACATTTATGCGCTTTCCTATATCATATTGAAAATTCTGGTTTTTTCCAACTATCCACAGGCTTGAATCTGAAACGTCTGCTTTGATAAATGCCTCTACTATCTGTTTTAATCTTTTCTGTGGAGTCCACACTCGCGCACTGGCAAGGAAATTATACTTAGTTTTCGACTTATACGGTTTAACGTCAAACTCTTTTGGATCCGCTCCGTTAGATATCACAGCTTCGGGACAGGATGGTTTGCCTATGAAAGTTCTACAGAGCTTCTTGGAGTACCGACTTTGATATATTACTCCATCTGCTTCCTTAACAGCTTTCCATTTCCGCTTATTAAGCTTCTTGTGGCCCTTTTCCTTGTGTGCGTCTCCCAATCGGATGACATTCTTCTTTGCAGTAGATTCCCATACGTTCTTGCCAACTGCCAGGTTGATATCTGCGGGCTGTCCAGGCTTAACTATTTCAACTCCCAATTCCTTTAATGCAGGAATTAGTCTGTTTAAGAATAGCCCTTTCCCGGTATGTTCACAAGACCAGTCTTTGTATTTGGTTGCTATGCAGGCTTTCATTTGTATAAAGCCCTCATCTTTCTGTCCATTAATGGTAGACGACTTTCATAAAAAGCCTTTTTAATTTTTTGCCTGAGAGCTTCCCAACCAGCTATATATGTGTAATGTGGAGAAACTAAAGAGAGGTAATGCTCAAAAGCACAAACAACTTCAAACTTTTTTCCATCATCACACACACAACAAAACAACACACTGTTTTCAATTGAACTATTATACGAAGCAATCTTATGCTTTCCAAGAAACTCATTTTCCCTTTTAGTAAGATAATTAGCCATTCGAAACGACATCTTTTTCATTCCCCCACAACCCTTCTCGCTATTCCAGCATAAAACTTCTTGTTCTTGTAATTAATGCTCAGGCGAAATCCATTCTCCAGGAAGAAATCAATCATGTTTTGCATAATCCAGAACTTCCGGTCATTGTGACGAACGCCTTTTTTCTCCTCTGCTCCTGATACCACCATGACAATATCGACTTTTGGAAGACAAATGTCCTCAACCAGCTTTACCTCTTCTTCACTGAAATGATACAGGACCCTGGATAAGATAAGAGCGTTATATTTGAATGCGTCCTCTTCAAACTCTTGAACAGTGTATTTCAGAGCAGAAACAAATCTTGGGTTCAACTCTGCGACCTCAATAGTCTTCAGGGCTTGTTTGTGGTAAACGCTTTTCTTTTCAATACCAACGTAGGACTTTGCATACTTCATCACCTCAATGGCAAGTATGGCAGCATTACAGCCCAATTCCAGAACGTGCTTACCTCTTAAAACAAATGCGTTATCGTGAAACCACGACAATCTTTGAAGGACTCTTTTGTTCCGGTTTTGGTACTGCTTTCCCTTCCACTGGCTTATTAGCTTTTTGTGGAGCTTTTTGCTTATCATAACTTCCCATTCCTTTTAATTGTTCCATGATTATTCCTTGTTTTTATAAATAGTAACTTGTTTTTCTTTGATATTCTCACTCTATCCCCAATCTACCATTAACCAAATTTTCTTGTCACCATGCCAAACGACATCACCAAGCTTGTAAGAATCTCCAATCTTCCCCAATTCCTTCTTTGTTTCTTTGGAAAGAGCTTTGGTAATCCGCTTTTTAAACCTTAAGAATCCTTCAGGAGAGTGGTCTTTGTGGTTGTCTGCATTCCAATCGTACGGGTTTCCATCAGTATAAGCTTTCCACGCCTCAGTCCAGGGGCAATGTTCAACCTCTAACGCCCAGACTCTTTTACGGTAATGACAATCTTTATAAGTGAGATCAACTTCAACACGAATAATCCCACCAACATTAGGAGCAAATTTACTGTATTTTTTCATTCTATTTCTTGCTGCGCGAACGTAACTTTTATCCCGTCTGTGTCCTGTCTTTGGTGCGCAAAAAACCTTTAATCCCGTTTCGTTATTCAGTTGGTAATAAAATCCTACCATACCATGAGGAATAAACTTGCCATCAAGATAGAAATTATGCGCTCCCTTTATAAATCCATCAGCTCCACAGCGGTGAACGCCATCGTCCGGGGCTTGAATCTTTGCTCTTGGTTTTCTTTCTAATTTACCTGTTATTTTTAGCATGCTATCCCTTTGTAATATAAAGTATTGTTCTGATAAACCACGTCAGCCATATACAACCCGAAAGAACTATTATGTCTATTACTATCATTTTATTTCTTTGTCCTCTATTGCACGATAATCTCCACCATCTTTTTCATGTTCTCTTCTCTAGTCCCTATCTTCTCACGAATAAGCTTTTGCATTCGTACCACTTTCGTGAAATCAGGGTTTTTAATTGCATCCACAACTTCTGGCATGGATCTACATACGTGAGCAGTGGGGGGACTACAATAATCACCACAACCATTACGCCACTCAGTATGGCTAACGATAAGGCTACCTTGTATACTAGCCTCAATACCGGGATTGTAAAACCCTTCTGTAGTGTTCGGACAGTAAAAAATATCCATTCCTCTATACAAGTCATTTAACTTCTCCCTGCTTGGGTTTCTCAGATATGTATCAACAAACTTATCTTTGCATTTCTCACTACCAAACGCCACATATTCGTAATCACTGCCCAATATACCAGCGAGCTTTTTAAACGCTTTCCAGTTTTTGCGAGGCTTGGTTGAATACTGGCATCCTATTGAAAGTTTAAATTCACCTGTGTAGTCTGGCGCTCTGTCTCTGTATGATAAATCCTGGCCGGAGAAGATTAAATGTGACTCAATACCATGTTCAAGTAAAAAATCTACCTGCCAACCACTGTTACACATAATAATACCACTAAATTTCTTTAATTTCCTGATTATTTTTTCCTCATCCATTTGCCACGTCTCAAAGGGTCTGGCCCAATATGCTAATTTCATACCGTGATACTTTTGAATCTCTTTAATGTCTGATATTGATATTGCTATTAACACATCGGTGTCTTTAGGTACCTTCTTAACTACAGGAGGATGGGGAAACCATGTAAAACGGTCTGTATGAGTAACTATTTTAACACCATGACCCAATCCTCTTAATACCTCTGCGGATAGAAGAATAGTTCTTGAACCTCCATTGTTTGCCAAGCCTCCCCAATGCGGATGGTTGCCATAAAATGCTATATTCACAAATACTTCCTCACAGCTTTCTCCACCACATCAACGGGCGGTTGCCAATTGTGTTTATCTAAAACAGTACAGTCAATACGAAACGGATTCCAGTACTTCTTGTATCTATCCTTGTTTGTCCCGGATATAGACTTCTGAAACTCATTATAAGTGAATACTACCTGGGAACAACAACACAACGCCGCAAGATGCAATGGCCCGCTGGATGGCCCTATTGCCACTTTTGAGCTTGCGAGAATGTTACACAACTGTCTCAATGGGATGTTTCTCTTGTCCTCAGTCCCAGGGATATGATATGCAGACGTGCCTATGCTGCATATTGACAGCTCTTTTTGTTTTCTCAATTCCTTAATCAATTTTACGTAATTCTTTACAGGCCAATTTCTATCTTCTCTGCCATACTTTGCTTCAGACCGTGCGTGGATCACAATGTCGTATCTGTCTCGTTCGTCAAATTTACCATATTTTTTGAACTTTCTAATAGCTGAAGAGCACAGGTTTCTTCCAGGTTCAATAATTTTTGAATCAGAATAAGCAATTTTAATGTCTGCTGGCATTTTGAGCTTCTTGTCATTAAACAACCATCTATCACAACGCTTTTCTTTTTTTGGCTCCATGAAAATAAAATCAGTGGCAAAGTCTCTATATAAATACTCGTTTTCTGGTCTACAGAGTATGATGATTTTGTCATACCCCTTGGCAACGTGCCGCAATGCAGGAATATATGTTGCTACCAACCATCCAAATTCCATCCAGTCAGGCCCGGCTATGAGTGTTTTCATATCTTCTAAATCCTCTCACAGTATTTACTATTTATCTTTTGAGCTGTTTGATATAAAATCTTTTCTTGCTCTGGTGTAAAGTTGCAATACTTATCGTTAAGCTTTTTAATTGCTTTGCGGGCGCAATCTCTACATATACCAATATCATCTGCTAGTTGTAATAAAGTACTACACCTTTTACATACATGACAGCGACCATTATGAGTAATTACCTCATTATCGTCTTCTAACGTCAACCATGTTTCTAAACAATTTTTACAAATAGTAATAGATATCACTGTAAATATAAAAAATCGCTTTGCCGTAAGACACAAAACATGGGTAACTAAATTACAATAACTACAACAATATCCCGAAGAGTCTATTTTTAACTTCATATCTTCTCAATCCTTTCCAATGGCTTCCGTTTTCTCAACATCCTCATATTTTTCCACTGTTCATGCCCACTGGTTTTATAGCACGTCCTGCGCCATTTGTATGTCAACGCCTTAATATGCTTTGTCCGGTCAAATCCTACTATCTCAAAAAGGGGAAACATTAACGCCAGGTCTGAAGCTGCCTGTAACCACTTCCCATTATTATCCTTGAAACAACTCTCAGGAACGTGTTTGAATGCCTTAAACATAAAAGTCTTTAAGTGTGATCCATGCCACGGTTGTTTTCTCACTGGTATTCCTTTTTTGTATCCTTTTTTTGAGGTCTTGGTGGTTCTCCGCTTATCCATGCGCCAAAATGAGCCGTATGTGAGTAATAGTTTCGGATTCTTAACATACTCTTTATTTGCTATTTCAAAGCTTTTTGGGTACAATTCATCGTCTGAATCATAAATGGCAACAATGTCACTATCAAGAGGATTTGCCAACTTAAGACCCTTAACAATGTTGTACGCCACTCCCATACGCTTCTTGTTAATAAACACATTAATACGCTTGTCCTTCTTTGCATACCGCTTGGCAATCTTAAAAGATTTGTCTGTGGAAGTGTCCAGAATGATAGTAGCTATCCAGTTAGTGTGAGTCTGCTTTAGTAATGAATTCAAGCAGGCTGACAGAAACTTTTCGCAGTTATACCCTCTTATGATTACTTGGAATCTCATTTAACAACGCCCCCATTGGTCTTCAAACATATCAACCTGTGCAACTTTAGGCCTGTTTTCTTTTTCCTCTTCAAACAATTCAACACCTTTTGTCAGACAACTAAGACAAATTCTAATCATATCTCTATCGCTATCAAATTCCACAACAACACCATTTTTATCGCACACATCACACTTTGATTCGGTTTCAATTATCATTAATCTTCCAACCTCTTTTGTAAATAGTGTCTTGCCTTACCCATGATGCATTTAATTTCTTTGCTGTTTTTCTCTGCTATCTTAACAATTCCCTTCCAAACAGGGTCTTTCTCATACTCAAAAAACTTTCTTATGTTCTTCTTGGATGCATATTTTTTCATCTTCTTTTTAGATCCATAGCGGTGAGACATACTCGCTTTAAAATCACCCAAATGTATCCCTCTTAAATCTCTACTGAATCCAAATGGAGGCATTGGTAGTCCAGACTTCTTCATTATCCTACCAAGCATTACTTCGTCAAATTCCCTGAATCCACCAAGACGACCAGCTTCGGCCTCTTTTAAATACATCTTCCTGGCCCTGCGAGTTGCTGCAAACCAGTGCGGTGTTACCATAAGAAATCCACCCGATACACGCTCAAACTTCCCTCTCCATCCTCTAGGGGCTATCTCAGGTCTGTACTTCCGTCTCCATGGGCCATGGTGTCCAGCATACACAGTTTTCATTCTCCGCTGTCTCTTTTGATGCCACTTTAACAGGTCCGGGTCTGTGCGGTATAACATCAAATCTATATCTACAAATATCACGTAATCGAAATGTTTAAAATGACTCTCAGGCACAAGAAATCTCAAACAGTTGATTGTAGATTCTTTCTCTTTTATCTTTTCAAACACCGTGATAGGCTTCTCATATTCCAGGTTCATTAATTTTAAAGCTGACTTTGTTGCGCGGGAAAGCTTGCCCTTGATAAACGTTTTAACCGCATATTCCGGGTATTCCTTACGCAATGTATATATAAACATTGGCAGGTATAGCTGATAATAATTAGATGTTGTTATTGTGGTTATACAAACTCTCATTCACGATTCCCCTTGGGGAGTTTTTTGGTCATTTATTATCCTTGCATCGTTTAACATCATCACGCATCATGCATTGACTATTAACACGGGAAGAATAAAATTGACAGTCCTTGTTAAAACAAACATCCCCCCTGTATTCCACATGCTTCACGCTTTTGGGGAATATCTTATCAAACTTCTTGCCATCCTCTTCACTATAACTCTCGTATGGTTCCCTCGCTGATGGCATACCATGACCGAGACGTGAGCCAAGATAAGGTTTTTCTGAATTCATGGTTGCTGTGCGTTTACCTGGTGGTATTTGAAAGTTTGCCATTGGTTATCTCCCAGGGGCGGGGGGAGACAAAGCGCCAGCGATTCTCCCCTTAGAACAGCTACACCGAGGTGGTTTCGCCATTCGCCTATTTTGTATTAATGTGTTTTTTTAGTTAGTTATTTTCTGGCGCTCCATCTATATGTAAAGGTTTGTACTATTAATTTACTTCATTGGTTAAAGAATTACCAATTTTATTTACAATCCGCTTCTGTGATCGAGACAACGTCATTGTTATCATCTAACAAAATTGCTATTGTACCATATTGGTCTTCCTCTTTCGGTGGTTTTTTATGACAGAGCTCCTCCTCATCTTTATAGTTCATTATTTCAGACAAAATCTCAACATTCTTCTCTAAAGTATTTATTCTTTCAATTATGTTTTTAAACATGTTTGTTGTTGTTTTTATGTCATCCATACAATCCTCCTATTTTTTGGGGTTATATCTTTTGTCGAACGTATAGTCCGGAACTGGCGGAACTGTTACTATTATTTTTTTCCGTCTCAACTCACTCAATATCTGACATAATGCAATACAATACCCACTCTCTGCATCTGTGGGTTTCCCGTTCTCAATTATCCACCCGGCAAATTGTCGCGCAGCATCCGTACACGATACGTCAACATATATCTTTTTCATACCAAACATCTGTACACCACTGGTAATAGCTCCCATCTGGTCATATCTCACAGGAGGACTGAATCTCACAGGTAGCCTGATTCTTTTAAATTCTTGCCTAATGGCTTGTCCAGGTGTCATCAGATGAGGTTGTTTAGCAAATAGTACATCGTTGCCCATTATTTTATGGTGCTGAAACTCTCTCATTCTCATTCTTTCTCTTATCATCGGGACTACAGTGGCAGGGATTAACTCTTTCATCATCCAACAACCGTATATAAAGAGCTGACCGTCTACATCATCCCACAACGATTCCAGAAAATACACTGACAGGTCGTTGAGTTGTACCATTGAGCCATAATGAAGAGAACCGCGTCCCTCAGTGGCTTTCCATTTGATGTTGAATGGGATTACAGACTCTACTCTAAACGTGTTAAATATGTATTTTGCAGTGGTGAGATGGTTTACCGCTTGCCCTCCTGAATCTACCTGCCCGTCCTGCGCTCCTTTGGGAAATGTCGCATGCTCTTCTATCCAATCCCATACCCAGGGACATATCTCTGGATGGGGAAGGATGATATTGCCTGCCGCAACCTGAGCTTGATATGGCACAGTATCAGACATCTTTACGCGGTCTTCTTTAGATAGTCTACCAGTTGCCTTTGTGATAATACCAGGTATCACGTTTTCCAGGTCTGCTTTAACTGCAGGCCCATTGGCTGCCTTTTCAATAATCACTGCTGATGTAGCTATATGAGACTTGTATAAATCAACAACAGCCTTCTTACTGTCAGGATAGTTTAGTTTTCCTTTAATCCGAGCCAATAGATATTTGTTGGCAGCAACTTTCCCCCACTTAGATCCACACACATCATCTGATTCAATCTCTCCCTCCAATGCCAAATCCCAGGAATCAATCACTTGCTCAAACGTGTCTGGTCTATCGTATATTTTTGCGGCTTTTAATTCTCCATTAGCCTGTTTTAGCATTATTGGGGAGACATCAACGTCTTTTGGCTTCCAAAAACACCACCAATACCGCTTGAACGTCCCCCCTTCGGGTGGTGATGGTCTTTGAAGCATCTGGCCTGAGTATCCATACGCTCCCAAATTGGTTGGGAGCTTGGCATTTTCCAACACAGACCAGGGAAAACGTACTTGGTCGAACAGTCCATCAATATAATTTTTCTTTAATTTAATAGGTTTAACATCCTCTGACTCTTCAGTAGGAATACAAATATGTGTGTATAGCTGTGGGTCATTTGCCAATAAATGTCCTGTCAAATCTTCTTCGTGTAGTCTCTGTTGTATGTTTATGCGCAATCCTACTCTTTGGTTATTCAATCTGGAATACAGCGTTTTACCATAATGGCGCTTGACTGTTTCTCTTTCAGTATCAGATTCAGCCTCTTCCGGATTCTGTGGATCATCATTGATAATTATATCAGCGCCGGTTCCTGTTATCTGTGCGCCTGTAGATGTAGATTTTCTCATTCCCCGCTTATCGTTTTCATACCACGATTTAGTATTCATATCAGAGGTCAACTTAAATTTATCACTCCAATAGAATTGATACCAGCTAGATAATATCAATCGCCTACTGTCTAAACACAGCTTTGTACTTAATTCCATAGAAAATGAGGAGTTTATTATTTTAACAGATGGATAGCGTGTCCATATCCAGGGAGCCAACATAACTGTTGCTATGTATGATTTACCAGAACGGGGAGCAATATTGATTATGTAATCTTTGTTTTTTGGCTTGCCTGCTATAATTCGCTCAACCTCCATTTGTAATAAATCACAGAGATATTTAATATACCAGGCATCGTTTAACTTTGTTTCAGGCTCCAATACTTTCCAGGCCTGCTTGAAGAAATGATAATAACTCTCTTCACACAACATTCTGTCCAGTTGTTTTCTCTTTAGAACATAATCAGCCAATTCTTCAACTGACATTTTTGAGGTATCAACCATTACAGCGCTTCTAATTGTTTTATAAGTTCTTCTTTGGTCATCTTAGAGGTGGGGAGTAATGCAGAGCCATCTTTGCCTGTAATCTCTCTTTTCATCGGTGCGTATGAACCAACCAGTTTAAAATAATAGTCAAGGCCAGCTTTGGGGTTTTCGTCAATTACTTCTTTTACTTTTTCGAGGACTTTGTCTTCTGGTAATCCGAGGCGAGCAAACTTCTCTTTCATTGTTTCTTGAATACGTTCTTGTATTTTTTTTTTAGACGCTCCCTTTATCCACTTATATGTTGCAATGCGTTTATCTATGGTACTTGTATGTATTCTGTATTTTTTCTGTAATTGTGCTACAATAAAATTTCCGCTCTCATAATCAGCCTTAGCCTTTGCCCAAGTAGTAGTTTTGTATGCCATATTCAATCTCCCTTCTTTCGGGTTGCTATATATAAAATAGCACAAAAACTTGTTATTGTCTACTTCTTTGTTAGTTTTGGTTTTAATTTTTCACAACACCATCACCGGAACACATAAACATTCTGGACAATGGTCTGTGTATTCATGTTCTCTGGTTGGGGTAAATATTGTCCCGCATCTTAAACAACGAGCGGGAAGAATTGGCTCTAAAGATTCATTAGTTCCTGGCCGCCTGTTGTGGTGTCCCTGTATTTTTTCACTTTTTACATATTTAATATCATAAACTTCTTGGTCTATTGGCATTATTCCTAGCTCTGAAGGCATGTTACCCCCTCTTTTTGTATTGTCCACAGGCCATATCATCACTCAACACCTCTGCTCGCCTATTTTCGTATATGGTTCGTCCATCACCTGTCTCTTGCTGAAATATTTTTGGTGGATAAAAAAAACAATCGTCTTCTTCTCTTTCTGGATGAGGATAATATCTACACGTTCCGCATTTTGACATAACTATTCCCCCTTTACCATGTTTTGAAGAACTTTGTTTGCTTTTTCTAAATCAACTATCTGCAATTTTAATTCTTCAACATCATCAACTAACGGCCCAATTTTGTTTTTGTTACTTCTTAACACAGATGGAGGCACATTTAATAATTGCCTCACTTTTTCTTCCACTGCCGATACAACTACCGATTGCTGTTCGAGATCTAGCATTTTGCATATCTTTCGCAAACTGGCAAGTAATGTGATTGGAAATTTGAATGTTGCCTTGGTCTTGTTTTCATTTTTCATCTTAATTTCCTTAATGGTTTTAAATTATGTTTACATTTGTTGTCTTTAGTAAGATTGGGACATTTTTTACCACCACTTGCATACTGATAATAGAGGCAACAATCTCCACATGCTGGATTTTTTATCTTGTACTGAATATAATCACACTTTTTCCTTTGCTTAATCCAATAATTTTTATGTTTCTTTTTAACTTCATTTATAACAACATAATCAGACTCTATCAAATCTAATTTTATTAGCTGTGCCAGGTAATCAGCAATAGTCCCGTTGTAGACTCGCACTCCATTCCTGTAATCGTAAAGAGGAGTTATTTCTTCGTTGATCACGGGCCGATTAAAACCCTTTATTATGTCGTATACTTTTTGAAGTGGTTCTGATAGTTTCATTTAGATATTTTCTCCCTGCAACGTGATAGTATGACGCTGTTCGG
>Ga0307379_10008622_pt1 | contig 13723 bp, 15 predicted proteins | sample UN2MG_FD_202237 | JGI IMG/M metagenome (GOLD analysis project Ga0307379, IMG submission 202237) | Soil microbial communities from Risofladan, Vaasa, Finland - UN-2 | ecosystem: Environmental > Terrestrial > Soil > Coastal area > Acid sulfate soil | place: Finland: Risofladan, Vaasa | collected...
GTTGGCTACGCTTTTTAGCGTACCTTGCCCAATTCAAATTGGATTCCAGGCTAGCTTGTTCATCAAAAATTCGCTACCCTATCGCGCAGCGATAGCTTTTGATCTCACCTATGTTCGTCCTGAACAAACCAAAGGGGTTTCCAATCTAAAATGGAATTACAAATAGACCCAATTTTCTTATACAAGAAGTCTGCCCATGGAAAGCTACAAATTTGGTCAATAAGATCTCAAGGTGATGAAATTATAATCACATGGGGTGAAGATGGCGGTCGCCAGCAAACGCAAGTTGAATCAATCGACTATGGACTTGCTGGAAGAACACTTGATGAACAAATTCTTTCCAGAGTAAACTCAAGAGTGAATGGAAAGCTTGATCAAGGTTATGTTCAAGATCGTGCTTATGCGTTGATGAACAAACCTGTGAACAGACTCGGGCTGAAGAAGCCAATGCTAGCAGCTTCATTTGATTCAGTCAGAGACATTGACTTCTCAACTTCTGTTATGCAGTGTAAGTATGATGGCCATCGATGTTTGATAAATCGTGATGGTGATGACTACCAAGCGTACTCACGCAATGGTAAACCAATTGAAACAATTTATGAAATCATGGAAGCTGTAAAGCAAATCAACTTACCTGATGGTTATACGTTAGATGGAGAATTGTATCACCATTGCTCTCCGCTCCAAACGATAACATCATGGGTTAAGCGTAGACAATCAATGACTCAGTATTTGTCCTATATTGTTTATGATTTAATCACACCAGATGCTAAATTCTATCCACAGCGACTACAAGAGTTGTTGAAGCTTAACATTAAGCGCCCAATTAAACTTGCGCCGACTGATATCAGCATTGTTGAAGACAGGATTCCAAACATGCTTGATAAATCTATTGACGCTGGTTATGAAGGATTGATTTTGCGTCGCGATGGTTTTCCATACGAAGATGGAAAGCGATCCAAAGGTTTGGTTAAGATCAAGCGATGGATGGATGATGAATTCAAAGTCATCAGCATTAAGCAATCCAAAGAAGGCTATGCTGTTTTGAAATGCATTATGGATAGCGGCGTAACTTTTGATGCTACGGCTCCTGGTACTATGGATGACAAGTTTGATATTTGGCGTGACAGAGAACAATGGATTGGAAAGTTTGTCAGCATTCAGTATGCCAATCTTACTAAAGATGGAAAGCCATTTCATCCAATAGCAACTATGTGGCGAGACAAAGGTGAAGAATGATTATAGCAATTGACTTTGATGGTACTATTGTAACTCATGCTTGGCCAGCAATTGGAAGAGACATCGGAGCATTTGAATGGCTTAGAAGTTTCCAAGGCATGTATGATGACTTGCGTTTCATATTGTGGACAGTTCGCGCTGATGAACCTTTGATGTCTGCTATGGACTATTGCTCACTTCACGGATTACATTTTTGGGCAATCAACGCTAACCCTCAGCAAAGATCATGGTCCCCATCCAACAAAGCATATGCTCACTTGTATGTAGATGATGCTGCGCTTGGAGCACCATTGATCTATCCAGAAGATGAAAATGAAAGACCATACTTGGATTGGAACATAGTTGGTCCAGCACTACAAAATCACATTGACTTGTTTTACAAAACCAAAAAGGGGTGAGAATGATAATCCTTGGAGCTGGAATGGCCGGCTGTCTTGCTGGCATTGTTAATCGTGATGTAAGGATTCTTGAGATATCACCTGGGCCAACTGTTAACCATCAAGCGCTGATCAGATTTAGATCAGATGCTATCAGCAAGGTCACAGGCATTCCATTCAAACGAGTACAAGTTCAAAAATCTATCTGGCGACATTCTGAAGAAGTCCAACCAACAGTAAGAATTTGTAACATGTATGCTCGTAAAGTGACAGGATATTATATTGATCGCTCAATCAATGACATATCATCTGTGACTAGGTTTGTTGCTCCGCAAAATTTCCATAAGCAAATGCTAGACATACTACACAATCGCATCTTTTATGATCAAGAAGTTAGATTGATTGATCATAATATGATTCATGTTCAATCTGGAATCTATACACGCGCACCAGGTGAAGCTGTGATCAGCACACTACCAATATTTGTAAATGCTAAGCTGGTTAGTATTGATCCTCCAGATTATAATTTTGAATCTCATACAATCTACATTACAAAATTCTCTATTGATAGATGTGATAAGTATGCTACTGTTTACTATCCTGATCTGGATGATCCACACTACAGAGCAAGCTTAGCTGGAAGCGAATTGATAATTGAATCAATCGAGCCAATTGAATCAAATCACGTATCAGATGTGTTTGATTCATTTGGCTTAGCATCTTGTACTAACTTTCAAAAGTTTGCTAATGAACTTCAGAAGAATGGCAAGATCATTCCAATGCCTGATGCTAGGCGCAAGATATTCCTGTACAATCTTACAAAGAATCACAATTTGTATTCGCTTGGTAGGTTTGCTACTTGGCGAAACATATTGTTGGATGATGTTCTGAATGATGTTTACGTCATAAACAAAATGATCAATACCGATCAATATGATCGAATGAAAGGGGTATCATGAAAGTTGAACTTATTGACTATCAAAAGAATGCTTTGGATATTCTTTTGTATAGCAAAAACACTCGGCTACAAGGAACGCAAACGCTGGAAAGTATCGCTGCCAAACCTATGGAATGGAAGTTGGATCATCTTTCATACATGCTGGATACAATCCAAAGTAGTTGGGAGTTTGCTGATTACATTTTTGAGATCACTGGAGTCAGCCGGGCATTCACTCACCAACTTGTTCGAACAAGAACAGCTTCATATGCTCAAGAAACTCAACGCGCTGTTGATATGTCTGAAGTTGAATTCATAATGCCTAAGTCAATTATGGCAAACAGACGTACATATGAAACTTACATTGATGCCATTGATGTACAGAAGGACACTTACAGCAGATTGGTTGAAGATGATATCCCTAGGCAAGATGCTCGCAACATCATTGGGACTGGTTCACTAACTAGCATCATGATAAAAGCAAATCTCAGAACGCTACATACAATGGGTGAACTTAGACTTTGCACAAGAACTCAAGGTGAGTACCAGCAAGTATTCCGAGAAATGAAAGCACGCGTTGTTGAAGTTCATCCATGGGCTGAAGATTTCATACAAGTGTTCTGTGCTAATCACGGAACATGTATGTTCCCACGTTATACTCAGTGCCCAATTCAGAAGTATACAATCTCTGGAGAGCTGTTGGATACAGCCAAGAAGCTAATCAAAGCTCAAGCTGAAATTACAATCCACGAATCCAATCCAGTTGTACGCTCTGAAGGGAAAACAATGTAATGGCAAAAATATCAATTGTTGTTCCCACTCATATCAAATATGAGATTGCTAGCTTCATGAGAAGCACAGAGTTTTTGAAACCTATGGACTTCCAAGTTTGCGTTGTAGCTCAGGATCCAGTTACATATGACTTCTTGGAGAAAATTGGAGTACACACTTACACAATTACTGATCCGCCAAAAATAAAGAATCTGATTGAAATGGTTCGGTGGTATGATCTTGGAATGAAAAGTGGCAGTGATTGTGATTACTTCCTATTTGTAGATCATGATCACAGATTCCAGCCAGCTAAGAATGGTAAGCCATCAAGTGGGGCATACTACCAAGAATGTATTGACTACATGGATGCTAACCCTGACGTTGGAGTCTTCAATACTAAATTCTACTTTGGTGGCGCGGCCTGGAAGTATGAGATCAAAAAGAATCCAGTTAATGGATTGATCAATATCAATACTGGTATGTTCATTCGTAACGTTCCAGAATTTGTTTTCACTAAAAGAGAATTGTCATTTGTTGGAACGTTGGTAGAAAGTCTTTTGGCTTACAAGATGCTTGCTCTAGGTTACAACAATGCCAAAAGATATTACTGTCCAACTACATTCACCAGAAGCAAACGTTTGTATTCAGGTGAACCAACTTATTCAGAAGATGTTTTGCTCAAGAACATCCAAGGTTACATCCGAGAAATTTACAATGATCCAACATGGGATCATGAAAGCCGCAAGTATCCAAAGGGGCTGAACAGATGACACCTGATGAAATCCTAATTGAGTTAAGTGAATTTTACAAAAAGAAAAATGCTATGTATGGGAGTACATACTTGCAGTTTGGTGAGCTAATGAATATAATGTTCCCAACTGGATTGATTCTGAAGACTCCTGAAGATTTCAATAGATTTGCTTTGCTTAACCACATGATGAATAAGATAATGCGAAGCGCAGCACTCTTTGTGGAAGGTGGCAGTTCAGATTCCAATAAAGACTTGGCAGTTTACGCAGCGATGTTGGAGGCAATTGAACTAAAGTGAGTTTGCTATTCATTGACACAGAGACAACTGGCTTGCTAAAACCAGACGCAGTTGCTCTTGGATTACAACCATACATAACTGAACTGTATGCTGTTAAGCTAACTGATGACTTGGAATTCATTTCTGAATTGGAAACATTCGTGAAGCCTCCAGTTCCAATCCCAGACATCGTTACCAAGATCACCGGCATTACAAATCAAACTGTGAGCCGCGCTCCAACGTTCATCGGCATTTATGATCAGCTTGTTGATCTGTTCATTGGTGAGAGAATTGTTGTGGGGCATAACATTTCATTTGATCTTGGAATGCTGTACTGTGAACTTGCTCGACACAGTTATGAATTTCGTTTTCCATGGCCGGTGAATTGGATTTGTACAGTTGAAAAGTCTATACCAGTTGAGCATCGCCGATTGACTTTGAGTAAGCTACATGAACTTGCTACTGGCTCGCCGCATGAGGGTGCTCACAGAGCACGAGCGGATGTGGAGGCTACCATAAGATGCTACAGATGGCTCAAAGAGATATCATTGATCTGATACCTATGGTGTTCCTGAACCCTTTGTACTATTCTGAAACTGATTTATGGGCTCGCAAACAGAACACCACGCATGCAGTCCCACTATGTTTCCTTCAACTTGAACGTAAGGTAATCATCTTACATGATTCATTTAGCACTCAGGACTGAATACAGTTTCAAACAATGCTATGGATTCATTCATGACATTGTTGAAATTGCCGGCAAAGAACAAGCAATCGGAATTGCGGACAACGCTAACACATTTGGTCACGTTAAACATTTCAAAGATTGTAGACTCAAAGGTGTGAAACCTATTCTTGGCGTCAGGCTTATGGTTTGTGATAAGCCAGTTGAGAAAATCAAAGTGTTTGGCCCAAAATATATTTTCATTGCTCGCAACAGAGATGGTCTTTCTGAATTGTATGGCTTAGTCAAACTAGCATATGATCAATTTTATTATCACCCCAGGTTGTTCCAGATTGATTTGTATAGCGTCAGTGAGAACATAATTGTAATAGCTGATATGTTCAATTCTACAAACAGAATTGATTACATAGCAGTGAACCAATTAACTCCAAAAGCTATTGCTGATTGGCCTGGCATACCAAAAGTGGCTACGTGTATCAATTGGTATACAAAACCAGATGATCGACAAGTGTATCAGCTACATGCTGGACGTGGAATGGAAACTCAAACCTTTCCACAACACATACTTAGTGATGAAGAATGGTTACATCTTTGGCCTGGTTATGATCATGCTTTGGATAATACTTATGACATAGCAAACATGTGTGATGATTATGATCTGCCTGTTGCTAGTATGGTTAAATTTACCGGACGTGTATCACTAAGGCAACTTTGTGTAGCTGGAGCAAGGAAGCGTGGAATCAGTTTGCTTGATCCAGTTTACAAAGACAGATTGGAGCGTGAGTTACAGCTTATTGAAGACAAAAATTTTAGTGACTATTTTCTAGTAGTTTCAGAAATGGTTCGCAAAGCAAAACTCAAGATGCTAGTTGGCCCAGCACGCGGATCAGCAGCTGGTTCTCTTGTTTGCTATCTGACTCAAATAACTGAAGTTGATCCTATTAAATTCGATTTGCTGTTTGAAAGATTTGTAGACATCAATCGAGCAGACTTGCCAGATATTGATATTGACTTTCCTGATATCAAAAGGAAACTGGTTATCAAAGAGCTGTCAGACATTTATGGCAATGATCACGTTAGCAGAATTGCTACCATAGCAACTATGAAACCCAAGTCAGCAATTGGAGAGTTTGCGGCTGGACTTTGCATTCCAGCTTATGAAACTGATGCTGTGAAGGGAGCAATCATTGAACGTTCTGGTGGTGATGCTCGCGCGATGATGCGAGTAGCAGATACATTTGAAACAACAGATGTTGGTCGTGAGTTCATAAAGCAATATCCAGAAATGGAAATTGTAAAGAGAATTGAAGGACACGCTCGCCATTCAGGAGTACATGCGGCTGGAATCATTGTGTGTAATGAGCCACTTACTACATTTGGCGGCATAAACTCTCGTGACTCAGCATTGATGATGGAGTACAAAGACATCGAGCAACTCAATCTACTGAAGATAGACTGCTTGGGTTTGAGAACGTTATCTATTTTGGAATCTGTTGCTAATCAAATTGGAATAGCATATGATGACTTCTATGACATTCCACTTAATGATGAAGCTACATTCAACATTTTCAATAGCTTGAGATTGTCTGGCATATTTCAGTTCCAAGGCAACGCACTTCAATACGTTACACGACAGATGGGAGTTGAAACATTTGATGACATATGTGCTATCACTGCTCTTGCTAGACCTGGACCTATCCACTCTGGTGGCACGAATATTTTTATTGGCCGCCGCACTGGAGCTGAGCCAGTTGTATATCTTTCACAACATGAGAGTGTGATTCGCCACACAGAAGGAACATATGGAGTTATTATTTACCAAGAGCAACTTATGAGTATTGGTAGAGAGTATGGTGGATTGAGTTGGGAGGATGTTAGTGAGTTGCGCAAAGCTGCTAGCAAAAGTCTTGGTGAAGAATACTTTGGAAAGTTCAAAGACAAGTTTGTTGATGGAGCTTTGAAGAATGGAGCAGATGAAACTGAAGCAGTTTCAGTTTGGGAGAGTATGGTAACGTTCGGCTGCTTATCAGGTGATACAATTATTAAATTACCAACAAGCAATCAATATTCACCAAAAGAAATTACTATTAAACAGCTTTATGAAAATGGCGGATATGCAAAAATAGCAACTGGATATAATAGAGTACACCAAATAAAACGTGGATTGAGTAAAGTTTTATCAATGACTGAAAGAGGCAAAACAATAAAACCAGTTCAAATGAAAAGCATTTATGAGTCTGGAGTTAAAGAAACATTTGAACTCAAAACTAGATTCAATAGCATAAGAGCAACAGCTAATCATATGTTTTTTACTTTACATGGGTGGATGCCTCTTTCTGATCTTGTTCCAGGAATGAATGTAGCAATTATGGGATCAAGGTTCCCTACACCTTCAGGATTGATTAGATATCCAGGAACAGGAAGTGGTGCACACAATCAATATGGTCTAGAAACTACAAATGATATTGAGCAATATAGACAAATAATCAGAGATGGAATTGAATGTGATAATTGTGATAGTGATGCAGAAAATGTACATCACATTGATGGTGATAGACATAACAATGATAAATCAAATATAGAATTTTTGTGTTGCAAATGTCATAGAAATAGTCATGAACAAGGATATCCATTTAAACGCGGCAGACAAGTAGAGTTTGCTAAAATAATTTCTATTGGCAATCCAAAAATGGAAATGACATACGATATTGAAATGCCTATAGAATCAGCTAATTTTGTAGCTAATGATTTTGTAGTTCATAATTCTTGGGGATTTAATAAGAGCCATGCTTATAGCTATGGACTCATTTCATATTGGACTGCGTGGTGTAAAGCTCATTACCCACTTGAGTTTGCTGTAGCTAATCTAAACCATGCTCGCAGCGATGATCAAGCACTCAAAATTCTGAGAGACATAGTTAGAAATGATCACTTGGATTACATTCCATTCGATCCAGACTTGTCTGTGGAACGCTGGTCCACTCACGATGGCAAGTTGCTTGGTGGCTTGCGTAGTTTGAAAGGTATTGGCCCAAAGAAAGCAAAATCAATTATGGATGCCAGAGCTGGCAAAACCAAATTCACTCCATCTATGATTCACGCTATCAAAGATCCAGATACCATCTTCAATATTTTGTTTCCATGTGAGCATTGGTGGGGTGATATTTTTGAACGTCCTGAAGAATTTGGATTGGAAAACCCACCAACTGTCATAGAGAAAATAACAAAGCCTGGAGACTACTTGCTGATTGGAAGGATGGTAGACCGCAACTTGCGTGACTTAAATGAAACACAATCTGTGGCTCGGCGTGGTGGAAAAGTTTTAACTGATCACACTTTGTTTCTGAATTTGATATTGGAAGATGACACTGATTCAATCGTAGTCACAGTAAACCGTTACAAGTATGAACAGATTGGTCGCAAGATAGCTGAGACTGGAAAGGTTGGACACGATTGGTTTTTGGTTAAAGGAACAATCAAAGACAAATGGCGTCGTGTTGATGTAAAAGAAATTCTCAATTTGAATACATGGGGTAAAGAAAATAACATCGGCCCCGATTCCAAATTGCAGAATCGCTTAGGTTAAACTTTTTTAGGCTACCCCTTAGCCTAACCCCTATTCGGCTAGAAGTATCGTTAGACGTTATCCTGCATCGCCTCGTGCCGATCCTGTACGCTTTTTTACGTCGAATCTACTCGGCTAGCAAAATTCAAAACCAAATGTGCTAAAAAGTCGAACCCAACCGTGTGCCACCCGCCGCAGCACACGATTGGGCCGACTTCACACGCACGTACCTGCGTGTTTAGCTGGACAAATTAATTATGAATTTGACTAGCAATGCCAAACCAACTGATGTTGGTCCTCCAATTATATGGTGTATTGAATCCCAGAAACGATCATTGAAATGATCTTTGCCAGTCTTCAGAAATTGAATATATTCACGAATCATTCCACCAATAAGTGCGATTAGAGTGCCACCAACTATAGCGCAAAGTACACATGCGTTTTCATTAAGAAACAAATACAAAGCTACTGGCACAATAGCATAAGCTGTGCCTAGTCCAACATGCCCTAGAATATCAAGTGAATATTGCCCCCAAGTTTTCTCACCAGACAATACTTGTTCTATGCGTGCCATTTATTTTTCAATTCTAGTTTCCCAACAATACTTTTCAAGATAATCCAGCCTGTTGAAAACCAGATTGCCTTTTGTCGGTTGACCTTCACTATCAACCTCAAATGTTGTTATAAAATCTTCAAAGTAATTGTCACGCATTTCCAGATCATCCCAAACTTTACTTCTTTCGCATGTACCAAGGAATTTTCCGTTGCAACCGGCGCTTGACAATACCAGAAAGACCGTTATTACCATCCCACTCTTCACCACGTTTGTTAAGTTCATCTATATCCTTTACTGTTTGCTCAGCAATTTTAGCTTTGGCTTTATTTGTCCCAGCATTGGACACAAATATGATGAAGAACACTGCTGCTATAATTGGGACAACAACTTTGAAAAATGCTAGTATTACAGGAGCATACATTATTTGGGCGCCACATCAGGTGTAGTCGCTGCTTTGCGAATGCCCAGAGCACCCAAGGGCACAGCAATAGCATTCATCCAATCTGTAAGAGTTGCGGCCGCATCAGCAGAGATAATGCCAACGTTAGCTGCCGCAGGCACAGCTGTCTGTGCGATAGTCCAGATGAGCACTCCCCATGCTGTCAGGCTCTTGTACCAAACCTTGCCACCAAAGATATTGCTAATCCAATCCATGATTATATCTCCTCAGTTTTTATCGCTTGCGTTCCAAACTTCGGTGAATGTTTGTCCTTGTGGATCAATGAGATGTCCTTTGTCTTTTGCGAGTGGTCGCGCAAGATCACAGGCTTCAGCGATTCGCTTGAGTCTATCCCAGGGCCACTTGAGTGACCAATTGTCTCTGTCTGGGAATCTTGTAGGCTGTTTCTTAAAGGCCAAATCCACGGCCCGAGCACAAGGCTTGCCCTCCATTCTAATATTATGCCACCCCTTTGTTATCCAGGTAACAATTTCTCCAGGTGTTGTCCTCCCCTGAGCATATAGCTGCTCTTGGCGTTTGAGACTATCATATGATCTAACTACAAACATAGGATAGCCATACTCACGCATAGCAGCCATTACAGCTTTAACGCGCATTCTAGTGGCTGGATGTAAATCATCTAATGATCTGCTCATTGTAGTGGGTGGGAACCAAAATGTTCAATTATCAAACCAAGTATGCTACCAATTACTGTTGCAGCCCCCATAGCAATGTAGATCAATTTTCTAATACCAGCAATATCATTACGCATCTCTTTCAATTCTGAAGCGACTGATGCTTGACAAAGCCGTGTAGTTAGCTCAGCTCTATCATTCAATCTATGCTGTTCTTTCCAAAAAGCAGATACTTGTCCCTCATGGTATGTGACGTGTTGTATGACGTCCTCCAGAGTTTCAAGACGCATGGGTCTCTCTGTCACATCCATCTCCTCAAGTGCTTCAATTGTTAGATACTCCTTATCACAGATCTTTGATGCCTCCTTTTTCATTCTTTCCCATGTTTCAACATGCTGTTTCTGCATGTCTTCACCTTTACCATTTTCACGTAGCAAAATATTAATATGCTCACGCATTAACGAGGTGCCCATAGATCTACATATCCAGTAACAAATAAAGCAGCATTAGATGCTGCTGCTGTTACAAATGCGTATGAAATTGCTGGTGTTGTCCGATCAACTATCGGAATTGTACCGCTAATGCTCATACCATGTGCGTCATTAGAACCATTGCCTTTGTGTGCGTAAAGTGCTTCAACGTTTACGGCAGCAGTAAGATCATTTGTAAGTGGGCTACTGGACGCCCCATCATGTGCAAAATATGCAGCACCATTGCCAACGTTAATGTTAGCAGCAGCATTGAAAATAACACCAGATGCTGTTAGTGGAATTGTAGTAATTGGCAGATTAACCCACACAGTTCCAGCAGTGCCAGTTAGTGAATAAACATGATCTGCGTTTTTAGGCGCAAACATATGTTGGTTACCTACCATATAGAATTTTGTAATATCTTCACCTGCTCCATTCCAGAATGAACCAATACAACGTTCATCAGTTCGTGTTGGATGATATCCTGGTTTTGTGCCGCCAATATCTTGTGGCGCAGTCGCTGAAATCACAGGTGTAATAACTCCAGCAACATTATCGGCATATAGATAATAAGCAGTTGACGCTGCTTCACTTCCAGCATCAAGATGAGAACCGCCAACTCCAAAATCTCCAAGAATGAAAGCTATAGAGCTGCTGCTTGTTAGCTTGGTTCCATCAATGTTTAAAACGATATTGCCACCAACTCCAGGCTTAAGAGTTATAGTTGAAGCATCAGTATATACTAGCATTCCAATTGCTTCACCTGGCGATATAGCAGCAACTGGAGTGATATCACCAGAAGATGAATTCTGTAGCAAGAAGTCAGTACCATTGTACCGCATCCAAGCATCTCTATCAGTAGAGATGTCATCAGGATTTAGCGCCGACCCATCTTCACGTTTAATATTTTTGACGCCAAGTGAGTTAACATTAACAGTTGAAGCACCAGTATTGTTAGCTGTTGCTCTAAATCTAACAACCATTCCTGTAAAATAGTCAGGTGGCGCTTGTAGTCCTGCCAATTTAGTAGCTGTGTAAGCATCTGCTGCGCCGCCACCAGTATACCAATCACCAGCTGCTGCGTAAGCAGCGATAGATTTGCCAAGTTGATTCAAATCTCCAGTAGATAGAATCTGCCCAAATGCTTCAATAACATTTTGAAGTTCAGAGGGAACCTCATTCCATTCAGCAGCAGTTAGTGTGTTGCCAGTAATCTTGCCATTCAAATCTTGCACAACTTATCTCCCAATGAACTATACGTTCTCATAGTAAAGTTGAACATTGGCTGGCTTCAACTTCTGAAACAAACATTCCAAAGTAGCCAGGTCTTGTGTTCCAAAAGTTATCGGGAATGTATAAGTGAATGCTTCACCGATATTGTCAATTGGAGTTATCACTAATGTAAACCTTGCTTCTTTGTTACTACCAAAACTGATAGCAGGCAAACCTCCATAGATGCCTCTATTAGCACCACCTTCAGCAGTAATTACAATATTGAATTTGGCAGCCAAGTCAACAAAATCTTGAGCAGTTTGAACTCCATATCCAGCAAGTTTAATTAGAATCTCAAGCCTGCGTTGTACACTATCTCCCAATCCAGTCAAACATGAATCAGGAATACCAACAGCTGCTTCCCACTCATCAAGAAAATACTCTGTGCTATCAGGAATTGTATCACGCCGGAACAATGCTATGATTTCATCTACTCTAAGAATTTCATTAGCAAATCCAAGTAGCAATTTTCTTAGCGTTGATCCAATTATATTCTTAGCAGCAAAAATCTTACCAGTAGGCAAATAATTTGCTATGGTTTGAGCTTGCTGAGATTTAGTAAGTACAATCGGATATTTGATCATCAGAAAGTCACCGCTCCAAGCGTTCCAATTTCTCCAGATGCTATTGTAATATCAGCAGCCGGTGAAGTGAGAGTGAAGCTAGTAAGTGAAGCTCCAGTAACTAAATCAACAGTATTGAAGATGGCTGCGTTATAAGCTTCAGCTACAACATCCGCTCCAACTTCAGTACGCTCAGCAAAGAATTGTGCCAAACTTTCAGCTATAGCAGCTTCCATCGTAGCTGTGTCTGGGCTGATCGCTGAGAAAACAAAGTCAGTTGATACTTCAGTTGGCGCTCCAACTATGACGTCAGTAGCATCTGTGTTGCCAGGCATGATCTCAACAATTGCCGCCTTCACAGTAGCAATTTCTGAAGCGTCAGGAATAGTATCAGCATCATTGTCTCTCATGAAGTAAATAGTAACTTGGCCAACTGCTGGTGTAATCTCTTCAACCCAAACTCTAGTCACTCCAGGAATTGCTTTTGCTACTGAAATAATTTCAGCTGAGTTAAAGTGAGCAATTGGATTTTGAATCTTGTAAAGCATTCGCTCACGCAAACTAGCATCAGTCTCTTGATCTGATCCACCGCCCAAAGCACTATAGTCAACGTTAGCAACATCATCAACATTAGTAATTGGGCTAGCTAAAGTGAGTGGAGTATCAAAATCTTGATTAGCATCTTCTCCAAAGTCAAGTGCTTGAATTGGAACTGATACGGCTGAAACATTAAGTACTGGCGTTCCAGTTGCTGGAGAAGCAGGAGAACCAACTGGAGTGTAATTTAATGTTGTTGCACTAGTTACTGTACACTCAACACTAGTGACATTGTATCCAGGTTGAGTTGCTCCAGTGATTGTAATTATAGTATTTGAAGCAAGTAGATGATCACTTACTGTAGTCAAAGTAGCTACAGTACCAGATCGTGTAATTGTCGATACTGCTAAAGCTTGAGCAGCAATAGTTTTGACAATTGTGGATTGATAACGTATACCATCTGTTGTAGTCCACAATGTTCCGGCTGGAACTGTGGTGGTAGCAGTACCAGTAACATTTATGTTGCCAGTAGCAGGTGAAGCAGCTTTACGCAAAATGTTCCAGATAGCTGCCCATTGTTCAAGATTGATAACAGCTGTATCAGGAATTGCTTCACGCTCTGCTTTCTTGAGAGCGTAATGGAAATCATA
>Ga0307379_10008624_pt1 | contig 13722 bp, 16 predicted proteins | sample UN2MG_FD_202237 | JGI IMG/M metagenome (GOLD analysis project Ga0307379, IMG submission 202237) | Soil microbial communities from Risofladan, Vaasa, Finland - UN-2 | ecosystem: Environmental > Terrestrial > Soil > Coastal area > Acid sulfate soil | place: Finland: Risofladan, Vaasa | collected...
GTAATGGGCGTTGGCGCGCCCTCATAAACATCGGGCACCCACATCTGGAAGGGAACACAGGCAATTTTGAAGCCAAAGCCAGCAGCTAAAAGTATAAGGCCCAAAAGCAGAGCTGGACTATCCAAAAGGCCAGCAATAGGCATTGCCTGAACAACATCGGCAATGCATAACATACAAGTATGCCCGGTAAGCCCAAAGACCAGAGCCATACCATAAAGCAGTACCGCTGAGGCAACAGCGCCCACAAGCAAGTATTTCAACCCGGCTTCAGTCGACTTCTGGTCCTTCAAAAAGCTTGCCAGTACATAAAGCGAAATGCTGCTTAGCTCCAGAGCAACATAAACCGAAATCAGGTCAGTAGCTGCTGCCATCAACATCATGCCAAAGGTAGAGAGCAACACCAATGCATAATATTCACCTTGAAATCTCTCAAATTTGCTCACATAGTCCTGTGATGCCAGTATGACCAGACCGGCCACTGCTAGAAGCAGCAACTTGAAGAAAAGAGCAAAACGGTCAACTGCCACCATGCCATAGAAGATATCAACAGTTGGCGCTCCCCACATCGCCAGCGCGAAACCAGCCGAAACTATCAAGCCAGCAATGCTGACACCAGTCAGAACCTTCTTCTGCTTGATAAACAGGTCAAGCAGAATCACCAGCAAGGCGAAACCCAGCAGGCTAAGTTCCGGTGTTATTAAATGAAGCTCACTAACTATCATCAAACTAAACCACTCCGGCTAAAAAACACCCTGTCTCTATCATCCTCATCATAAACCCATTAACTTTACTATCGGTACAATGCCCATCTTGATAACATCAGTAAGAATAGCTGGATAGATACCGATGAGCATGATAACAGCCACAAAGGAAAAGATGCACACCTTTTCGATATTATCGGCATCAGGCACGCCATCATACTTCTCCAGCGGAGGACCATAAAAAACTTTCTGCAGCATCCATAATATATAGCCAGCAGTCAAGACAATCCCCAGAACACCCAGAAGGGTGTATATTTGTATACCCCCGACAGCAGTGCTGGAGAAGCTGCCAACGAAGGTGATAAACTCAGCGGCAAACCCACAGGTACCAGGTAAACCTAAAGATGCCAGGCCAGCAATAGTGAAGACCACCACAATAACTGGCATATGCCGGGCTAAGCCGCCTAAATTATCGAGATTACGCTCATGCGCCTTATCATATACCAGCCCGACCATAGCAAACAGAAGGCCGGTGATAACACCATGGCTGAACATCTGCAAAACAGCCCCGGTCAGACTCATCTGACTCAAGGCAAAGATACCCAGAAGCACGTAACCCATGTGGCTGACACTACTGTAAGCAATCAGCCGCTTCAAGTCTCGCTGCCTCATCGTTACCGCTGCTCCGTAGAGCACACCCACCACCGCCAGGGCTACCAGCAGTGGTGCATAACGCAAGGCAATCTCAGGGAAAATGCTCACACAGAGCCGAATCATCCCGTAGCCACCCATCTTCAGCAGCGCTCCAGCTAAAATCACACTGACCGCAGTCGGAGCATTTGTATGAGCATCGGGCAGCCAGGTATGCAATGGAACCATCGGCAGCTTGACAGCAAAGCCGATAAAGAGCAAGAAGAACATAGCAGTAAACGGGATAACCGGACTAGCTAAAGATAGACCACCTAGCTCCATCATACCGAGGCTGCCGGTGGTGAAATAAATGCTCAAGATACCAGCCAGCATCATGGAGCTGCCGACAAGAGTATAGATAAGATACTTATTAGCTGCATATTCCTTCCTGCCACTGCCCCAGATGGAGATAAGGAAATACATCGGGATAAGCTCCAACTCCCAGAACAGGAAGAACAGGACAAGGTCTAAAGAACAAAAGACCCCCAGGATGCTTGTTTCCAACAGTAGCAGCCAGATGAAATATTCTCGAGGCCTTAATTCAATTTTCCACGAGACCAGGACAGCCAAAAAACCAAGGAATGTCATCAGTATCACCATAGGCAGGCTCAGGCCATCAACGCCAAGGTGGTAGAAGGCATTTATTGCCGGAATCCATGAGATTTTTTCCTCAAACTGCATCTGCCCGATAGCACCAGCAGAACGGTCGAAAAGACAAAAGACAGCTATTGACAAAATGAACGAGGCCAGGGTAAAGGCAAGAGCTGTAAGCCTTATGGTCCTCGCCTGGGGTTTAGGCAGCAAGGCAATCACAATTATCCCCGCTATGGGGAGGAAGAGCATAACCGTTAAATAACCGAAATCCAAATCCATTTACCTCAGCCAAAAAGATAATAAAAGACCGCAATGGCTACCACACCCACCGCAATAGCCATAACATAGACCTGCAACTGACCCGTCTGCACTCGCCGCAAAGCCTTGCCGGCAGCCGCAGTGCCGTCGCCTACTCCATTCACCACCCCATCAACAACACGAGCATCAAAGAAGCCAAGAGCAGCACAAATCCCATCAACCAGAACCCTGACTACAATTACCTTCTCATAAAGCTCATCAAACCAGTACTTCCGGTAAAGCAGTGTATAAAGAGGCCTAAAAGCTCTGCCTACAGCTTCAGCCGAAACCCACTTAGCGCTGTACATAGCATAGGCCAGTAAAATGCCTAAGCCAGCCAGCAATAATGATATCAACGGCAACGGATGAGTAAGAATGCCAAAGAAACCTTCAGCGAAACCCCATACCTCACCATGACCCATAAATGCACCAAAAGCGCCAGTAACATTCAACCACCCTGAGAATATCGCCAGAACAGCAAGAACAACCATAGGAATGACCATCACCCTCGATGATTCATGAGGCTCATGGCTACCATGCTCGGATGATGCTCCACCCCGGTATTCGCCGCCAAAAGTAAGAAAAATAACTCTGAACATATAGAAAGCCGTCATGAACACGGTAATCATGGCCAGGTAGAATAATATCGGGTTGTTAGCAAAGGAAGATACTACTATTTCATCCTTGCTCCAGAAGCCGGAAAGAGGCCAGATACCAGCGATACTCAATGAACCAATAAGAAAAGTGGCATAAGTCCACGGCATGACCTTGCGTAAGCCACCCATCTCCCGCATGTCAAAAGTTCCTGTACTATGGTTGACACTACCAGCACCAAGAAACAAAAGACACTTAAAGAAGGCATGATTGAACAGGTGAAACATACCAATGGCAACGCCACCGGTGCCCAATCCAAGCATCATATAGCCTAGCTGGCTAATGGTAGAATAAGCCAGCACACGCTTTATATCGGTCATCACCAGACCCATACTGGCAGCAAAAATAGCCGTAAAACCGCCGATAACAGCCACTGTAGCCAAGGCTACCTCGGAGTATTCAAATAGAGGATACATGCGAGCTACCAGAAAGACGCCAGCAGCTACCATAGTCGCTGCATGTATCAAAGAGCTGACCGGCGTTGGCCCTTCCATAGCATCAGGCAGCCAGACATGCAGGGGGAATTGGGCTGACTTGCCCACTGCACCGGCAAAAATACCAATGGCTACCCACGTCAAAGTGGTACCAGCTAAAACGCCAGCTATAGCCAAACCGTGCAGCTCCTCAATATCAAATGTTCCTGTTGTGTAAAACAGCAACAAGATAGCAGCCAGAAAGCCAAGGTCGCCAAAGCGAGTAACTATAAAAGCTTTCTTGGCTGCATCGGCAGCCGACGGTTTATGAAACCAGAAGCCAATAAGAAGATAAGAACATAAGCCAACGCCTTCCCAGAAGAGATACATGAAGACCAGGTTATCAGCCATAACCAGGCCCAGCATACAGGCAGTGAATAGAGACATAAAAGCATAATAACGATGATAGCCAGGGTCACCTTCCATATAACCCTGAGAGTAGATTTGAACCATCAGGCTAACCACCGTAACCACTACCAGCATCACGGCAGTCAAAGAATCAACCATCAGCCCAATATGAATACTGAGGTCGCTAATTAACAGCCACTGGATATCAGGTATCTCCAGCTTATACCCGGGAGCACCAAACACCTCTGCTGCTACCCAGAAGGAAAGGACGCAGGCAGTGCCAATAGCGGCAATAGTCACATAACCGCCAAGCTTCGGACGATGATTAAAGAAAGGTCTGAGAATAAAAGAAACAAGAATAAACGAAAACAGAGGCAAAAGAAAGATTAGCCACGGAACTTGATGAGGCATTATAGTTTCCTCAGCATCTCCTCGATAACATGTACTTTTTCCTGGGAGACAAGAATGCGATACCTCGGCGCTCCGCCAATACCCGGCTCATCGTGGTCAGGTAAAACCCGCGCCGGTACTCCCTCACCCTCAAAGAAGTCTTTCCACATCTCAGCCATTATCAAATTAGGTGCCTTTTTAACCTCAACCCACATAATCTAGCTCACTACCATTTCATTAAATCGAATTTCTCTGCATCCACAGTTCCACGGCTACGATAAATAGCAATTATTATAGCTATACCAACAGCAGCCTCAGCCGCAGCTACCACCATCACAAATATGGCAAAAATCTGTCCGGTAAGAAGCGTAGGCACAACATAACGGGAAAAGGCAACCAGTGCAATATTCACTGCATTGAGCATGATTTCAACACACATCAGGATAACTACGGCATTCCGCTTGGACAAAACACCATACAAGCCAATGCAAAAAAGAACTGCTGATAAGATAAGGTAATGTTCCAGTCCAATCGACACTTCTATTTCTCCCTTATTAGTACGATAGCACCTAGCATCGCCACCAAAATCAGCACTGCTGCGACTTCCACAGGCAATAGAAAGCCACCTTCACCAAATAGCCTGATACCTATAGCCGCTGTCGTCGGTTCCAGTGGCGGCATATCGCTTGTATACCATTGGGTAGTTACTGCAGTGAACACCAACGTCCCCAAAAGCAACAACCCGACCACCAAGGCAGGAATGCGCAGCTTTCCTGAAGAACTGCCATGCCACATCTCACGAGTAAGCATAATACCCACAATAATTACTACAGAGATAGCCCCTACATAGACGAGAATCTGAACAACAGCCAGGAAGTCAGCATGAAGGGTTATGTAAACTCCAGCTACAGACAGGAAAAGGAAAACCAGACAAAGAGCCACCCGAAACACATCACGCAGAAGAACAACAGCCAAGGCTGCGATTACAGTTACCACCGCTAATATCCAAAAAACGATGTCAAACACCACGACCTCTCTTCTTGCTTAGCGGCACTAAGCTTAATTTCTGCCCACCTTTTTCCCTGTCCCAGTTAACGAGCAAACTCTGCTCAGGTAGAGTCGCTTCAATCTTCGGTCGAGCATAGCCGCTGGGCTGCCTGACATCAGATAACTGAAGCTCTTCCTTGCTCAACACAAGCTGTCCCCGACGATACTGCGCTCGCTCATAGCTAAGCCCCATAGCTAGTGCCTCATACGGGCAGGACTCAACACACAAGCCGCAGAACATACAACGCCCGGTATCTACTTCAAATTTATCAACTACATAATTGTTCTCTTCACCTACATGGGTAACAATTTCAATATTTCCCTGAGGACAACTCTTAGCACAAGTAGCACAGCCAGTACATCTATCAGGATACCAGACCAGCTCGTTGCCTCGTATACGCCGTGAAACGACCAGCTTTTCCTCAGGATATTGCACCGTAATCGGCGGACGGAAAAGATGCTTGAAGGTTAAAGCCATTCCCTTGGCAATACCGATTCCATATCTTTCAAACTTCAACTCTACCGCCTCCCAGGGTAAACAATTTCGACCAGAGCATAATCAGTGCACCAGCAAAGGCAAAGTTTACTACCACCATTACCCAAGGTAGAGATTCTGGCAGCCACAGCACCTCAGCAGCAACCACAAACAGGTTAATTACTGCCATCGGCAGCAGGCACTTCCACGCAAAGGACATCAACTGGTCCACACGCAACCGTGGGAGAGTGGCACGTATCCACACAATAACAAAAAACACCGCCACCACTTTAATCAGAAACCATAAGAACGGCGGCAGCAGTGGGCCTCGCCACCCACTCAGGAAAAGGATAGTGATAATACACGAATAAGCCAGCGCATGACAATACTCGCCAAGATAGAACATAGCAAATTTCATCCCGGAATACTCAGTATGGAAGCCGGCAACGATTTCAGAGTCAGCTTCGAGAAGGTCAAACGGACTCCGATTCATCTCGGCGACCGTTCCCAGGAAAAAGATAATGAAACCCAGAGGTTGAAGTAAAATAAAAGGAATCGTCTGCGCAGCTACAATCTGGGTCAGTGATAGCGAGCCAACCATCAATACCACACCGAGAATGGACAGCACTACCGGCAGCTCATAGCTCACCACCTGGGCTACCGCTCGAAAAGCTGAAATTAACGCATATTTATTATTAGACGCCCAACCCGCCATATATATACCGACTGCAGACACAGAACTAATTGCCACCACATAAACTATGCCCACATTCAGGTCAGCAAAAATAGCACCTTCCCAAAAAGGCACTACCGCAAAAATCATCAGCACTGGCACAAAGACAACCAGCGGTGCCAGCCAATGGAGCACCTTATCCCCCTTAGCCGGCACGATGTCTTCCTTCAATAATATTTTGACCGCCGTGGCAATCGGTTGGAAAATCCCCTCTGGCCCAAGCCGGTTAGGACCTAAGCGAATTTGAAACCGCCCCAGTAAGCGACGCTCAAAATAGATAAAAACCATTACCATACATAATGCAAAGGCAATGACAATCACCACACCAACTATGGCAGGGGTTACGTAAGCTGCCCACTCCGGCCACATAGTGGCCAGCCATAGCTGAAATTGTTCCAGAAGCGTCATTACCGGTCTATCTCTCCTAAACAGACATCAATGCTCCCAAAGGTAATTATCAAGTCAGCCACTTTCCAGCCGATAACCATATCTTTCAACGCCGTCAAATTAATCAAGGTCGGGGGACGAATACGGAACCGATAAGGAGCAATAGAATTATCGCTAACCAGATAAAAACCAAGCTCCCCTTTGGGGGTCTCTATGTGCCCGTAGACCTCGCCGACCGATGGGCGCAGTAACTGAGGCACCTCGGCACAAATCTCACCTTCGGGCAACTGGGGTATTGCCTGCTCCAAAATACGAACGCTCTGCCTCATCTCCTGAACTCTCACCCAGTAGCGGTCATAGCAATCACCAGCACTGCCCACGGGTATATCAAAATCAAAACGGTCATAGATGGAATATGGGTCAGCCCGGCGAATATCCCACTTCACACCGCTAGCCCTCAGCACCGGCCCGCTGGCTGCACTATTTATCGCCACATCTTTAGGCAAAACGCCAACACCTTTACTCCGTACCAACAGGATTTCGTTCTCCGCCAGAAGCTGGTCATATTCATCAATAAATCCCGGCATCTCAGCCACAAACCTTTTCAAGGCCGGCAAAAACTCCTCAGGAATATCATGGCTAACACCGCCAATACGCATGTAATTATAGGTAAGCCGCTGACCGCAAACCATCTCAAATAGGTCCAGCAGCTTCTCCCTTTCCCGCCACATATACAAGACTGGAGTCATCATAGCCCCGAGGTCATTGAGAAAAAAGCCAACTGCCATAAGATGACTGGCAATGCGCATCATTTCAGCCATAATAACCCTCAGGTATTCAGCTCGCTCCGGAATCTTTATCTCCGCCAATTTCTCCACTGCCAGCACATAGGCTAAATTGTTTGTCATCGAAGCTAAATAGTCCAGCCTGTCCGTAAACGGGATGTTTTGGGTATAGGTTCGCCCCTCCGCCAGTTTCTCAATCCCACGGTGCAGATAACCAATAACAGGCTCCACATCAACAACGACTTCACCATCAAGGGTAGCCCTCAGCCGAAAGACACCATGAGTTGATGGGTGTTGAGGGCCCATATTGAGAATAAAGGGCTCCGTCCTGATTGCCATCTTAGAGATAATCCCTCCGCAGGGGGTGCCCCACAAATCCTTCCCAGAGCAACAGACGCTTCAGATTAGGATGACCTTCAAAGGTGATGCCCATCAGGTCGTAGACTTCTCGTTCCTGAAAATCGGCAGCACGCCATAGCTTGACTACCGAGGATACCGCGGGCTTTTCCCGATCATAGCATCTGGTCTTCAAAACCAGACTATGATTATGCTTCAAAGACGTTAAATGATAAACAACCTCAAAATAATCAAGGTAGTCAACAGCAGTAAGGTCGACAAGATAATCAAAATCAAGCCCTGTGGTATTCTTGAGAAACTCAGCTACCTGATAAAGAGACTGATTTGTCACAATAACAGCCGCTTTGTCAGCCGCAACAACAGAGCCAGGGGAAACTCTCCCTATCTTTTCTGCTATCTCTTCGCCATTCAGGGCTATAGTCACTCTTGCTAACTACCTCCAATCACCCAACCAAGCGTGCCTCTGATCACGACGTCTTTATACTTTCCTCACCGATTTTCTTATGTATCTTCGTTATACCGTAAAGCAACCCCTCGGGCCGAGGCGGACACCCAGGCACATAGACATCAACGGGAATTATATGATTGATACCTGGCACAACGCTGTAAGATTCTCTGAATGTGCCACCGCTAATGGCACAAGCCCCCATAGCTATCACCCATTTAGGCTCGGCCATCTGCTCATAGACCAATTTCACTGCTGGCGCCATCTTCCAAGTCAATGTGCCAGCAACAATCATAAGGTCAGCCTGGCGTGGTGACCAGCGAAAAATATCCATGCCGAAGCGAGAGATATCAAAGCGCGAAGCTGCGCTACCAATCATCTCAAAAGCACAGCAGGCCAAACCAAACATAAGTGGGAATATTGACCTCGACCGTGCCCAATCAAGCGCATAATCTACTGTTGTCAAAAGGACATTGCGCCTGAGCTCCTCTTCAAGCCACCTGTCCGGGTCAGGTATTGCTTGCTGGGAAGCTTCCTTGAGTGCGTTAATTCTTAAAGTTTCAGCAGCATCGATTTCATCCGAAGACGGAACCTCATACCTTTCTATTTCCACTCTAGGGCTCCTTTCAGCCAGGCATAAATATACCCCACCGTGAGGATTATAAAAAAAACGCCTGCCGCAACCAGGCCAAACAGGCCTAGCCCCTTAAGATTGACCGCCCAGGGATATAAGAAAACAGTCAATACATCGAGAGCAACAAAGAGAATAGCGAAAAAGTAGTAGCGGAAGTTAAACTGAACCCACGTCTTACCGACGGTTTCCATGCCACATTCATAGGTGGAAGTCTTAGCTGGGTTGCTCTTCCTGGGAACGATACCAAGAAAGCTAAGAATTAAAGGAATAAGCAGCATGGTAACCGCGAACAGAATAGCTACTATCAGGAGTATCCCAATATAACCGTAATCCGCCAGCAATACGCAGGCCTCCTTGGCTCGAAATGGCGTGTGCTAGTGTAGCATATCCCTAGAATAAAAAACAACCTGTGAGCTTGTTGCGAAACTCTTATTCTTGAATTTTTCTCATTTTTTTACAGATAATTTACAGATTGTATCTGCCTATATATATATGAGACTCGTCTTGACTTGACGAATCTTATAGTATAGTTTATACTAACAGTTGAGTGCTTAAATTGAAATATACAGAGTCAGTTACACGTAGGAGGTGATTCCAGTGCAATCTCAGTTTCCAGACATAAGAAATGACCTCAAAGATAGAATGAATGAAACGCAAAGGGAAATCGAACGACTTACAAATGAGAGAGCCAAAATTGACGAAAAGTTGCAATCCGCAGCTTCTAAGCTGGCTGCCTTGCGAGCAGTTCACCTGATTGAAGATGAGCGGTTTGGTCCTAGTCTTTCATTGTATGCAAAAGGTGAAAAGTCCTATCGTTTTGCCGGTATGAATCTTACTACGGCCCTTAGGGTTATTCGCAATGAACAGCCAGAAATTAGCAAAAAGAAAGCTAAAGTCATATTGGAGAATGAGGGCTTTGACTTCCGAGGCAAAAACCATGGCCAAGCTGTTCATTTTGCTTGGGTAGTACTTGAAAGGAGTAAGAAGAAGCAATAGACAAGAGGAGTGGTGCATACACACCACTCCTCTATCGTTATCAGCCGGGGCTTCGTCTAGTGGAAGGACAGCCGTCCCTGAAACGGCTAACACGGGTCCGATTCCCGCAGCCCCGACCAACTGAATATTCAGGGCACTAGCCAAAAGGCTAGCAGCCCTAGTCACAGAGGTTTGAGCAACCCCATGACTACTTGTATTGTTAACGAAAATGACAAGTTTGTCAAGACTGTCCCAGCAGTCAGTCTTTTCTAATCCAATAATGAGCCAGAGATTCTTCGCTGCGCTCAGAATGACAGGAAACAAAGGGCTCGCACTGACAGAGAAGGACACCAAGTGATGTAGCGCGAGAGACTTTAGCCTTGCCCATCACCCCTGGCGCAACATGGGATACTATTCTATGCTGTGGACATGGGAGCAGGTCGAATCGGCTGCCGCTGACAGGCTCATCTTGAACCCAGGCGACTAATGGCATAACAGATAGACAATCCGAGACAACAGAGTCTCCCGCCATAATCAAATAGACAGCAGGGCAGGGACACAGCCGGCAAAAGCGTTGCAATTACTTTTCGCAGGCACACAACCTTGACTAAAGAATAAGCCAATGTATAATAGTACTAGCAAAGATTATAGACAATGCGTATTACTGGTGGCACAGCCAAAGGGCAACAGCTAAAAATACCCAAGAAGCGTTTGGTTCGCCCGACAACAGACAGGGTAAGAGAGGCCATTTTCTCCATACTGGCATCCCTCACCAGCTACTGGTCCCGAGGGCTTGATTTATATGCTGGCACTGGCGCCCTCGGTATTGAAGCTCTGAGCCGCGACGCAGACTGGGTTGACTTTGTTGACCAAGAACCCCTGTGTTGTGCTATTATTAAGCAGAACTTGGAGAAAGTCGGATTTTTACAAAAGGCTCATATTTACTGCTGTAGCGTAACGAAAGCGCTCACCTTTCTTAGTGGTAAATACGATATTATATTTATGGACCCGCCTTACGCAGACCCATCCATTAGTAGCCTGGCAACACAACTGGCTACATCAAAGCTCGTGGACAACGAATCCTTAATCGTAGCTTCACATGCTTCACGCTTTCCCTTAAACCACAGCTACGATGGACTATCCCTGGTTAAAGAAAAACGATATGGCGACACCTGTATTTCAATATACCACAAGGAGGTTAAACCTTGATTACCGCTATCTACCCTGGCAGCTTCGACCCTATAACTCACGGACACATTGATATTATCAGACGGGCTTCAGCATTGTTTGATAAGCTAATCATTTGCATCTACGATAGACCTGAGAAGCAGCTCCTCTTCAGCATCAAAGAAAGAGTAGAAATGGCCCAGCAAGCAGTAGCTCATCTGGACAAGATCCAAATCCAGTCCTATTCCGGACTTACTGTTGATTTTGCTAAGGAGGTAGGTGCACAAGCCATGGTCCGGGGACTAAGGATGAGTTCCGACTTTGAACGAGAGTTTGAGATGGCAATGATGAATAAGAACCTGTCACCTGACCTTGAACTCGTCTGCTTTATGGCAAGCTTGCATTATCAATTCCTTAGCTCCAGCCTGCTTAAAGAAATAGCCAGGCTAGGAGGCTGTCTCGAAAATATGGTGCCTGACCATGTTGCCATTGCTTTGAGAGACAAGTTCAATATAGAGCCCTGTCCAGCACCACAAAAGGGGGAATCTGCCCTGAAAAGCAAGGAATCCTAACAATTTAGTTGACTATATAAAAAGTCAAGGAGGTTAAGTCGAAAATGGCATACAAAATCACCGACGAATGTATCAGTTGCGGTGCCTGCGAACCGGAATGCAAAAATGAAGCTATTCAGGAAGGAGAAACTATATACGTCATTGACCCTAACAAGTGCACAGAATGCGTTGGTTGGTTTGAATCATCCAAGTGTGCCGAGGTGTGTCCAGTAGATTGCTGTATCCCCGACCCCGACCATAAGGAAAGCCATCAACAGCTTTTAGAAAAGTGGCAAAAACTCAATCCGGGCCAAACTCCGGCTACCAGCTAATTAAAAACAAAAGTATAGACTAGATAGAGAACTAAAATAACAATCAATAGGCTGAGACAAGCATAAGCTCAGCAGCCCAATGAAGGGCAGCTATCATTGGGCTATCAAAGATAAAATGCTCCCGCCCAGCAACTTGTATTTTTGCCATTATAGGCTCTGCTGGCAAATTTGAACATTGATACTAAAGCCGCTTGCCTACAAAATAATTAAAAGGTAGTGAATTAAATTAGTGAAGATATGTCTTTTAGCATATCGGGGAAATGTGTATTGCGGCGGGCAGGGAATTTACCTACATTATCTCACCCGCGAATTCAAAAATTTGGGGCATAAAGTTGAGATAATAGGAGCTCCACCTTACCCCAATCCCCCAGACGGAGTAAAACTTCACAAGCTTCCAAGTTATAGCTATTACCAGTCACCAGATTACCTCAAACTAGATTCTTCGCTACTTCGCAGCCCTCTCAATCTTTACGAATTTACAGCTTCATGTACAGGAACTTTTCCCGAACCGCTCGCCTTCACCATCAGAGCCTACTACAAGCTAAAAAAAATCCTCAAACATAATAAATTTGATATCGTCCACGATAACCAGAGCCTTGGTTACGGGTTGCTCTGGATTAAGAAAATGGGAATCCCCGTTGTTGCCACTATTCATCACCCCATTCCAATCGACAGGGACCTGGATATTGCCAACGCTCCGAACCTGCTAAAGAAGTTGGGGTTAGTAAGATGGTACTCTTTCTGCACAATGCAACGACGAGTAGCCAAACGAATGGATAGAATAATAACTGTTTCTCAAAGTTCAGCGAAGGACATAGAGCACTATCTTGAAGTTCCCCACAATAAGCTAAGAGTAGCATACAATGGCATTGATACTACCCTCTTCAAAATGAATGACAGCATACCCAAGGAGCCAAATAGTCTTATCCTTATAAATAGTGGGGAAAAGCCGATAAAGGGCGTCCGCTATCTGCTGAAAGCACTCCAACTACTCCAGGGAGAAGCAAAAGTCAAACTGACCATCGTGGGTAGTCCTATGCCAGACGGTGAAAACCTAAAACTGGTAAAGGAATACGGGCTTGAGGACACAGTTACCTTCACCGGCAGAATAAGCACCGAGGAGCTGGTCAAACGTTATTCAATGTCAGAGATAAGCGTTGTCCCCTCCCTTTATGAAGGCTTTGGCCTCCCCGCCGCTGAGGCAATGTCCTGCAAGCTACCAGTTATTGCCACAAGAGGAGGAGCACTCCCCGAGGTAGTAGGACAAGATGGTGACGCCGGAATCCTTGTGCCACAGGCTGACCCCGATGCCCTAGCCGGAGCTATCAAGCGCTTGCTATCTGACAAGCATTTGCAGAGAAAGATGGGGGAGGCAGGGAGAAAGAGAGTAAAGAGAAATTTAACCTGGGAGCAAGCTGCGAAGAGGACATTAGAAGTATATCAGGAGTGTTGCTAATGCTTACCATCGACTACAAGCTCTTAGGCATCAAGGATGGTGAGCAAGTTCTGGATGTCGGTTGCGGCGAGGGTAGACACAGTTGGGAAGCATGCAAACAAAGTGATTGTCTAGTCTGTGCCCTGGATGTTGAGGATGCGGACCTCGTAAAGGCACACCACGTCCTTTGGCATCTCGACCAGCAGAGAGAATCCAAAGGGAAATGGGCTTTGCTGAAGGGCAATATAATAA
>Ga0307379_10008627_pt1 | contig 13719 bp, 9 predicted proteins | sample UN2MG_FD_202237 | JGI IMG/M metagenome (GOLD analysis project Ga0307379, IMG submission 202237) | Soil microbial communities from Risofladan, Vaasa, Finland - UN-2 | ecosystem: Environmental > Terrestrial > Soil > Coastal area > Acid sulfate soil | place: Finland: Risofladan, Vaasa | collected...
TTTGAAGCAGAAAGGTACTTGACAGATAACGTAAAGTATGAGTTCGACAATTGGTTCAGGGACTTATACAGACTATGGATGAGCGCCCATATCCCCGGAGAAAAGGGCTGGAGCTATTATGAGTAATCTTACTGTCGTCGCCACATACACTGGTGGCAGCGGCGTCCCCGCAGTTGGGCTGGCGCTGGCGGATATTTCACTGTTCTTAACCAGAGTGCATAGCACGACTGGCGTCGACGATGTCGTATGGGACGGAACCCAGAACCCGACCTTGGAGGTCGATAACGTTGGGCAGTACGTTCGCATCTTAGTCGGCGCGGACCTGGATACCTATACGTATCATCTGGCTGCGCAGTACACCGGAGCCACGGTGCTGGACTCCGACTGGTCTATCGGGGCCGTCGGCAAGACATCGGTGCTTTCGTCCGGCTCCGTAGAGTGGGCGTATATTGTCAAGACTCCGGGTGGCATCCCGATACCGGGGTGTAGTGTCTGGGTAACGACTGATATTGCCGGAACAAACGTAATCTGGATCGGGACGACCGATGCCCTCGGTGCAACACGAGATGTATTTAACAACCAGCCGATGCTCGATGCTGGAACATATTACTTCTGGAGATCTGCTAGTGGATATTCATTTAGCAATCCAGATACAGAGGCGGTGGCGTAATGGCAGACTCCGATCCGAATGTTGGTATAGGAACACCCATAGTTGGTGGGCCAGCTTCTAGCACAGCCGCAGCACAGCCAATCCCCTATACACTGCTGTCGCTGCCGAGGTATGCGAGGATAATGGGGATAAACCCCGTTCACTTCCAAGGGGCATACGCAGATAATGTGTGGGGAATAACCGACAACTGTCTGGACTTGTGGACATCCAGGTCGTGGCAGGAATCCGATACGGTGAGCCGTTACGATCTGGCGCTGGCAATCAGGAGCGCCGAGGACGACATCGCCAAGTACCTCGGATACTATCCAGCACCGAAGTGGACTAGCGCTGAGATGCACAGGTATCCCAAGTACCATCGCCCCGACAGCATGTCGGGCGGCGGATGGCAGTTCGACACGACGCCATATCAGAAGAGCGTCTTCTCGAAGATGAAGAAACCGTTTGTCGGCGGTCGCAGAGCGACAACCCTAATCGATACACCGACTGTCGCCGCAGTCGAGCTCGTCTACTCAGACGAGGATGGGGACAGCTTCTACGAGACGGCGACGATCACCGTGACGACTACCGTTACTGACGAGCGCGAGTTGAAGGTGTACCATGCCGGGAAGTTGGGCAACCCAGACTGGGAGATACGCGATCCTAGAAGCGTAACCTTGGCTGGCGGCGTAGCGACGTTCGTGTTTGACTCGTGGCTGTTCGTCGACCCCAACGAGCAAGGCTCATACCCGACCCACGCCGAATTCGACGGAATCTATATCGGCGACCTATCGAACTTCGTTACCAGCGTAGACGTCTACAGAGAATATACCGACGACACATCCGTGTCGGCGCAGTTCTTCTGGGAACCTACCGGATCATCTATCTGCGCGAACTGCTCACTGACGATCAACGGAAGCACACTGCTTCCGAGTGGGTCATCGGCATCATCGACATCGTGCCCCGTATGCGGGTTCACTGCACAGAACGCCTGCATGATTGTCAGAGACATTGACTCCGGCATTGTTGTCCCGCATCCGTCGACATACGATACAGACCAGGGGCTGTGGATCATCCAGTCCTACGCAGTCGCCCGTGATCCAGACATTGTCAAGCTGTGGTATAGGTCTGGAGACGTGAGCGACGACTTCTTAGCCGGATATACAACCGACCCGCTGTCAGACTTCTATGCTATGGCAATCGCGTGGATGGCTACGGCTCGGCTAGAACGCCCACCGTGTAGCTGCGGCAACCTGCTTACCGTGATGAACGGGCTTCGCGAGCGGCCAACATCTGCCGAACTGAGGGAGTCACTCGACTTCGCTGTCCTCGGCAATCCATTCGGCACGCTGCGCGGTGAACTGATGGCATGGGCTCGACTCAGCAAGTCCGGCTCTAAAACATTTTCGGCATACGCTATATAAAGGTAGACATAACAGCGAGGTTGTGTTAGAATTGAATTATGAAGATAGTGACATGGACAGACAAGGATGGGTATAATCACAGAAGTATGCTTAGGGACTCCGATCCAGATGACCTGGCATACGCTGGAATTCCTCTTGACCCGCCATCCCTCGACCAGCTCGATTGGGATGAGATGAAGCGCAACCTGCATAACGCTCTGGTGGACCAGGGGCTGCACGATATGCGAGATGTAAATCAAATGGGTAACGGAATAACGTCTGCGATCATGACTACTTTCAAGAGGCAAATCTTAGTCCTCTACAAGATGCAGGAAGCTGCAAAGAGAAACGCAAAAAGCGGAGGATAGTATGGCTAAATTTAACCCACTCAAGACTGGTAATACACGAGTCTTCCTCGTCGAAGGGCGAGCGAGACCCGACCATAAACCAGCGTATCAAAGCGCTATGAAGGCCGGTAGTGTATCACAGTCTCAGGGTGACGTCGAGAAGATTGAAATCCCTTCCGACGTAGAGGTCGGAGCGTTCACGGAGGTCGCCTCCATTCGGGGGCAAGCAGACCGTCCGACGATGACCCTAACAGGTCTTTACGCTGCTGACTTAAAAAGCGAGTTGCTTCGTCTCGCGAAAAAACGATGCGCCGTTGATGTGCATATCAATATTGGTCAATGCACTGATCCGAGCGACCATAATAAATACACCAAGAAAGTCATCATCGAGGACGTCTCTCTCACCAGCTACGGCACGGATGAGTTAGGCGCTTTGTCTGGTGACGAGAACGCGAAGGTCAACGAGACCGCCGATATTTCTGGACGTGAAGTCTACGAAATTATCCCGGTTAAGTGGGGCGAGCGTGCTGGTGATGTTATCACAACTGAGCTGATCGATGCTGTCATTTGTGATACCCCCTCATGTGGGGACTGCCAGACAGAGTCTGGTGGATGCTCGAAATTCTTCGCTATTACCGTTGCTGCTGGCGGCTCCCCAGGGACGCCTCCAGACCTGGTATACAGCCTGGACTCGGGTACGACATGGTACGCCGACGATATCGACACACTGGCTACGGCAGAGGCTCCAGATCAACTGGCTTGCTTCGGCTCCTACATCGTTGTAGTTAGCGAAGCTGCCCAGAATCTGCACTACAACCTGCTCAGCGTGTTTGATGCGACGACAGCCGATGCCGATTGGACAGCTATCGCGACCGGTTTCCGAACCGACGTTGGTACTGGCCCGACCTGTATCTCAAGCTCGCCGTCCGGTCGTATCGCCTTCATCGCTGGATCAGGTGGGTTCATCTACAAGATGACCGACCCGACTGCCGGTGTGACTCTGCTTGACGCTGGCGTCGCCAATCCACTTGGTATGTATAGTGATATTGATGCTTGGTCTGACGAGTTTGCGGTTGCCGTAGGTGCCGCGGGTATCGTAGCTAAGACGGAGAACGGAGACGTTTGGGCTACCGTAACTGGTCCTGTTGGTATCGGCGTGGACCTGACCTGCGTTGTTGTGAAGAGCAAAACGGAGTGGTTCGTCGGTGGGAATAACGGCAACCTGTACTACACGCTAGACGCTGGTGTGACTTGGACAACCAAGGCATTCCTAGGCTCTGGAGCTGGTTCGGTTGAAGCGTTATCTATCGCCAACGACTCTATCATGTACATGGCTCATACTACCGCAGCCCCGCTGGGTCGCATCTTGCGCTCCATCGATGGCGGGTACGACTGGGTCGTTTGCCCTGAAGGGCTGGGCTCTTTGCCAGCCAATGACAAGATCAATGCGATTGCTTCGTGCAAGCATAACCCGGACATGGTGTTCGGTGTTGGCTTGGCTGACGACGCATCAGATGGATTCATCGTAGTCGGTTCTGACTAATCGAATCTAGATAAATAACAAATACTTCGGAACGGAGATTATAATATGTCACAGAAAGCTGTAGTGGGCGTTGCAAAACGCCGAGAACAAATGAGCAAACAGGTACAGGACGACGTCATCCTCAGTACGGGGTACGCGGCTAAGCTTGTACCTGTTAGCATTAGTATTATCAACGAGGCTCAGGCGGCTATCCCAGACCCGCCAGTTCCCGTGTGGCACAACGAGGCCAAGGGAACGGACGAGCCGAATCCAGACCATCCAGATTACGCAAAGGCGCTGAATAAGGCCGAGGAATTGCGGAGCCTAGCCGCTATTGACGCGATCATTATGTTCGGCGTCGAACTCGTGGACGGCGTGCCAGAAGATGACAAGTGGCTCCGCCTCTTAGCCCTTCGCGCAAAGATGGGGTTAACGAATGTCGACTTATCGATATTCGATATGGACGATCCTATCGAACGTATGTATGTATTCAAGAAGTATATCGCCGTCGGCGCGAAAGATGTCGTCGTATTGATGCAGTTTGCTGGCGTAACGGAGGAGTCTATATCCGAGGCGTCTCGCTCCTTTCGGAGTGACGAAGTGGGGACAGCCGATATCGCAGGTGACGATAGCTAAACCCGTGTCGACCGGCATCAACTACAACTCCAGCTACGAAGCGTGGCAGGCGTTCGTTGAGTGTGGGGCGACGATGGACGAGTTACAGAAATTCGAGGAGGGCGCATATCCGGTATGGTTCGTAGCCAAGGTTATGGCATGGAATAGGAACCGTCTCATGATAGAGAATACAGTCCAGGATTCGCTGGCTAAGTAGAAAGGGTAGTGTATGTCAGTTGCCGTAGTTGGTATAAGGGTAGAAGTCAAGGGGATCGGAGCTGCTATCAATGCGTTTGCTATGCTCGAGAAGAGCATACATGGCGTTACCAAGGCGGCGATAGGGCTTAAGGGACTCAAGGTTCCGAGCCAAATCAACTTCGCGCAGACCGGGCGGAGCTCTAGTATCGTCCAGCGAATCGGGAACGATGTCGTGGGCGGGGGGAGCACGGCGGCAGTGAAGAAGGCCGCAGCCGACGTGGATAGGCTGGCAGTTGCCACCACGAAGGCGGGAATGGCTGCGAGGGCTGCGTCGCCAGCGATGATAGCGCTGAAGGCTGGGATGGCCCAGCTCCTGAAGACAGCGGCTAGTCTGGCGCTGACACTTGGCAAGGGGCTTGTTGGCGTGCTCGGAGCCGTTGGGCGAGGGTTGCTTGGCATCGTTGGCAAAGCACTCGGCGCAGGCGCTGCCATTAAAACGCTTGGAGCCAGCGTAATAAGAGCGGGTAGGAGCCTATCCGGGTTCGGCTCGCAAATGGCTATGCTCGGGCAAAGGCTGATGGGCTTTGTCACGCTGCCAATCGTCGCCATGTTTGTAGGTACGACTAAGGCGGCGATGGACCTTGAGGCCCAGATTATCGGGCTAGAGACTACGGTTGGAATTACGAAGGAAGAGGCACTCGCATTTAAGGACGGCATGATGGCGCTGGTTCCAGCGCTCGGGGCCGCTCCGATAGAACTCGCCACCGCTGGTTATAGGATTCTATCCAGCGGTATCCGTGACACGAGTATGGCGCTGTTCGTTCTAGAACGAGCTGGCATGATGACGGCCATCGGCATGGGCGAGGTTTTAGACATGGCCCGCGTCACGACTGCTGCGTTCGTTGCGTATGGCGGCGAGTCGATGGAGACCGCGGATCAACTACAACTGGTCACCGACATCACCGACGTCTTCGTAGCTGCCGTTCAGCGAGGCGCTTCTGAGGCCGACGAGCTCGTCGAGCCTCTCGGGCGTCTGCTAGGCATGGCGTCCAACCTGAAGGTGGAGATAGCCGAGGTGACGGCGTTCATCGGCACGTTCACCGCTGCTGGTGGAACGGCGTCCGAGGGTGTTACTGCCATGACCAGGATCATGGCATCGTTCGTGAAGGAGACGGGGAAGTCGAAGGCGGCGCTCGCCGCTATTGGGCAGACAACCGCGTCAATGGTAGCTATACTGGCCGAGCATGGCTTCGGAGCTACGCTGCAATTCTTGGCGAGCGAGTTCGACGACGCCGGAATCGCCCTGTCGGAATTTATCGGTCGTTTACCCGGCCTTAATGCCGCCATGTTCCTGACTGGCGGTGCTGCTGATCTGTATGCCGAGAACCTGGCGGAGATCAAGGATGGCGTTGGGGCTCTAGACAGAGCGTTTGAAACCGTACAGCAATCGACCGCCTTCCAGTGGAGCATGATGACGGCGTCCGTTCAGGCGCTTGCCATCGCCATTGGCGACGTCTTGCTCCCCGTGCTGAACTCGTTCATCCAGAAAATGCTGCCGATTATCGCGAATATTATCGCATTCACGCAGCTCCATCCGATGATCGTTAAGGTAGCCCTTGCATTTGCTGGTGTCGTCGCTTTGATTGGCCCGCTAGTGGTTGGGTTCGGGCTGTTCGTCACATCGCTGGGCGCAATCGTAACGATGGTTGGCGGGGCGATATCGGTAATCGGGTCGCTCGTTTCTGGGCTCTGGTTGCTGGCCGTCCCGTTCGTGGCGCTCGCTGGCATAGCCGCGCTATTTGCGATGAGCTTTAAGAAGTTCACAGACAAGCTAGTCGATTACTGGGGAGACGCGATAACGACTACCGTAGAGGGAGTCGACGGAATCGAGGAAGTAACCGAGACAAAATTCCAGGTCCTGATGCGACACGCGAAGGAGTGGGGATCAAATATCATCCTCAGCTTTGCCGCTGGTATGGCAAGGGCCGCCATCGCTGTTGTTAACGTACTGATTCAGATCGGCAACGTTATCAGAGGCTGGCTACAGGGTCACAGCCCTCCGAAGCTATTGCCGGAGCTGGGAGACTGGGGCGCAAACGTTATCGATGTGTTCTTACACGGGATGACGACCGCAGATTTCAGCGCGTTCGATAAAATATCATCGATTATGTCAAGCCTGTTCCGCAGTCTAAGCGAAGAGCAGATGGGAGAAGAGGGACTTATTCCGGCGATCCTGGGCAGCCGGACCGCTATGGCCCAAGCGCTGGCGAGCGGGAATATGACCGCCGACCTCCTGGGTCGGATAGTCGGGTCGTACGGGCATCTATCTACAGACGCGGCCAACTACGTAATGACCATGCTTGAATTGGCAAACGCGACCGATGCGGTAAAAGAAGCTCAAGAGGCGCTGAATAAAGAGAACGAAGAATACAGCGCCCAGATGGACGGGCTCAATAAAGAGCTGGAGAGCTTCAGGCGATTCGGAGAAGCGCTTAATAACGCGGACAGGAAACGTGTTCTGGAGCGCCGCCTCAATGATCCGCGAACGAGTGACGAAGAGAAGCAGCTTATCGTGATGGAGCTTCGCGCTCTGGAGATCAAGCAGATACAGCAGGGACTCACCGACGAGCATGATATGAACGCCGAGATAGCGGAGGCGAAGCTGAAGGCTGCAAAGGACGAGGAGGAACGGCTAAAGGCGCAGGCAGATATGCAGTTAGCCATACTCAACATCCAGATAGAGCAGAACAATCTGATGAAGGAGCAGATAAAGCTCATAGAGGACTTGGTGGAAAAGCTCAAGAAGACGCCAAGCGCCGGGGGGAGCGGGGCTGGCGGCATGGGAGCTGCCGGAGAACCAGCCGGTGAGCCAGAAAGTCTAGAGGACATAATTAGGAATGCGGTCGGCAACATCCTCGGAAGTGGCGGAGAGGACGATGGCGAACTAACACTGTGGGACAAGGTCAAGGAGCTGTTCGCCCCACTCAGTGGCGACGAAGGGCTGATCTCTGGAATGACCGACGTCTGGTCGGACATATTCCTAGAAGTGTGGCGCATCCTCGACGAGAACAAAGGGACCATGGCGACGTGGATCTCGCACGCATTCTCTGACGCATGGAATTTCGCATGGCCGTATATAAAGACGGCCACCGTGTCATTCTTCGTCGACTACCTCTGGCCCGAAATCCAGGCGGTATCGATATGGCTGTGGACAACGGTTAGCACGTGGATGGTCGAGCAGGCTGGACTGGCTTCGGTCAATATTAAGGCGGCCTGGGCAGGCATACTAGAGAACGCCATGTCTGGTCCGGTCGGCGAGTGGTGGGAAACCAGCGGGAAGCCAGTGTGGGAAAAGCTAGTCGGGTTCATCGAGACCTACATTATCCCGGCGTTTCAATCAAAGTTCGATCTGCTGAAGCTGATTTTCACGAACGCATTCGAGACTATATCTGTAGTATGGGAGAGAATCGTGAAGCCGATCCTAGAGCTTCTCGCGCCGCTTCTTGGGCCGCTGCTGGCTGGACTAGTTATAGTCGCATCTCTGCTGAGTCAAGGATTCGATATCTTAGTGACGAAAATATTCACCCTCGGACATGCATTCCAGATGTGGTATCTGAATCTGATTGGAGACGAGGTGGATCAGGCGGTGAACTTCTTCAAGGTAACGCTCCCAGCCGCTATCGATACGGTCAGGGCATGGATTCAGACCGTTCTAATCCCGTGGCTCCAAGAGGCATGGGCATGGTTGGGTGAAAAATTCCAAGCAGTCAAGGACTTCTTCGTCACCGCATGGGAGGCGATTGGCGAGGCAATCCAGTGGGTGTGGGATAATGTGTTCCTCGCGTTCTGGGATTGGCTCGGAGGGTGGGCGGAGGACGTCAAGGAAGTCGCTGGCACCGTAACCGAGTGGTTCAACACGGTGTTCGTCGAGACATTCAAGATCGTATGGACGTTCTTTACAGAGAGTCTTATCCCCCTGTTCTGGGCATTTTGGGACGTGCTGACGGAGCTCTGGCTGCTTATCTCGGGGATATTCATGGAGACGCTAACGAAGTTCTGGAACATCCTGTGGAGCGCTTTGGAACCGGCGCTCGTCACCGTATGGGAGGTGCTTGGAGATGTATGGGACATCATAAAGAACAGCCTTCTCGGTGTACTAGAGGACTTGAATCCAGTATGGGAGTGGTTCAAGGACCTCGCTATCCTGTTGTGGGGGGCCCTCGAAACGCTATGGGGCCACCTGCTGAAAGTGGACGAGTGGGCCAGAGCTGTTCTCGTTCAGGTCGGAGACCTCATATGGCAAACGTTCCTAGATAAGATCGAGTCGTTGGCTAAATGGTTCCTAGATTTAGTCGGCTGGGTAGGAAAGCTGAGGGACCACTTCGAGGGCGCGTTCAAGGATTCCACCAAGTGGTGGGTAGATAACGTGTTGACTCCGATGGAGGGAACGCTTGCTAAGGTATCGGGATGGGTGCAGGGGCTCATCGACATTTTCGGAAGCTGGGCCGCCGTGCTAAGGGGCATACGGATACCAGAGGACATGGACGAGCATAGCCCATCTCCACTAGAGCGGTCGCTGACTAACGCTAGGCTGGCGATGGAAGAACTTATGATAGTTACGGAAGGCTTGCAGTCAACGTTCAAGAAGAAGACGATGCTCGAGGTCGGGGCAAACGTGACCGATGCAGATGCTACGGCTCGGGCTAAATACGCGGCTTATCAAGCCGCGAACGCGACGACTGCGATGAGAGAATATGGAGCCAGCGGACAGGTAAATGTCGGCCCGAATAGTATCAACAACGGCATGGACATGGCCGTATTCGAGGCGATGGTGCGTCAAGCAGTCGCGAAGGCTTTAGGATAGTATGGCGAGTAATTCAACATTTAAGATCACATCAGGCGTAACGAGGAGCGAGGAGTACAACCTCCTGTACAACCCGAATTTCGAGGACGGGTACTCCAACAACTTCATCGCCGAGGCCGCTGGCGGCTACGTAAGCACATGCTCTGATCGGGACTACGTCTATAGTGGCCGATTCAGTATGCGCGTCCTTGCCGAGACCGGAACAAACGGGTTCAGGACTACTACGTCGGCCTACGCGAGTACCGAAGAAAAGTACACGCTGTCGTGGAAGACTAAGTGGGGAGGGTCTGACACCCCGGCGTCTGGGGCGATGGGGGTGCTTCTCGGAGCGGTCTCGCTGACTCCGGTTCACTATGCGTCTATCGGCAACGACTGGTATCAATACTGGGTGACGTTTGACGGCGTGGCTGGCGGAGCGCAACTGCATTGGACGCAGACGAACGCTACCGTATCGTACGTGGACGAGTTCAGGCTGTGCGTCGGCTCCAGCAGAGACTACTTCGACGGCGACTCTGAGTTCTCGTCATGGGACGGCACACCTCGCAACAGCCCGTCGACCAGAGTAGCCAAGACCGGCGTGGAATTCGAGTTCGCCAACGTGGATAGCAGGCAACATGGATTCTTTCTGGACGGCATAACACCAGGTATCGCATCGTATAGAGGCGGCGGTATCTACAACCAAAGCGTGTTTGGGGATGGGCGTATGCTGGTTGACACGCAGTACGACAACGTGATTGAGGCGATTGGTCTAAAGCTCGTCGCTTCGTCGCAAGACGATCTAGCACGAAAGCTGCAAGATTTGCGACGTCTGCTGATAAAGGCGAAGGACTTCTGGGTCAATCGGTTCGCGACAGAGCCGGTGTGGATCGAGGCCAGAAGCAGCACGGAGACCAACATCCGTTACGCTGTTATTTACAACGCTCAGATGGTGTCCGATTCGGACATGTGGCGACCGCCGTTCTTGCAGTCGTGCTCATCGTTCATGGATAATCTCACACTCACCATCGAACGTGGTCACTGGCAGGACGCGAGGCCGGGAGTTAGATCGGACGTTGACATAAGCAACGAGACCGTCTACGCCACAAACGGGCTAACGTACGGGATGGAAGCGAATCGCGAGGCGTTCATTCTCAACGGGCGACAGACGTCGAACATATCCCATATATTCAAGTGGGACGAGGGGGACACCGCGTTCAGCGCCAACATGGTTGGCGCGGCTCTGCCGTGGAACTGGTTCGACCTGCCGTGCGAGACTGGAGACGCCATCTACTTCGGGATAGAGTCATCCGACACTGACGCGGCTCGCTTCAACAATCTCGTATTCGATCTCGGACTTCCATCCAAGTTGAACGACTCCGGCAGCGAGTGGCAGCAGTACTACACTGGCGCATGGAACACCCTCGCGACGACTGTCGATGGTACGGCGGACGGAGGTGGGAAGGAGCTCAGGAGAGTTGGGCCAGCCATAATGTCGTTTGTCCTGAACAGCGCTGTAGCGCCAACCGCCGTCAATGGCGTTACCGCATACTGGATTCGGTACTACGTTACGACGGCGCTCCCAGCAACCGAGTCGCCCACTCAGCAGAACAGACTCGTCTATACTGCCACCCAGCCATACATAGAGATAGCTGCCGACGAGATCGGCGGGGACGTCGACGCCCCGGCTAAGATTAGCGTCACGCCCCAGTACAACGGCATCAACAGAGTCATGTGCGCAGCTAGAAGCGTATCGCGTGGCAGCAATTTTACGCCCGTGATAAACCTGGCACAGACGAACAACCCAGACGGAATTACCGTTACCGTGCCCGGTGCGCTTACAACGTTCTCGTCTGCCGGTGCTGGCCTTGCTTATGACACCGCTGGTGCTGCCGGAGAGTGTGCATTTTACAACATACCGACCGGCGCACAATCTGGGTGGCTCGAACAAGTAAAGGTGGCTATCGCCGCGCCGCTTGCCAGAGAATACTCAGGCAGATTCAGGCTGATACTCAGGTTCCTAGGGTATGCGTACTTCGGCGGTGGCTACGTGGATTGCGACTTCACTATCGGGGCCCAGGTTACAAATGGGAGCGGCGGGGTGGCGGTCGGTCAGCCGAGCCGGTTTGACTACGTTCACTCCGGACTGCGCGCGACCAGCATAGCCGCCGATCTCGGCGTGTTCGATGTGTCTCAGTTTGACGAATCGGATGAGATTGATATATCCCTTTACGTAAGCTCCGATGGCACTGGATTCCTGGAGCTATACATGTACGACCTGTGGATGATGCCGGTCGACGAGTTTGTCGTCGACTCCAGAGACCTGAGAAACGCCTCGGCAACTGCCTCGGAAGCCCCCCAGCGCACGGGTTCTCTGGTCATCGACGGGACAAGTCTGAAGAGGGTCAATTCATACGCGATGGATAATTCGCGTGTCATGGCGAGGTACAACACGAGCTCGAGCGCCCGGCCATTCATCAAGCCGAATAATAACGTCAGGCTGTACTTCATGAACTTCTGGATGGGTAACTATAACCTCTTTGAGAGCGACTGGAAGTACGCAGCATCTGTAACAATCGAGAAGGTTCAGCGATACCTAAGCATGAGAGGGGATCGGTAATATGAAGCTGTCGGTCTCTGTGTTTCAGCCGTACTGGACGGGCTACGGCCTCTTGGCGGATGATATTACGTATGACATCGCGTCATTCTCCCACTCGATATCGGTGGATGGCGGGTACGATTCATGCTCATTCTCGGTTGGGGGAGCTGCAAGCGATGCAGAGTGGTGGCACGACAGGCTCGGCAGTCACGTAGTCGTGAAAGCGCCAGACGGGACAGTGATTTGGGAGGGGTTCATAAATAGCGTGGCGATCAGCCTAGGCGCACTCCAGCTCACGAGGGGGCCGCTGCTCGATGTGGCGAACCGCATAACTGTATCGTACACCGAGATATCCAGAAGCTACTCCGCCACCAACCGGACGATGGGTGGTGAGCAGCTATACACGACTCCATACAACGACACCAGGTCTCAAGAGATGTGGGGGATACAGGAAATCATGCTGTCGGCCAGCTCCATCGCTCCCGGCGAGGCGGACCAACTCGGCGAGACATACGCCGCTGACAACGCCATCCCGAGGGTCTCGCAAACACTTAATCTGGACCCCGGCGGCGGTGCGGCTGTATCGATAAAAATAGATTGCGTTGGGTATGTCAAGATGCTGGACAAGTACATCTTTTCCGACATTACCGCTGGCGTGGATACCAGCACCATAACCGAGAAGATCGGAGACGTAATAGACGCAGACCCGAATGGTATATTCTCCACCGACTACCACGGCGTAGCGGCAAACGCGACAGTCGTGTCTCGATACGACGATACGTACAAGACGGCACGATCTGCTATCAGCGAGATGATACCGCTGGGAGACTCGTCATACAATCGATACATATGGGGCATCTATACTGATCGCAAAATTGAGTACAAGGCTATACCAACGGAGATTGAATATATATTCGACCTCACCGACGGCTTACAGAAAATAACAACGCCGCTCGGCGGAGAGATCGATCCGTGGAGCATCCGTCCGGGCAAGTTTATCCAGATAAACGGCCTGAGTCTCGGAGCGCTATCCACTCATCCGAGTCAGACTGGCATCAGAGAGACGCCGGGGATTATGTTCATCGAGTCGATGTCATATTCAGCGCCACTCGGATTGCAGTTGGCCGGTGGACGATATGATAAAGTGACTCAGCAGATAAATAGACTAGGACTAGGTGGATTCTAATGACAACACAAAAGCGTAACGCGGAACTCGTATCGCTTCTGGCTACCGACTTCGTTCGCAGACGCGATCCAGCGAGAACGATTCGGTCTACCCTAGACCTCAGCGACCCGCCAACTGATGCGGAGCTGACGGCGGGACTCGGCGCTATCGCCGACCTGCCAAACGATACGTTCTTTATCAACGACGATGCTGGTGGCGGTGGTCGCACGTATGGAATCCTAACAGACCGCACGAATAGTAAGTGGTGGCGCTGGCGCATGTTTGCCGATGGCGAAACCATGCCCGGAGTCGGGGGGACCCTCGTGGCATTTGCGACTCCCGATCTAACCCTTGGAACGTCTAACGTTGCCGGAGCCGCATCGA
>Ga0307379_10008630_pt1 | contig 13715 bp, 11 predicted proteins | sample UN2MG_FD_202237 | JGI IMG/M metagenome (GOLD analysis project Ga0307379, IMG submission 202237) | Soil microbial communities from Risofladan, Vaasa, Finland - UN-2 | ecosystem: Environmental > Terrestrial > Soil > Coastal area > Acid sulfate soil | place: Finland: Risofladan, Vaasa | collected...
GCAAGGATTACCGGAGCGTCACGATCCTGGTGGGGGCGCGGGAACCGAAACTCCTGCTCTTCCGCGACGAACTCGACAAGTGGACGAAACGCACGGACGCCCAGACGCTGGTCACGGTGGACCGCTGCGGCCCGGAGTGGAAGGGCTGCACGGGCGTGATTACGCGGCTGTTTAAGCAAGTGAAGTTGGACGCGGCGAAGACGTGGGCGGTGATCGTCGGCCCGCCGGTGATGTTCAAGTTCGCCGTCCTCGAAGCCCTCGGCGAGGGCATCCGCGAGAACCGGATCGTCTGCTCGCTGGAGCGCCACATGAAATGCGGCGTGGGGAAGTGCGGCCACTGCCAGATCCGCGGCGTGTACGTCTGCCGCGACGGGCCGATCTTCACGTACGAACAGGTGAAGCGGCTGCGGGAAGGCATTTAAGGCATGGCCCCTGGTGTATTCACCAGGGGCTAAAGGGGCGCCGTTTATTTAGCCCGGCGTGAATACACGCCGGGCGCCGTGGTGGAGATTTCAATGGCGAAACCGACGCTCATGTTCGACGCCCTCTCCTGCTGCGAGGGGTGCGAGTTGCAGGTGATCAATTGCGGGCCCGCGCTCCTGCCGATCCTCGAACGGGCCGACATCGTCCGGTTCCGCGAGGCGTCGGACGGCGACGCGGACCATTACGACATCGCCTTCGTCGAGGGCTCGATCGTCACCGAGCACGACATCGAGCGGATCAAGGAAATCCGCGCCAAGACCGACGTTCTGGTGGCCCTCGGGGCGTGCGCGACGATCGGCGGCGTCAACGCCGTCAAGAACTTCCAGGACCCCGACGACGTCGCCCAGTACGTGTACGGCGACAAGAAGGCGTGGTTCCCGCACATCGCCACCCGCCCGCTGAAGGCCGAGGTCCAGGTCGACGCCGAGATCCACGGCTGCCCGATCAACCCGGAGGAGTTCCTGGCAGCCGCCAAGTGCCTCCTCATGGGGAAGCCTTACAAGCAGCCCAACTACCCCGTCTGCGTGGACTGCAAACTCGCGGACAACGTCTGCCTCTGGCACAAGGGGATTCCGTGCCTCGGCATCGTGACGCGCGCAGGCTGCGCGCCGTTTATGTGCCCGAGCGCGGGCCACAAGTGCATCGGCTGCCGCGGCCTGGTGGACGATCCCAATACCCAGGCCGCCAAGGACGTGATGGCCGAGTTCGGCCTGACGATGGACGACATCCTGCGGGAGTTCCGCCTGTTCCAGGGCCTGTACGACGAAGTGGCAAAGGAAGCCTGACAACACGAACGAGCCCGCGACGGAAGTCGCGGGGTACTCTCTACGAGGTTGAGGTCACACATGGCGAAGGCCGCAAAAACGTTGGACGTCCGAGTCGAGTACGTGACGCGCGTCGAGGGCCACGGCAACATCGTCGCCCGCGTCGAGGACGGCGAACTGGTCGAGTGTCGGATGGAGATCATCGAGTCGCCCCGCTTCTTCGAGGCGATGCTCCGAGGACGCTCCTGGCAGGACGCCATGTTCCTGACGACGCGGATCTGCGGCATCTGCGCGTGCGGTCACGGCACGGCGAGCCTCAAGGCCACCGAAGACGCCATGGGCTTCGAGCGCTCCGAGCAGACGGAGCGCCTCCGGCGGATCGTCCTGGATGCCGAGCAACTCGACAGCCATTGGCTCCACGTCTATTTTCTCGTCGCGCCGGACCTCCTGGGCGCCCCGAGCGTCATCCCGCTCGCGAAGACCCACACGGACGTGGTGCTGCGGGCCATGCGTCTGAAGGCCCTCGCGACCCACATTTGCCGGATCCTCGTCGGACGCCACACGCACCCGATCGGCATGGTGCCGGGCGGCTACATGAAGTTGCCCAGCGTCCGGACGCTAAAAGAGTTGCGGGCCTTCGTCGCCAAACACGAGGCCGACGTCCAGGCCACCGTGGACCTCTTCGCGACGCTCGCGATGCCCGACTTCGCGCGCGAGACCGAGTACGAATCCATCACGCATGCCGATGAGTACGCGTTCTTCGACGGGGACCTGGTGACGAGCGACGGCGACCGCGCCCGCCCGCGCGATTACAAGAAGATCATCCACGAGTCCATCGTCCAGCACTCCAGCGCCAAGCACGTGAAGAATAAGCGCGAGAGCCTCATGGTCGGGGCCCTCGCGCGATTCAACAACAACCACAAGCAACTCCTTCCGAAGGCGAAGGCCGCCGCGGAGAAACTTGGCCTGCCGGGGCCCTCGACCAACTCCTTCCACAACAACACCGCCCAGGTCGTCGAGACGGTCCACTGCTACTACGATATCCTTCGGCTCCTGGACGAACTCATCGAGGCGGGCATCGAGGACGAAAAGCCGCCCCTCAAGTGGCCGGGGCAGGCGGGCGAAGGCGTCGGCGTCGTCGAGGTACCGCGCGGAACGCTCGTCCATCACTACCAGTACGATAAGAACGGCATCGTGACGGGCGCGAACCTGGTGATTCCGACCAATCAGAATGTGGCGAACATCGAGGCCGACTTCCGCACCTATGTGCCGCAACTCATGGAGGAAGGCAAATCGCAGGACGAGATTCGCCACGCCCTGGAGATGCTCGTCCGGGCCTACGACCCCTGCATCTCCTGCTCCGCCCACCTGCTTGAGGTGGAGTTCAAGTAGGCGCCGGTTCCTCTTGAAGCAAGAGCGTGCGGGGCCATCGGCCTCGCACGCTTTTTCTCGCGCGGGCGCAAAACGCAAGGCCGGGCCTGCGCGAGGCAAGCCCGGCCTCATTCGCTCACGGCTTCACTTCAGACGACCTCAGGCACCCTACTCGGCATCGGCCTTGGGTTCCGGCGCGGGTTCCGGCACGGGGGCCGGTTCGGCCGCTGGGGCTGGTTCGGCTGCCGGTGCAGGCTCCGCCGCTGGCGCCGGTTCCGGCGCGGGTTCCGGGGCCGGCTCGCTCTTGCAACCACCGACGACCACCACGGCCACCAGCAAACCCACACACAGACCAGCCAACCACCATTGACGCATTCCCATGTTCATACTCCCCACCGGGGCTCCAGAGTTGTCTTCGCCTGCCGCCCCGCCCGGCGAAGACCGCCATGCCCGAGGAGCCCACGCGGGCCCGCCCGAACAGAACGTACAAGAGGTTATCATACCACAGCCCGGCCGTGTCCACTGATTCTTTCGCCGCTAGCCCCCGCCGCCGGGAGCCGCTCGTTCACTTCGCCGCGCCCAGTGGCACGTCGCACCAGTCTTCCACGTCGAGCAGGCGGCTCTCCCAGTGCCACATCATGTCCCACGGGTCGACGAAGCGTTCGGACTCCAGCCCGATGCCGCCCCTGGCGGCAGCGTCCGCGTCGATCCTGCCCATCGCCAGGTTGGCGTCCCACACGTACTGCCACTGCGCCCAGCCGTAGGGAACGATGTTATACCCCGCGTGGGGCGACTTCCAGCTCTGGCGCGTCAGGTCCACCCGACCCGCGGCGTCCTTGGCCGGCAACTCGGCGTCGGGGTTGGCCGGCCTCAGCCGCACCCGCTCCTGGTACTTGCCCATCACGTACTTGCCGTCGGCGATCCAGGACATGTCGCCCAGATCCAGCGGCTGGAGCTTGACCTGGAAGTTCTCATCGGTGCAGCGTTTGGCGGCGGCCAGGCGGGCGGCGAGGTACTGCTCGTCGCTGTACTTGCCCGGTCCGCGGAACCGTTCGCGCAGGGCATCGCGCCCGCCGCTCTTCAGCAGGTCGCGGATCATCACGCTGTCGACCATCTGCACCTTGTCGTGTATGTAGCCAGGCTTGCTGCCCCCCGGCCACTCCTCCGGCTCGCTGTAGAGGAACAGTTTGTGGTCCAGCGTCGCGCAGGGCCGGCCGTCGGGGGTGTACTCGAAGGCCCAGCCGCCGGGCTGCTTCACGCTGAGCATCCAATCCACCGACTCCTCGAACAGCGTGCGGTATTTCTGATCGCCGGTGATGGCGTAGAACCAGACCAGCAGGGGCCCGGCGAACCGGTTCCAGTTGCGCGGGTCGATCTGAACGCCCTCGAAATTGCGGGACGGGACGGGCTGATTCTTGCTGTTGTAGTTGTCGCCCCAGCCGCGAACCTTGCCCTTGCCCAACTGCGTCTCGATCAGCCATTCGCCCACGCCGGACGCCCGAGCCAGGTACTTCTTGTCCTTCGTGAGATGGTACAGGATCACGGACATGCGAAAGCCATCGGTGGTGCAGTAGTCGCTCAGCGACCCGCCGCCCTGGACGCCGAAGTCGCCGTGGCGGTCCGGCTGTTTCGTCACGTCACCCTCGATGCGGGTGTCGAAGATGTCCGGGCAATACCCCCACCTCGGGTGCATCACCCGCTGCGTGATCAGCTCGCCGCATCGCTTCGCGCCGTCCAGGTACTTCTTCTCGCCCGTGAGCTGCCAGGCGTACAGCAGCAGGCAGAACGGACGGAACTGGTAGCCGTCCTCCATCCGGACGATGGGCTCGGCGTGCTTGCCCCCGCCGGCCACGATCTTCCCGTCCCGGTGCACCGTCGCGCCGGTGGGGAAATGACCGGCTGGCTCCTGAACCGCCAGGAAAAAGTCGGCCGTCTTCAGCCCCGCCTCCAGGTACTTCTTGCCGCCCAGCATCTCGTAGGCGCGGAGGAACTGGGCGGCCGAGTCCGCAAACCCGCCGCGGTTGAGGTCCAGATCGGCCACGTCGCCGCGGATCCGCAGGTGGCTCCAGCCGAAACTGTATACCCCGAACTCGCCGCTGGCTTCGATCCGCTTGTCCAGCCAGGCGCGAATGTCCGCCACCGACTGCTCGTACAGGTCCTTGTCGATCTTCTTGACGGCCTGGTCGAGGTCTTCCTTCACACCCGCGTCGGCCGGAGCGGCCGATATCCACGCCAGAGCCAGACCGGCCAGCAACGCAACTGTCGTCCTCTTCCTGCTCATGGGTTCCTTCCCGTGCCGAGAAACTCGCTACCGGTCGCCCTTGCGGAAAGCGATGCCGCAGCGGCACGTACCGCCGCGATAGCCATTGTAATACAATCGCCGCTTGTCCTCGAACAAAACGGGGGTGGCCTCACCCCATTGGCAAGGGGTTTCACGCCGGTGAGTCCCAGACGGCTGAAAAATCCGGCCGGACGCGCCGTCCGGCGCGCCCGGCCTTATCAAGCCTCTTGCGGCTGCGTTACATCTCGGCGGGCGCTTCGCCGCCTTCCTCGCCGGCCTTTTCCTTCGGTTTCTTGGCAGCCGGCTTCATCTTTTCCTTCTGCTCGGCCGTCAGGACGTCGTTCTCGACGGAGGCCTTGAGTTCCTGCTCGATTTCGTTCCTGGCGTCCTCGGCTTCCTTGCCGGTGCCCGTGACGGCCAGCATCTTCTTAGCCGCCTCGTTCGCCAGGGCCCGGACTTTCGCCTTCTGGCCCCCGTCCAGTTCGGCCTTGCTGTAGCGTCGCATCAGGGCGCGGTAGAGTTTGAACCCTTCCCACGCCTGGCCCTGCTCGGGCGTCAGGACGGCCGCGATCTTCGCCCTGTAGTCGGCCTCGATGGCTAAGAGTCGATCCTTCAGGGCTTTTCCCTCCTCACGGATGCGTTCTTGGAGTTCCTTGTCGCCATTTTCCTCTGCTTCGACCATCCGTTTTTTTTGGTTCCTGTTCTCTTCTTCCAAGGCCGTGAGAGTGTCGTTCTTCACCTTCAGGACCGCTTCCAGTTCCGCCTTCTGGGCGTCGGTCATCTGGCACACGCTGGCCATGATGGCATACTCGCCGCGAAGCGCGCTCTTCTCCGCCTTGGCCGACGTCTCGGCGCCTTTGTCCTTCGCCAGAATCGGCGAGGCCGTCAGGAGCACGAGCGCCAACCCCAACACGAGACCTTTCCAGAGCTTCATGATTTTCTTCTCCACCGGGCCCCCCTGTCTCGTCTTCGCTCGAGGCCCACGAGACGAAGATCGCTCGCTCAGCCGATGGTCCGCCCGGACCCCGCCTTGCGGCATAGCAAGATATAACACGCTAGCGACGCCGAAGGATACCGTCAAACCATTTCTGGTGGGGCTTAGTACTACAACGCTATTTCAACGCAGAGAGCGCAGAGAGCGCGGAGATAAACTCTTTTTTCACAGCACCTTGCACGACATGCTCCGGCCCGGGCCGGGCGCTGTTCCACAACCCCAACTTCATGTCGTCTCTTTATCCCTTTTGACGCTTCTGGCGGCCGTTCTCTGCGTTCTCGGCGCTCTCTGCGTTGAAGAACACAGATTAGTAGTATTAGTGCATCATCATATAGTGGATGGCCTCGTCAGCCTGTTTTAGTTCACCGGCCTCGAGTTTCTCCTCCAGCGCCCCGCGCGACGCATCCGGCCGAAGCGGCGCGGCCGGTTCTCCCGGCCGGCCCACACGCTGCGCCAGTTCCCGCAGCGCCGCCGACCACCGGAACAGGTAATAGGCCGCCTTCTCGGCCGTCTGGCCGGGCGGGATCAGGCTGGCCGCCTGGATTCGCCACGCGCCGCGGTCTTCCACGAGGTGCATCGGCACGCGCCCGCCGGGCAGGTATCCGAACGCCATGGCCCCGGTCCGCACGAGCGTAATTCGCATCGGCCAGTCCGATTCGCGAGGGAAACGCGCGACGCGCGCCCCGTCGGCCCGCTCGAAGGAGCGCCAGGCGTCCTCGCCGTAGGCGGCGACGACGGCGTTGTGGAAGGCCTCGCTCGCCTCGACGACCTCGAACAGCGCCAGCACAAGCACGAGTTCGTCTTCCGTCCCGGCGAAGCAGGCGAGGTACTGCTGGCGGTCGCCGCCCACGAGCGACCCGTGCCACGCCAGGAGCGTCCGCCGGGGGGCCGAGTCGTCCTCGGCCGCGCCCGGCGCGCGGAGCGTCGCCTGCTCGGGGCCACATCCCGCGAGGGCAACGAGCACCCACGTAAGAGCCGCCCACAAGACCTTGCACATCGGCGTCCCCTTTGCGTTTGAAAACCCTTTTCGCCGCGCTACTGCTCGAGGAAGGTGTCCACGGCCTCAGCCGCCGCGCCGAACTCGCCCTCCCGGAGTTTGGCTTTGTAGGCCTCCTGGCTCGCCCGAGGCCCGAACTCTGCAGGCGTGGTCTCCGGCCGGCCCACGCGCAGGATCAGTTCCTCCATCGCCGCCACCCAGTGGTAAAGGTAGTAAGCCCCTTTGTCGGCGGTGACGCCGGGCGGAACGAGGCTCGCCGCATCGATCCGCCATCGGCCACCGTCCAGCCTCAGATGCATCGGCACGCGAGCCCGGGGCAGATATCCGACGGCAAAATCGCCCGTCCGGACGACGGTGATTGTCGCCGTCCATCCCGGGTCGCGCGGCCAAAGATGCACGCGTGCGGCTCCGGCCCCCTCGAACGCCTTCCAGGCGTCAGCCCCGTACTTGGCGACCACCGCGTTATAGAACCTGTAGTTTATCTGGACGGCGTCGAAGATCGCCAGGGCAAGAACGAGTTCCTCCTCGGTTCCGGCGAACGAGGCAAGGTACTCGGCCCGGTCGCCACGGAGGAGCGCCTGGTGCCACTGCCGCAGCGCGGCGCGCGGCCCGCCCTCTCCCGCGGGGACCGCGTCGCGCGTGTTCCGGCACCCCGGCGCGATGAGCATCAGCGCCGCCGCTACCACTGCCGCGATTCGTGCGCACCGCATGGTTCTCCCCTTTCCCGACCGCTGCCGAAAGCGTACCGGCATCGGCGCAGCTTTACAAGCGGCGCACTATCTGCGCACCTCGTTGGATGCGCCGCGCCGGCGTCGGGTTCCTTTTTTCGCCCCCGCCGGCGACGCCGCAGTTTTTCGTTTTCCCTGTAACCGCAGCGCCGGAGGGAGTAGAATCGCCCGTCGGCACAGAGGGAAGGGAGTTCGGATGGCCAGGAAGACCGGACGCAAGAGCCCCAAACGGAAAACCGCGACGCGCCGCCGGACGCCGCTACGCGTCGGCGTCCTGACGGGCGGCGGCGACTGTCCCGGCCTCAATGCCGTCATCCGCGCCGTCGCCAAGACCCTCCTCCACGAGCAGAAGGCCAAGGTCGTCGGTTTTCTTGACGGCTACGAAGGGCTCGTCCTCGACCGCACGCGCGACCTTGGCTGGCAGGACGTCTCGAACATCCTGACGCTCGGCGGGACGATCCTCGGCGCGAACAACAAGGCCGACCCCTTCGCCTGGGCGGAGACACGCCGCGGTAAAGTGACCAAACGCGACCGCTCACGCGACGCCCTGGCCGTCTTCAAGAAACATCGCCTCGACGGCCTGGTGGTGATCGGGGGGGACGGCTCGATGAGCATCGCCGGGCGGCTGGCCGACCTCGGCCTGCCGATCGTCGGCGTCCCCAAGACGATCGACAACGACGTCCGCGGCACGGAACGGACCTTCGGGTTCCAGACGGCGGTCAACATTGCCACGGACGCGCTCGACCGGCTGCACACGACCGCCGGCGCCCATCACCGCGTCATGGTGGCCGAGGTCATGGGCCGATACGCCGGCTGGCTCGCCCTGCACGCAGGAATCGCCGGCGGCGCCGACGTTATTCTCATCCCGGAGATTCCGTTCCGCTGGGAGGCTGTGGCCGACGTCTGCCGCGAGCGCTACCGCCGCGGCAAACGGTTCAGCATCGTCTGCGTCGCCGAGGGCGCGAAACCCGAAGGCGGCCAGCCCATCGTCCGCTGCCGCGTCGAGACGAGCACGGACCCCGTGCGGCTCGGCGGCGTCGCCCACCTCGTCGCCGAGCGCCTCGAACGAATGACGGGCATCGAATCGCGCGCGACCGTCCTGGGGTATGTCCAGCGCGGCGGAACGCCATGCCCCTTCGACCGCGTCTTCGCGACGCGCCTCGGCTACCGGGCGGCGGAACTCGTCGGGGCCGGCCGATGGGGACGCATGGCCTCGTGGCAAAAGGGGCGCGTCACGGACGTCCCGATCGCGGAAGCGGCGCGCGGACCGCGGCTGGTGCCTGCCGACGACCCGCTCCTGGCCGTGGCGCGCTCGGTCGGGACGAGTTTCGGGGTGTGAATCCGCGTTTCGCGCGCGCGGCCGTGTGGCCCGGCGTCTCAGGTCCCGCTTCGCTTCCACTCGCGGAACTGTTTGCCGCGCGCGATTCGCCGATAGAGCGTGTCGCGCTCGACGGGCTCGCACCCGGCGGCGCGCACCAGGTGCTTCAAGGTCTCGGGCGTCAGGCGCTGGGGCGTGCGGGCGCCGGCGGCGTGCGTGATCTCCTCCCGCACGACCGTCCCGTCGATGTCGTCGGCGCCGAACCGCAGGGCGACCTGCGCGAGGTCCGGCGTCAGCATCACCCAGAAGGCCTTCAGGTGGTCGAAATTGTCCAGGAGGAGCCGCGCGGCGGCCATCGTCCGCAAGTCGTCCGCCGCCGTTGGGCCCTCCAGATCCGTCATTGCCGTCCCCTCCGGATGGAACGACAGAGGAATGAACGTCTGAAATCCCCGCGTCTCGTCCTGCAGACCGCGGAGCGCCAGAAGATGGTCCACGCGGTCGGCCTGGGATTCCAGGTGGCCGTAGAGCATCGTCGCGTTGGTCGCGAGGCCGAGGGCGTGTGCCCGGCGATGGACGTCGAGCCAGGCCTCGCCGCTCAGTTTGCGCGGGCAGATGCGCCGGCGGACGCCGGCGTCGAAGATCTCCGCGCCGCCGCCCGGCAAACCCGCCAGGCCCGCCGCCTTCAGGCGCTCGAGCACGTCGGTCACCGAGAGGCCCGCCTGCCGCGCCGCGTACTCCACCTCGACGGCCGTCAGCGCCTGGAGGCACACCTCGGGAAACGCTTCGTGCAGCCGGCCGATCATGCGGAGGTAATAGTCCAGCCCGACGTCGGGATGGAGGCCGCCGACGATGTGGATTTCGGTCGCGCCGGCCTCGACGTCGGGCGCGGCGAGGTCGAGAATCTCCTCAATGTCCAACAGATAAGCGTCCGCGTCGCCGGGGTCGCGGGCGAATGCGCAGAAGCGGCACCGGTTGAGGCAGGCGTTCGTGTAGTTGACGTGCGTGTTGATGATGTAATAGGCGGCCAGACCGTGGCGCCGGCGGCGTTCGGCGTCGGCCAGCCGACCGAGGGCCGCCAAGTCGTCCGAGGCGAAGAGCGCCAGGCCGTCCTCGCGCGAGAGGCGCTCGCCCGCGGCGACCTTGGCTTCGATTCCACATAGCGGCGTCAATTGCGGTGAACCTGCATCTGGAGCCCCATGAACACGTCAACAAACACGCCCACCAGCCACATGATACTCACAAAGGCATTCAGCGGGAAGAAGGCGCCCGCGATCTCGATGTCCGACTGCCGCCGGGCACGCAGGTGCTTCAGGGCCAACGTTATGGCTATCGCCGCCAAGGCCAGGAGACTGCCCAGGCCCAGGCGCGAAAACGGTATGCCCGACGGGTCCATGATGGCCACAGGTGCAAGCAGCGCCACCGTGGCCGCGTGCGAGGCGGCTGCCCACCGCCGCGCTGCGTCGCGCCCGGCCCGCGCGGGCACGCTGTGCAGCCCCTCGCGGCGGTCCACCTCGATGTCCTGGAACGAGTAGAAGATGTCGAACCCGGCCGTCCAGACGACGACGGCCGCGCCGATGAGCACGGGCACGAGCGCCAGCGACCCGCGCAGAGCGATCCACGCCCCGACCGGCCCGAGGCCCAGGCAAAGGCCCAGCACCCAGTGCGTCAGGACCGTAAAACGCTTCGTGTAGGAATATCCGAACAGGACGGCGAGAAACGCCGGGGCCAGCAGACCCGGCCAAAGGTTGCCGCGAAGAAACCAGAACCCCCACGCGCCGGCCACGAAGGCGGCCGCGCTTGCCAGCGCGAGCGCCAGAGCCGTGCCGCGCCCCAGCCTTCCGGCCGGGATCGCCCGGTCGCGCGTCCGCGGGTTGCGCGCGTCGAGCGAAGCGTCGGCGACGCGGTTGAAACCCATCGCGGCCGTCCGCGCCGCCACCATGCAGGCCACCAGGAGCGCGAGCGCGGCCGGAGCGGGGCACGGGGGCTCGGCCAGCATCGCCGTCCCGAGCGCAAAGGGCAGCGCAAAAAGGGAATGCTCCAAGCGGATGGTCCGCGCGAACTCCGGGAGTTGTCGGCCTAGCGATCTTCGCATCCCGGCCACCGGACCTTCAGGTCGTGCTCGATGCCCAGCCGCGAGAGCACCTTGCCGACGACGAAGTCCACAAGGTCGGCAACCGACCGCGGCCGATGGTAGAAGCCCGGCATCGCGGGGATGACGGCGGCGCCGGCCCGCGCCAGGATCGCCAGGTTCTCCAGGTCCATGGCCGTCATGGGGGTTTCTCGCGGCACGAGGATCAGGGGCCGGCCTTCCTTCAGCGCGACGTGGGCGGCGCGCTGGACGAGGTTCGCCGAGAGCCCGTGCGCCAGCGCCGCGGCCGTGTTCATCGTGCAGGGGATGACGACGACGGCCTCGGCGTCGAAGGAACCGCTGGCGGGCGGGGCGTCGAGGCGTTCGGCCGGCGTGTAGCGGACGTGCGCGAGGATCTGCTTCGGCCATATCGTGGAGAAGTCCGGCGCCTCGGCCGTGCCGGCGAGGCCCGCCTCGTCCGCCAGGACGAGCCGGCCGGCGCGCGTGACGACGAGCCGGACCTCTCGTCCGGCGCGGACGGCCTCTTCGACCAGTCGGACGGCATAGAGGGCGCCGCTCGCACCCGTGACGCCGACGACGAGCCGCTTACCCCGCGCCGGCGGGGGGCCGCAGTTGCGCTTCGACATAGGCCATCTTCTTTCCCACGAGGTCGGCGAAGGCGGCGACGTAGAGGTCCTGCGGGTCGCGCGCCCGCCGCCGGTCCAGTTCGTCGCGAACGCTCGTCAACTCGTCGTGCGCCCGCCGCCAGGAACCGGGGGCGGAGGCGCCCCGGGCGATAAGGCCCTCGGCGGCAGCGAGGCGCGCCTGCATCGCGCCGTCGGTCCCGGGGTACGCCTCGGCCACGCGGTTCAACTGCTCGACGCGTTTGACCTCGTCGGCCTCGAACATCGCCAGCCGAAAGGCAACGTTGTCGGCCAGTGGCCCTTGCGGGTCAGCCTCGCGGGCCTCGACGAGGGCCGACGGGTACGCGTTCGTTCCCTTCAAGGCGAGGGCCCGAAAAAAGAGGGCGAGCGCCCGCGTCCCCGCCGGCGTCGGCCGGTGGTTCTCCTCGAGGATCGCCAGGTGCAGGAGCGTTTCCCGGCGAACGGCCTGAAGGTGGTTCGCCCGGTCGCACACCTCCAGCGCGTCGCCGACCGTCAACAGATACCCCAGGACGGTGAAGTCGGCCATGGGGTTCACGTCGGGCACCTCGAGGCCGGCCGTCCGGTCGAGGGCGGCGCGGAATCGGCGTTCGGCTTCGGCGAAGAGGCCGTCGGCAGCGTCGGCGTCGCCCAGATGCAGCAGGGCGTCGACGGCCCATCGGCTGTCGGGATTCCTGGCCAGAATCTCCTGCCAGATTTCCCGGGCCTCCGGGAACCCCTCCGGCCGGGCGGGATCCATCCGGGCGAGTTGGTCGGCCAAGTCGGCGCGGATCTCGGCCGACCGCCGGCTCGACGGGTAGCGCGAGAGAAACTCGCGATACTCCTTCAGCGGCGGGACGCTCGGCGCCACGCCGAGAGGCCGCTTCAGAAACCCGTACCGGACCTCGTCCATGCCGACGAACGCCAGGAGCGCGAGGACCGGCCCGGCCGCGAGGACCGCCAGCAGCGCGCCGGGCCAGCGGACGTGCCACTTGTCCGCCCCTCCGACGGCGACGACCAGGGCGACGGCCGCGGCCGAAAAACCCACCGCCGCCACCGGCGCCACGTACACGACTCCCCAGAGCACCGGTGACACGCTGCTCGTATCCGAGAGGGCCGTCGCAATGAACCAATACGCCGCCGCCGGAATGAGCCCAAGCAGGGCGCCCGCCAGTCGGCTCCGCAAGCGCAGGGTGTACCCGGCCGCGATCCATACGCCCAGCGCCAGGACGCCGGCGAAGACGGCCGTCGGAACGACGAACGTAATCGGCGACCCCCCCAGCCGCGCCGGACCCGCCGCCGCGATGACGAGCACCAGCAGCCAGCCCCCGCGCTTGCCGTACAGCACCCCCGTCAGGATCGGCGCCACCGCCAGCATCGCCAGAAACGCCCCGATCACCAGGCCGTAGGCCGGACGCTCGATGATTGAGACCGGCCACGTCACCCACGCCCCCACGTCCAGCGCCGGCCGGACGAACGGGTCCGCCGACGCGGTCAGGAGCGCCCGAAGCGACCACGCCAGGCCGGCCGTCACGAACACCAGCAGCCCCAGGTACACGTTCGCCTGGGGCATGAAGGCCCGGCCGCAGCGGTTGCAGACCTCGTCGCCGACCGCCGTCTCGAAAAAGTAACATTTGGCGCAGTGCATGGGACAAATCCGTATCAGCGTGGCTTTCGGCCGACGAAGACGGCCGCGATCCCGCCCGGCAACCGTTCGACGGTGACGGCCTCCAGGCCCGCGGCGCGCATAGCCTCGGCCGTCGCCGCCGCCGGACCGAACGCCTCGACCGAATCCACCAGGTACCGATACCCGCCGCGGTCGGGGCCGGCTATCCACCCGGCCAGCGTAGGCAGAATGCGGCGAAAGTAAAGGCCAAAGGCGCGGCCCCAAAGTCCCCGATCGGCCGGCGCGTGGAACTCCAGGACAACCACCCGGCCTCCCGGCCGGACGACGCGGACCATCTCCGCCAGGCCGCGCGCGGGGTCCTCCAGGTTCCTCAGGCCGAAGGCCGTCGCCGCCGCGTCCACCGACCCGTCGGCGAGGGGCAGGAGTAGGGCATCGGCCTCCAG
>Ga0307379_10008634_pt1 | contig 13711 bp, 13 predicted proteins | sample UN2MG_FD_202237 | JGI IMG/M metagenome (GOLD analysis project Ga0307379, IMG submission 202237) | Soil microbial communities from Risofladan, Vaasa, Finland - UN-2 | ecosystem: Environmental > Terrestrial > Soil > Coastal area > Acid sulfate soil | place: Finland: Risofladan, Vaasa | collected...
TCAGCATCCGCTGCATCAAAATCAGCAAAAAGAAATTGCTGAATAAATGGATAATCTGGCTCAAGGCTACCGTAGAGAACTCCTCGTCGAGTTTCAGAGACCACTGTGACCGTAGGTGTAGGGAATGTTTTTATAATATCTAAATTATCCATGTTTATTGTGAAATTGATATCTCCCAAAAATGTCTTGCCGTCGATCAAAGGCTTCTGAACAGATGTCGCTTGGTCTCCAGGTGAAGAAATTCGCCGAAATCCTGTTGTATTAAGCTCGCTCAACTCCGTGAGGTTGTTGTCCGGAGTATCAGTTGGTAAATAGAACTTGTAGTACAGTTCAATCCCGAGATATTGCCATTCTGGTAAATCTATCTCCGTATCATTGTCCACTGGTTTTCGAACAGTGAACGTGTTCACAGATGGCCCCAGGCTTATCGGGGGTGTAAGGTAGGGAAGATACTCCAGGCCACACTGAGCCATAGTCAGGAGGAACATGGGGAGGATTAATAGAGGTTTGAGGAGCTTGAGTAAATTCATCAACTACGAAAAGGATCCGAAGTAAAGATCGTCCCCCTACCCTCGCCGCCTGGATTTCCTGTCATCGACATGTACCGGCGGCTCCAGACCATCGATCGCGTCAATGAGTTCGTAGATCAGGACCGGTTGGTTCTTACCTTTTACTCGTATATTGTCCAGCTCGCGGGCGATTACCTTGTCCTGGACCAGGCCGTAGGTATACTCACTCATGATGATGTTGGTGAAGTATGACTTATTGGTACCCTCGAGACGGGCGCCTAGGTTTACATTGTCACCGGTCAGGGTGTAGTCCATCCGCTGCAGCGATCCCATGTTGCCCACGGTCATGATGCCTGAATTGATTCCGATTCCTATATTGAGCTGCCGTTCGGGAGGCCAACTTTCGTTGAGCTGCCTCAGCCCTTCCATCTGCCGGAGCGCGCACTGGCAGGCCAACATGGCGTGATTCTCCTGCGGCAGAGGTGCGCCCCAGAAGCACATGATTTCATCCCCAACGTATTTGTCCAGTGTTCCCTCGTACTCCAGGATAATACCGGTCATGGCGGTGAGGTATTCGTTCAGATGGTTGACCAGGGCCTGGGGGCTCATGCTCTCCGACAGCGTTGTGAAACCGCGAATGTCGGAGAACAGAACTGTCAGATCCTTGTCCTGACCGCCGAGTTCCGGCGGATTGTTGATGATCTGATCGACAACCCGCGTGCTTACGTAGGTGCCGAACATGTCCCGAATACGACGCTTGTCCTTCTCTTCGGTCATGATCCTGAATACGATGACGGCCAGGAAGGACAGGAACACCCCTATAATCGGTGTGGACAGGGTGATAATCTGGTTGTACAGGTCAAAGATCAGCATGATCGCGAAGAAGAAGACGACCGCCAATACCACAGAGAGCACCAGCGACCACACCGTGGGAAGTCGCGAAGCCATAAAGGCGGTCAATAGAGCCATTGCCAACAAGATGAGAGCGTTTGCCCATTCGGGAATGTGGTAGAGAAAGTTGTTCATCAGAATGGTGTTCAGTGCATTGGTGTGGATCTCTACACCAAACATCAGTCCGTAGGGGGTCGTTTTCTCGTCGTCCGCGATCCCCTTGGCAAAGGCACCGACCATGAGAATCTTGTTGCCCACCGCCATGGTCCGCGGCCAGCGCGCCGGATCCGGGTTTGGTACCCTGGCGGCGTAACCTGCGAAGGAGCGCACGGGAAAGGTCTGGTGTCCCTGAGGCGAGGCACTGGAGGCAATTCCCATGTAGTTGATCAACAGCTGAGCTTTGTCGTTGATCGGGATCTTGATCTCATCCACCCGTTTTTTAACCGCCGGTCGTACAACGTTGCCCTCCTCGTCCAGAACCGCTGGCTTTACCAGCAGCTGGTATGGCTCCCAACTCTGGGTCTCGATGTTGAACTGTTGGGGAGAGGGAATCCGAACGTATTTGCCTAGAACAACCTCGATATCCGACAGATCCTTGTTGAAATACTCGAGGGCAAGAGTCAACGTGATTGCCGGCAACAGGTCATCCTGGTACTTGCGAACAACGTGGTAGTAGCGGTCAGGCTGCTTGTCGTTGTCCGTATCCTCCGCCTTCAGGGGTGCCTGTTTTTCCATGGTTCTGCGCAGATTCTCAATTACCTGTTCGGTCAGCGGATAGGGTACCTCGTGGAACATCTCGTCCGTGTCTATCCAGGCCAGCCGGGTGAAGTTCTTTCGCTCCTCCTCGGTGAGGCTGGCGGGGGTGAGATCGTCCAAGGGGATTTCTTCGACAAGACGGGCTGATCTAACGACCATCGGCTGTTTTCGGTACACCTGATCGGCATCCTCTACGAAGTTGGGATGTCCATATCCCCCCGCAACTCGAGCATATGGTTTCAGAGGTGGGAAAATACCGTACAGTGTTTCAATCTCGGTCCAGTCGCCCTGAATGCTGGTAATCTTGCCGTATCGTTGGTACAGGATCTCCTGGCGTTGGAAGTACTCCTCCTCGGTTCCCTGAGGATTGGGAACCCGTGTTAGAAACGGTTCGAGAATGATTCTTCCATTTTCTTTTATGCTCCTGACCAGGAGAGCATCATTTTCGGGAACGGCAGGCTCGATAAATGTAACATCGAGGAATATAGCCCGTTCCCGCTCGTTTTGGTTCCTAATTTTTGTAAACGTGTTGATCAGATTCGCTTCTGTGTAGCGGGGAAAAGGCCAACGTCCGAATGTGCCCAGGCTCTTGTCGTCGATGCCTATGATGAGGATGTCGGGAGATATTTTTGGATTCCGCTGTTCGAGAGTCACTCCCTCCTGGACCCGCGTACGTCGGGCGAAGTTCTTCAAACGGAAGTTGAAATCCAATACGTTCAGCTCCAGGTTCGAGATCAGGACGGTCTGATTGGATAGGATAAGTAGCAAAGCGAATACGAGAACACCTATGATCAGGCCGAAATACTTGGTTTCAAAGAATTTGGAGCTTTTCTTCGCCACGGAAGACCTCCTCGCTTACTGGGCTATCTTACCCTGGACTTTGAGCTCGATTATACGATTTCGTCCTATCTTTGTCCAATTGCTCAATGGATGCTCGTCCTCCAGGCGGTCATACAGCGCAAATGCGCTCTCATAGTTCTCCTGAGACTCGTAGAGTCGCCCCAAAGAGAACAGTGCGTGGGGTACCAAGAAGCTGCCCTCATGCTTTTCTACTAAAGTCTGATAGGCCGCAATAGCCTGATCCAGATCATCCATCTGCTCGTAGGCAACCCCGGCGTTGAACAGACTCAGAAGCGCCAGGTAGGATTTCGGAAAGGAATCTGCTACGCTTGAGTAGCTCTGCGCAGCCTCCTGCCACTGCTCATTTTCGAAGGCCAAATCTGCCCGAATAAAGCGGGCTCTTTGGGCCGCATACTGTCTGGGATATCGTTTCAGTACCTGATCGATCAGCTCATCCAGCTCTTGCTGGATCGAGCTTTGCGCCGATTCGTCGCTTTCGCCCAGCCACTGTTCGTACATACTTTCGGCGCGTTCAGCCATCAGAGCGGATCGTTCCAGGATTCGTTTGTTCCACTCCGACCAGCCAAAGTACACGACCACAAACAGGGCCAGAGCAATCAATATGACCAATAATACGATGCGGTATTTTTGAAGAAAAACAGTCAGCCGTTCAACAAACCGTGGCTTGGTTTCAGTACTTCGCGTTTTACCTTCACTCTCCGAGCTCAACATAGGCGTCTCCTTCTCCTCAGGTGTACGAGCAGAACACCGGTGTGTCCCTCAGCGATTGATTTTCAGCTCCTTGATCAATCGAGATAGGTAGGTGCGCTGGATTCCCAGCAGCTTCGATGTTTTTGTCTGATTCCACCGATTCATTTCGAGAATTTGTCTAATGTAGTGTTTTTTAAATATATTGACGGCTTCTTTCAGAGATCTGCCGTTATACTCGTCTTCGGCGCTTTCAGATATTTTATCCAGAATAAATACATCCGGGGTAATCGCATCGCCCTGAGTGATTACCACGGCCCGTTCTACCGCGTTTTCCAGTTCCCGCACATTTCCGGGCCAGGAATAGGAGAGAAGAACCTCCATCGCTTCCGGTGCGAAGCCGTTGATCTGCTTCTTGATCTCCCTGTTGAAACGCTTTAAAAAAAACTCCGCCAACAGCGGTATATCCTCTCTCCGTTCCCGCAGGGGCGGTATATAGATCGGCAGCACGTTCAGCCGGTAGTAGAGATCCACCCGAAATCTGCCGCTCTCCACCTCTTTTTCGATATCTCTGTTGGTAGCGGCGATGATGCGGACATCGACCTTGAGAGGCTCTGAGCCTCCCACGCGTTCAAACATCCGGTGCTGGATCACCCTGAGCAGCTTGACCTGCAGGTTCAGCGCGAGATCACCAATTTCATCGAGAAATATGGTGCCTCCGTCTGCAAGTTCGAACCTACCGCGGCGGTCGTTGCTGGCGCCGGTGAACGCTCCCTTCACGTGCCCGAAGAGCTCGCTTTCCAGAAGGCCCTCCGGAAGGGCAGCACAGTTCACCCGAATCAACGGGTTGTTGCTACGCAGGCTATGTAGATGGATCTGTTCGGCAAAAAGCTCCTTCCCTACCCCGCTTTCTCCCAACAGCAACACCGAAGAATCGGTCGTGGCGGCCCGCAGCGCGATATCCAACTTTTCCTGGATCGCCTTGCTTTCACCAATAAAGGTGTGATATCCCTTGTCCGTCTGGATCTCGTCCTGTAGGAGTGTAACCTCCTCCTGTACCTTTTGAAGAGAACGGGAGTTCTGAATCGCGATTGCGGCCTGGGTGGCAAAGATCTCCAGCCATTCCAGATCCTCTTCGGTAAAGCTTCCGCCGTCGAATTTGTTGATGATTTCAATCACTCCAACGCATCGCTCTTTCTCCCGCATTGGAACGGCAAGGATCGATTTCGTCGGGAAATTGATCTTTTTGCTGATGTCGGAGAAAAAACGTGTATCTGACTCGACGTCGTTCACGATCAGGGATCTGTTGTTGGCCGCCACCCACCCGGCGATTCCTTCGCCCATATTTAAAGAGAAACGCTGCATCTCAGGACCTTTTGTCCCTAAGGCGATTTCAAAGTACAGTTTATTGTTCTCCGGATTGACGAGCAGGAGAGACGAAGCATCCGCCTTCATCAGGCGGGTGGCTGATTCAAGGATAGTCTTGAGCAGCCCCTTGCCGTCGGAATGCTCAGAATTGATCAGTGCATTTAGTTCTATGAGGGTCTCAAATTTGTTGCGATCGATTGCAGATTTCAACATGGGCTGGGGAGGCCCCGATCAATCCTTGCTCTTGTCTTTTATGAAATCAGCGAGGGTTGCTTTCTCCTCTACGGAATCGTCGTGGATGTACTGTACCATGGTTTCCTGCTGCATCCGTCTTGTGTATTCTCGAATGGACAGGGCGAGTTTTTGCTTAGCAGCGTTGATATCCGTAACAACGGCCTTTACCGTATCACCGACCTTGTAGCGTTCGAAAATGTCATCGATTGACTCGGTGCTCGGTTCGAAAAGATTCGACTTGTTCACCAATCCTTCGATGTCTCCCTGAACTTTCACAAAAAATCCGAAATCCGTAATACCGGTGATCTCCCCTTCGATGACACTTCCCCGCCGAAAGGCTTTGGACAAAGATCGCCAGGGATCTTCTGTGAGCTGTTTGACTCCGAGCTTGATCCGTTGATTTTCTTTTTCCAGATCGATGACCATGACCTCGATCTCGTCTCCCTGGTTGTAAAGAGCTGAGGGATGTTTGGGTCTCTTGGTCCACGACATGTCGTCGAGGTGCAGCAGGCCGTCGATCCCTTCCTCTACCTCAAGAAAGGCTCCGAAGTTTGTGATGTTTTTGATCTTTCGTTTCAAGCGCATGCCCACCGGGTATCGATTGTCGATGTCATCCCAGGGATTGGGCAATACCTGCTTCAGACCCAGAGACAGCTTGCCCTGCTGGATGTCATAGGAAAGAATTTTGGTTTCCACGATATCATTTACTTGAAGCAATTCTTTCGGATGTCTGATTTTTTTGACCCAAGACATCTCTGAAATGTGAGCAAGGCCTTCGATTCCCTCTTCGATCTCTATAAAAGCGCCAAAATCGGTTAACTTTGTGACTTTTCCTTTGACCACATCCTCAGTTTGGTAGTGGTCTTCAAAATGAGTCCAGGGATCTTCCGAGAAATGCTTCAGGCTTAAGTTGATCTTCCTCTCTTCCGAATCGAGACGAATCACCTTCACCTGTATGGTATCGCCGATCGACACGATTACCTTTGGGGAGTTTATGTGCCCCCAGCTCATGTCGTTGATATGGAGGAGACCGTCAAATCCTCCCAGATCGATAAAAGCCCCGAAGGAGGTAAATGTCTTGACGATACCCTCCACCTCGTCACCGATTGCGGTATTCTGGAAGAACTCTTCTCTCTTTCTGTTGTTCTCGTCCCCCAGCCAATCCCTTCTGTTCACGACGATATTGACCTTGCTGTGATGATAGAGCCTTTCAATATAAAATGAGGTCGTTAGGCCGACATACGCGTCAGGATCTGCTACCCGGAGAATATCGGTCTTGGACAGCGGTAAAAAGGCCGTTACATCGTTTCCCAGATCCGCCTCAAAACCTCCCTTAATCCGTCTGGCAATCGATCCAGGGACCGGTTCATGCTGGTCAAAGGCGATTCGAAGGTTTTTCCAGAACATCTTCTCGTCCGCCTTCTTCTTGGATACAACTACTTCTCCGCGGCGGCTTTCCCGACTGAGCAGGATTACGTATACCGTATCCCCGATGGCGGGGGGCTCCTCGAACTCATCGATCGGTATCTTGCCTTCCGATTTGAGGCCTACATCAACGTATACAAACTCGTTGTCGGCCTCGACGATTTGCCCGGGCAACATCTGGCCTTCTGCAACCTGGGCAAGGGTTTGCAGGTATTCTTCGCGCAGACGCTGCTCAATGAGTTCATCAGCGTTGTTCTTTTCTTCAGAGATCATTGCCCGTATTCAACTCCCGATTGATTTCTCGTAAGCTTGAGGATTTTCCGTACTACTCTGTCACAAACTTCATCTATGGTCAAGTCCGACGTATCCATATAGAGGGCATCCGGAGCTTGGATCAGCTTGCCGAATGGTTTCGCTCTGTCGATTGCATCCCGCTGCTCGATCTTTTTACGAATCTCTTGCTCGTTCAGATCACTGCTTCCCTGACGATACCTGCGGGCAGCCCTGGCTTCGATCGAAGCATCGAGAAAGATTTTCAGTTCTGCATCGGGAAACACTATCGTACCGATGTCCCTGCCCATGACGATAATGTCGTTGCTCCCGGCTATGCTGCGGATCTGAGCGTTCACCGTTTTCCGAACTTCGATGATTCTGGAATGAATTGCCGACCAGCGATCGATTCGATCCGTGTGGATTGCCGTCAACGGTCGCCCGTTCAACAGAAGCTCATCGGCGGGCATCTCAAACCGGCACTGGGAAGCGATTGCTTCCACAACACCAGTATCCTCGGGGTCTTGTCCCGAATCGAGAACCGCTTTGGCGATTCCTCGGTACAACAGGCCGGAGTCCAAATAACCGAACCCCGTCGTCTTCGCTACCCTCTTTGCGATCGTGCTCTTTCCGGAGCCCGCGGGACCGTCAATCGCCACGACCATCGTCTTCCCCTTTCCCGTGGTTGACAAACCAGGATATCTCCTTACGGCTGAGCATGCGGTATCCTCCCGCAGGGAGGCCCCGCACTTCCACGCAACCGACACGAACCCTGTGAATGCGTTTCAAATTCACCCTGAAGTGTTGAAAAACCCGTCGAATTTCCCGGTTTTTCCCTTCGATAAGGGTAAGAATGACCTTTCTCGGCGTCTTATACTGGTACTTCCGCAACCGATAATGTTCACCGGCGATAGTCAGCCCCCGATTGTACTTTGCCAGTACCTCTTCGCTGATTGGATCTTTTGCCTCGACGATGTATTCCTTTTCGATTCTCGAAGAAGGATGAGACACGATTTTGGCGAAGGTTCCATCGTTGGTATAAAAGATCAGGCCGCTCGAACGCAAGTCGAGCCTGCCCACGTGGAAAATCCGCACGGCAACATCCTGAAGCAAATCGAGTACAAGAGGTCTACCCCGGCTGTCGCTGTTGGCGCACAGGTATCCCGGCGGTTTGTTGACAGCCAGATACACCTTCTCGGTTTCGGGACTCAGGCGCCGTCTATCCAAATACACGCGATCCGAGGCTGTAACCTTGGTCCCCAACGCGGCAATGACCCCGTTAACCGTAACTCTTCCTTCACGTATGTAGGTCTCGCAATGCCTTCTCGAGCCGATACCACACCGAGCCATATAGAGCTGAAGCCGGACCTGTTCACTCATCGCCCTCGAACTTCTCCTTGTCCAATTCATCCATTTTCGGCAGATCTGCAATACTGGCCAGGCGAAAGGTTTTTAGAAAATCCTTTGTGGTCCCGTACTGAACCGGTTTGCCCGGGGCGTCCTTCTTGCCCACTTCTTTAATCAAGCTCCTACTCAACAGCAGTTTAATCATACCATCCGCCGACACTCCGCGGATACTCTCTATTTCCTGCCTGGTTACCGGTTGAGAGTAGGCAACGATGGAAAGGGTTTCCAGAGCGGCTCTGGACAGTTTTCCTTCACTTCGTTTGCCGTAATGAGGCTTCAACATGTCCCACAGCGGAGGTTTTGCTGAAAAGACATATCCTCCCCCCAACTCTACGATTTCAAGGCCGTGAGCGCCCTCAGCGTACAGCTGGCGCAGTTTTTCCACCGCCTCGAGAACCTCTCTGCGATTCAACCCGGTGATCCGCGCTATCACCGCGGCATCAACGGGTTCATTTTCCAGAAACAAGACGGCTTCCACCAGTGCGGTAGAACGTTCAGGCTCCATCACGTGCTTTCACTTCCCTTTCCTTGATCAGAATATCTCCAAAGAGCTTGTTCTGGTACACGAGGATCACCGCGGATTTTACAAGCTCCAACACGGCGAGAAAACTGCAGATCACTTCCATGATCGAGCTCTTTTTGATCACCAGGTCGGTAAATACGAACTCTCCCGTGGAATCGAGGAGCTCATAGATCAGGGTGATCTTTTCATTTACCGAAACCTCTTCATACATGTCAATGATGCGCTCGGAGGGAAACGAGGACAGGATAGAAGAGAAGGTTTTCAACAAATCCCATACCGTGACCTGCTCCCACAACTCTTCATCCGGAAACGGTAGAACGGGCTGGGCGCTCTTGCGTTCAATCGACCATTCCGCCTCTTGTTCCTTCGCCTCAATCAGCTCGCTCAGTTTTTTAACTTTCTGGTATTCGATCAATTTTTCTACCAGCTCGGTCCGGGGATCATCAAGCTCTTCGGCCAGATCAACCTCCACCGGCAGGAGCATCCGGGATTTTATATACAGCAGCGTGGCCGCCATTAGATAAAAATCGGTGATATTCTCCAAATCGATCTTTGTAGCGTAATTGAGATACTCGATATACTGCTCGGTGATCGTGGCGATGGGTATGTCGTAAATATTGATTTCTGATTTTCTGATCAGGAACAACAGAAGGTCCAGCGGGCCCTCGAAGCTTTCCAGTTTGAACTCTTGTTTATCGGATTGAGACTTTGCTGCCATGGATTTGATATTGCCCAGAGTATATGCTCAAGAGGAGAAGATGTAAACGCCCTGGTCGTTCAGGCTATGAAGGCTCTCCGATAACGGTCGTCCGTTTTCCGGATCTTTTAAATTCGGCTCCAGCTCCAGCAGCGGTATCAGGACAAACTGCCGCTCCTTCATGTGGGGATGGGGAATCGAAAGCTCTCTTTCTCTGATGATCCTCCCTCCGAAGATCAGGATATCGATATCTATGATCCTCGGACCTTTGGCTACGTAGTTGGCTCGATCCCGTCCCATCTGGATCTCGATCCTCGAGGTACGCTGCAGGAGCTCTATGGGCGGGAGCAGGCATTGACCCATGACCACCATATTGAGAAAACTCGGCTGTTCGAGCACATACAACGGCCTGGTTTCGTATATCGAGGAACAGCGAAGCTTCTGGAGTACACTCCCAAGAGCCTCCGCCGCCCTATCCAGGTTCTGCTCCCGTTTGCCCAGATTGCTGCCCAAGGAGAGGAATGCTGTTTCGCCGTTCAACGCCTATTTCTCCGGCGCCGCCTTCTGTTCTTCTTTGTTGGCTTTATGGTCTCGGCTCGGGAACAGCAGGCTGCGCACACTCTCCTCTACATGCTTGTATATGTCGGGATTGCTCTCCAGGAAACCCTTCGCATTTTCCCGCCCCTGTCCGATTCGTTCCTCCCCATAGGAGTACCAGCTGCCGCTCTTCGCTATGATGTTGTTGGCAACAGCCGCATCGAGCAGGCTTCCTGAGGCGGATATACCCCGGCCGAAGATGATCTCCATCTCGACTCGTTTGAAGGGAGGTGCGACCTTGTTCTTGACCACCTTGACCCGCACCTTGTTTCCAATGGCCTTGTCGGTTCCTTCGGAGATCGTCTCGATCTTTCGAATCTCCAGACGGATCGAGGAGTAGAACTTTAGAGCATTCCCCCCCGTAGTGGTCTCAGGATTTCCGAACATGACACCGATTTTCATACGAATCTGGTTGATGAAAACCAGACAGGTTTTTGATTTGGATATGATCGCTGTCAGCTTGCGCAGGGCCTGGCTCATCAGACGCGCCTGCAGTCCCATGTGGGAATCCCCCATATCCCCTTCTATCTCCGCCCTCGGGGTAAGGGCGGCCACTGAGTCCACAACGATGATGTCTACCGCGCCGGAACGGATCAGGGATTCAACGATCTCCAGAGCCTGCTCTCCGTTGTCCGGCTGGCTGACCCACAGCTCGTCGGTATTCACTCCGAGTGCCCCGGCATACGGAGGATCCAAGGCGTGCTCCGCATCGATGAATGCGGCGATTCCTCCGAGCTTTTGGGCTTCTGCGATGGCATGCAGGGCGAGGGTCGTTTTCCCCGACGCCTCGGGGCCGTAAATCTCGATGACGCGTCCTCGGGGATAGCCGCCGACGCCGAGAGCCGCATCGAGAAGAATGGACCCTGTGGAGATCGTAGCGATTTGACTCTGCCCCGCGTCCTCTCCGAGCTTCATGATCGCGCCCTTGCCAAACTGCTTCTCGATCTGCATCCGGGCCACTTCGAGGGCTTGCATCTTGTCGCTGCTGGGTTCAACGGGATTACTCATGGGCACGTTTTCCTTTTTTGCTAGAATTTATTGAGGCTGCGAGCCTTTTCACGACATCTAACGGGCGTTTTTGCCCTCCCGCTTCACTCTCAAGCATAATAGTATAGACCCTCCAATTTCCCAAGGTCAAGGCGGATCGTAGGGCTACCGATAAACAAGTGAGAATATGAGAAGTGGATCAATTCCCACCGTACTGGCTGTTTCACTGCTGTGGTTTTTCCCACTACACACCGCGGCTCAGGATTATACCTCCTGGATCCGCTACTCCGACAGCGGAGACAACGACCTGATAGTGGAAATGATCGAACAGGGAGATCTGGCCATTGGACTGGACGTTGCCGGCGCTCTAGGTCTGAGGGAAGATGTTCAGGTTCAGGAGATCATTCTCGCCGTGGGCGAACAGATAACCCACCGATCAAGCTGGGAACGGGAGCTGATCCTCCGAGTGATGCTGGCGTCTGTTTTCGCTCCCACCTTGGAGAGCTCTGAATTGGAGCGCCGGCTCCAGGCAAACCGGAATGGAATCGACTTTCTCGTTGCCAACCTGCCCCAGTTTGGGCTATCCCTGAAACGGGAGGTCACACGCGTTCTGTCCTTCCTGCACCCTCCGGAGTACCTGAGTACCCTCATGGCGGAGGGACGTCGGATAACCGAGATATTGAGGGAACAAGAGGGGCAGCTGAGCGGGGAGCAGGCCGCTTTGACCCTTACCTTCCTGGAAACGGTGGGTACGATCGCAGATCCGGAGTTCGCCAATCTGGTGCTGTTGATATTGGAACGCACCCGTCACCTTGAGGTGGCGGAGAAGGCGCGATCGGTCTCCCGTTCCCTCCTGATGTCAGAACGTCTTGGTCGAATCAAGTAAAATCGTAACGGGCCCGACATTGGTGTAGCGGACCTCCATCCGGGCGGCAAACTCTCCCGTTTCCACCTGCAGCCCCTGTTCTCGTATGGCCTCGGTGAAGCGTTGGTAGTACAACCTGGCTTTCTGCGGCTCCGCAGCACCCGTGTAAGAAGGACGCCGACCCTGACGGGCGTCACCGTAAAGGGTGAATTGGGATACCACCAGCACCCCGCCTCCGGTATCGAGCACAGACAGGTTCATTTTACCGTTGCTGTCCGCGAAAATCCTCAGATTCACGACTTTGTCCGCCAGAAACTTCAGATCCTGCTCGCTGTCCTCGGTTCCGACGCCGAGATAGACCAACAGCCCGCGGTCGATCTTCCCGCAGACTCTTCCCTCGGTGCTGACCGAACACTCGGAAACCCGCTGAACCACAGCCCTCATCGTGATCGGTATATCCTGTGGATGGAGAGTCCCTGCAGACGGATATGGCCCCTGGGAGGCGGTAGAACCTCCACCTTGCCCAGAACTTCGATTCCCTCCCCGTTTTCGACCTCCGCTGCAAAGCTCAAAGCTACGGGAACCAGCCCCAGAAGTTCTCTTTCATCCTGATAACCAACCAGCAGATCAAAGGTGATCTGCTGTTCTCCGATGCGAACGTTGGCCGCCTTTCCCTGCCATACGACAAAGCTGTCCGTATATAGGGCAGGATTTCTCAGCACATCGATATAAGGGAAAGGATCCCGGATCGTTGAGAAATCCGGTTCTTGAACGAAGGTCTTCATCAATCCGGCTTTTTCTTTTACGTAGGTCGACGCGTTGGACAACAACAGTCTGTTGATTTCGCGGATAGCCAGATTATCCCGATACTCCAATAAATAGCGCTTGATCGTTTCGAATGTTTCGGATATCTCCTTCTCACTAAGGGAGTAAGAGCTTTCCGCCGGGGCTTGGCTTTCCACGGCGGTCAGGGGCTGGCCGCTGGACAGCAGGATCTCCTCCACTCCGGGTCTGGGCTCTCTCCGGCGGTCGATCCTGGGCAACAGCAGGAAAAACATCAGGATCAGCGCGGCCAGCACGCAGGCAAGCAGCGTGGGGACAATCCAGGTCCACGGGTTTACGGGCAGCGAAGGGAGCACATTCCGCAGATTGATCGCCGCGGAATTTACCACGGATCCGTCCCAATTGGAACTCTTTTTCAGGGCGTTGAGCGCTTTCAGAGCCTTCTTGTTGCCTGGATCGAGATCGATTACCTTCAACCAGGTGTTGAGCGCTTCCTCGGTCTGGCCGCGCTTGAAGGCAATCGCCGCCAAACCGAGTTGTGTGGGTACGTTGTCCTCGTTCAGCTGTTCGGCCCGCCTCAAATACGACTCGGCTCCGCCAAAATCCCCGGTGTACAGGCAGGCCGAACCCAGAAGGGCATAGAACTCCTCATTATTGCGGTAGCGGAAAACTTGACTTTCCAGCAAGCGGATGACGTGGGAAAACCTTCTACGTCGGAAGAGCTGGTGAGCCCGTGATAGTACGCTTTTCGGCATTCTGGTTGTTGAGGTATTCTCGCACTAATACCTTTCTGATTTATCTTTTATAACAGAAAGGATTTCCTCCATCAACCGAAGGTCTTGATCGCTGAT
>Ga0307379_10008635_pt1 | contig 13710 bp, 30 predicted proteins | sample UN2MG_FD_202237 | JGI IMG/M metagenome (GOLD analysis project Ga0307379, IMG submission 202237) | Soil microbial communities from Risofladan, Vaasa, Finland - UN-2 | ecosystem: Environmental > Terrestrial > Soil > Coastal area > Acid sulfate soil | place: Finland: Risofladan, Vaasa | collected...
AAGTTCAGCCTCCGACATTGAGAGGTTTGGTTGAATATTTAAAAACATGTCCGGGATGGGATTTTAGAAGATTATCAACAAAGCATTCCGGTTGGGAATCCAGAGTGGTTAGTTATGGAATGAGGTCTCAGTTCTATTTGTCTGTGGCGCCAAACAGAGAAGATTTGAAATGGTTGGAGGAGTTGAGGAATGAGGATACGGAAAGGCTTGCAAAATGTTTTTGTGGAAGGATGCCCTGTTTCAAGGATGATAATTGTATGATGATAGGTGCTGATGAATTTTGTACGATATCATGTGAGTGTGGTCTTTCTTTGGGTCATGTGTGTCATTCGTATAAAGTTAAAAGTGACATTTACAGAGATTGGAACGAGATAATGGATAAGGTTGGACGGTAGAAGCTATTGAGAAAATATTAAAAGATTCTATTTATATAGGTATGGTAGACCTTAATCGGTTACAATGAAATAGCGGTGTTATTAAAATTTGGGAAAGTTATGTCTAAGAAGAAGGAATTTGAGAAAGTGTATGATCCCGTTGAAGGGAAGGTCCATATATGTAATGTTGGTTTTTTAGACTATGTAACGTTATGTGGGCAGACTGATTGGATAGGGAATAAAGAAGTGAAATATAATACTGAAAAAGCTATAAATTGTAATGCATGTCTTGAGATAGTCAGGATAGTTCGTAGTCATTCTGATCCACGGCGCCATAAATAAAGAGGAGATAGGAGTATTTATGAAAATACGGGAAGTATCACATGACACGGTTTTGGGTATTGGGGACCAGGCTTTTAAATTGAAAAAGGGTGATGAGATAGGCGTTTTTGAGGAGGACGTTTATGGTAGGGTTCGGGTGCATTTGCAGGGTCAGGAGGTTTTGATTAGTCGATCTATGCTGGAACGAATTTCAAATGTGACTGGGACAGAGATATATTTGGGTGAAGAGCGGTTTGTGGGAAAAATTCCTGAGCGTGATGAAATAGGACTAACCTGCAGTCCAGAGAATATACATTATTGTTTAGAGTTATCTTTGATGGGACTACCAGGGCCTTTATGTGGGTCTCTGCAGGATTGGGGTATGATCACTAAGGATAGAGATCGGGTAACCTGTGAGAAGTGTTTATTAAAATTAAAGGAGATGGAAAATAATGCTTATTAACCCTAAAGAACTTGTAGCAGGATACCCATCTTTAAAAATCAGGAATTTGTTTAAAGGAGTTTGGTGGAAATGCAACGTTTAACATTTGATTTTGTAGAGTTAATGATTTTAGCAACAATGCTAGATGATAAAATAGAAGAATCATACGAAGAAGAAAGTGGCAAAGATTTTAAAGATAGTATGTTGTATTATTTATTCTTGTATAAGAATGATGATCTTCCTGTAAGTAAAAGGGTTTTCCTTCTTTTATCAGAATTTGAGGAGGAGGTGGAGGCTTCTGAGGGTTGGTGTGGTTCAGATGAAGTACGGGATATTTTATATAAGGAATTCGACATTGACATAGATGAGTTAGAAAAAGCCAGTCAGACATTAGTTTATTGGCGGGATAAAATAGCAAAGCAAGATGCTTCAAGGTCTTTTCTACCTATATGGAAAGCCGCAGTTAAATGGTGGGAAGAAGAAAATACAGGTCAAGAAGAAGAAATAAAGGCTTTAAAAGAAATTATTGTACAAATAGAGAAACTGTATGGAGTGAAGAAAAAGGAGGTAGTATGAAAATTTTTCTTAAGACATTGTGGATTTTTTTAAAATTGAAGTATGAAGAGGTATTTAAAGATTTTCTATTTCCTTTTTGTAAGACAGTGTTACAGATAGTGGCTGTGATTGCTTTTTTTGTTTTTGTGGTAGGAATAATAGTAGTAGGAATAGGGTATCTGGCTATAGGTGTAACTAAATTTATTAGTCCATCTTTCTTAGCTCAATGGGTGTCTTTTGCAGTATCAGGACAATTTTTTGATTCTTGTTTTTTTGATTCTTGTCGGATTCTTCCTAGGCATTTTTTTATGGCCATGTTGTTAGGGATGCATACTTTGATGGTTATAATATGGTTGGTGTTAATTGCGATAGGCACGACGGGGACTGTAAAATTCTTAAGGAAGAATTGGATAAAAGCTCGTGATATGGTGAAGGCTCAGATTAAGGTTTAAATGAGATTCTATACGGTTAATGTTGTTTTTTAATTTATAAGGAGAAGGACAATGAAAAAATTAACATTACATTTGCCAGATAAGTTATTTGACCACTTGGCTACACTGCCAACATTTTTGAATTACGATAAAAAAAATTTTCCAATAATGTTGTTGTCGAAAAAATTGATAGCCGAGGCTGAAATATTATACAAATTAAATGAATTGTATAGTGAATATGATGATGATAATGCCGAAGAAATGGCCGATGCATGTTCTGAAAGAATAGATGAGATTGATGCGATAGCAATAAAATACTGTAATGATAATGGGCTAGAATTAGTTGCTGTTGGTAACGAAACTGAGAAGGATCGATTAAAAGTCCCTATAAAATTATGAGGAGAAGGATTATGATTAATTATTTAAAAGGTGATGCTACAGATCCCATTAAGAAACCTGCTATTATCGTTCACGTATGTAATAACAAGGGTGGATGGGGTAAGGGTTTTGTTCTGGCTTTGTCAGCAAAATGGAAAGAACCGGAGGCTGCTTACCGTGAATGGTATAAACATCGAGGTGATTCCTTTGATGATAAGCATGTATTGGATGTGGAATGCCTTTTTGTTGATAGCAAAAAATTCAAGTTAGGTAGTGTTCAGCTTGTTAGAGTTGAGAAGGATCTCTGGGTTGCTAATATGATTGCCCAGGATGGTTTTAAAAGGAAGGGTGATCCTGAGGGGGCAGTTTATCTTACGTATGGTAGTTTAAAAACAGCATTGGATCGGGTAGCTTCTTTTGCAGCAGTTGTATCCGATGGGATAACTATTCATATGCCCCGGATAGGTTGTGGTCTTGCTGGTGGAACCTGGGATACGGTTGAGGAAGTCCTCGAATCTTGTAAGCTTCCTGATGTGTATGTTTACGATTTTGATTAAGGTATTAAAATAATATGATCAGAACTTTTAATATAAAATGTTTAAATTGCAATCACATACTAGTTGTTCAGATTAACTTAGAAAGATCAGGTCGGCAGGAGATTAAGTGTGAGAGATGTTTTGGTACTTCTGTTATAAGGTGGAGGCTCGGTTATGAGGTACAGAGGTATGAGCAGATTCTTGATGGTGATGAGATACCTCGTGAAAATGATAAACTTTTCTTTGAGGATATACAGGGGGTAATAGAATGAAACCAACACCTTGGGTAGTCGGTGGAGGGGTACTTCTTCTTATAAGTATTTTTTTTACACTTTTATCATTGCATGGACCTTTTTCTATTCAGATAGCTATTATCAATATTCCTTTTATTCTTGGAGTTATAATAGGATTTGTGATGGTTATTCTGGGATTTTCTTTAAACAAGAAAGAGGAGTAATGATGAGACGGATACAGATACACACCCTTAAGGGTATTGATATAGGAATGGAGTTACTTACAAAGGAGCTTCGTAGGCAGGGTATTTCTGAAGATAGGGTTATTACTGTCGGTAGATGTTCTGAAGCCGTATTCTTTTTTGCTTATATCCGGGAGGGTGATGATGAGGAGCTGAGTAAGCAGCTTAGAGAGGCTAATACTCTTTTACATAGGGTATCTATGACTTTATCTTCGGGACAGGCTGTAAAGCCTTCGAATATGGAATATAGCTTTATTAGAGATTATCTTGCTAAGTATGAGGTAATGGGTTAATATGGATTTCAAACTGACCAAAGAAGAGAAGAATGCCATTAATACATTAAAACGGTTGGCAAAGAAGTGGCCGGATACATTATGGCTATTTTCGGGTAGCAGTACTTTATGGGTTATGAAGAATGGTCCTGATGGGAGGCCTGTGATGACATCTAATGGTGGTTATGATCAGAATTATAGTGTAGCAGAGATTAAAATTGAAAATGATGGTGGTGACTGGTAATCGGATGAAACATGACTTTAATAACGGAGAAGGTCTTGTTACTGCCCATAAACATAAGAATGGTGGAGGTTGGGTAGCAGACACTGCTCAAGTAGCAGATTCTGCTTTCATAGGTCTTAATGCTTTAGTGTATGATAATGCCAGGGTCTCAGGAACTGCCCAGGTATATGGAAATGCCAGGGTCTCAGGAAATGCCCAGGTATATGAAAAAGCCTGGGTCTATGAAAATGCCCAGGTCTATGGAAATGCCCAGGTCTTAGGAACTGCCCAGGTATATGGAGATGCCCGGGTCTTTGGAAATGCTAAGGTCTATGGAAATGCCCAGGTATATGGAGATGCCCGGGTCTTTGGAAATGCCTGGGTCTCAGAAAATGCCCAGGTCTCAGGAACTGCCCTGGTCTTTGAAAATGCCCAGGTCTATGGACATACCCAGGTCTTTGGAAATGCCCAGGTCTTAGGAACTGCCCGGGTATATGATGATGCCCGGGTCTATGATGATGCCCGGGTCTCAGGAAATGCCTTGGTCTATGATGATGTTCATGTCTATGGAGATGCTGAGGTCTATGTCCCTATAAAATTTAACTGTGACTTTGATCCCTGGAAAATAATGCAGAATATACTTAGTAAGAAAGATGAACTTCCTATTTTAATAGGAAGAGACTCTAATCTAGATAAAATTATTCATGAACTCCTTCAAAAGGAAATTAAATAGGAGATTAAATAGGAGATATACTATATGTTCAAGAATATTATAGATCATCATAAAAAAATTAAGTGGGAAAAAGCTGATAATTATAAGCGCTTTATTATGGTCAAAGATGCTGCTTTCAGTAGATGTATAGGGGGCTATTCTTACATAGTAAGAGCGGAAATCGCTAGTCGGGTGATTCAATTATTTAACAGATTAAATGAGGATGGACGTGAATTTAAAAATGTCTTATTTGGAGAGGAGTATCTTTTTGCTGGATGCAAGATGCATAATAATTTGGTGGTTTGCTTTGGGGTTCATTTCTCAATCATTAATTATGATTATTACAAGAAGAGACAAGAAGAGATTGAATTTAATTATCCTCGGTTGAGATATGTAATGGTAGTTGATATGCACCCTATTCAAAATGATGCTTATAAGAATCTTAATATGGTTTATTTAAAGGAATACAATTCACCGGAGGCTGTGGTTAAGAAATTGGAGGAGTTCACTGTGGATCCTAAGAACTGTATTATACCAACGAATGGAGGAGGTATATGAGAAGTGAAAAAGAGATAAAAGAAAAATTGGAAGCATTAGCATCTGATGAGAGATTGTCATATAAACCGGCTTCGGTACTAATCAATGCTCCACTGGCTTTAATACAAGTGGATTTAAAAGCCCAGGTGGACATTTTGAAATGGGTACTTAGGGAGGAAAAGTAATGGTAATGACTTTTTTAAGAAAAGCAATAGAATTACTTCGAACATGGCGCCATGGAGCGACGGGACCTGCAGGACACTATACTTTAGTCACCAACACTATAAAGTTTCTGGAGGAGTATGATAATAGTGTGATTTTACAGTATTCCCCTCCTTTCCGGAAAAGTGAACATCTTAAATTCAGTGACAATGATAAGAATATTACAGAGGTTCTTGATTCTGGTCTATGGTGGCAAGATAAAGATATGAGTACATTGAAGTGTCCTGTATGTGAGGAGCTCTACCATCATCTTGGTGAGCCTAAAAAAGAACCTGGGAAGGATGGCTATGAGGCTTCATGGGGGGGTCGTGGGGACCTGGTAATCATTCCTATTGAGGGAGAATGTGGCTGTTTATGGGAAATATGTTTTGGTTTTCATAAAGGAAGTATAGCGGCCTTTACCCGTGTAAACAAATCGTGTGAAAGTGGAAAAGAAGGATAAATCAAAGTAATGATTGTTGTGGGTTATAGGAAGGTTTGTTTTTTTTGAATTATGGTGGAAATATTGGAGTAGAAATGCAGGATAAATATATAATACCGAAAGTTGATAAGACGGAAGAGATTATCACTATTGGAAGATATTTCTTTTCTGTTGAGAAAGCAAAAACATCCTATACATGTTATTGTGGTAACAGAGTAAAAAAAGGGGATAAAAGGTTACATATAGGTGGTTATAACAATATTAATTCGGGTAGTGTATGCATGGTATGTGCAAATAAATTAGCAAATTTAATAAAGGAGGAAGGGTGAGATCGAAAGAGGAGATTCAGAAGGAATATTTTGTTGAAAGAGAAAATTATAAAAAGCTTGTAAATGATTTCCGTGAAAAAGAGCAGCAGAGAGAGAACGAATTTATGTTTCATGCAAAATATCAAGAAGGAGATCAAATAAAATTTATAGATAAATTCTGGAATAGCCAAGAATCAAAGGAGCTGGAAGGCTTTATAAGAGGGAAGAAGTTACTTGTTAAGGGAGATACGATTTCAATTTGTTATGTAGTAGCAAAAGTTACAAAATTAGGGAAAATGCATGCTTCTCAAAATGTCACATATCGTCCAATAGAGGAAGACTGGATAATTAGGAGCTATTAGAAAATGTGCTTATCAAAACTTATCGAAACAGAAGACTTGTCGAGGACGGAATTTAAAAATTATAAGGACCTTGTTGGATGGAAGGTTTTTAATGGTATAAAGCAGTTTAATAGCCAACCTTTTTTTAAAGACAAATTTATATTTCAATATCAATTCGTGGCTCTTGACTATATCTCACGAAGAAAATGGCTAAAGTCCTCTAAAATTAGAATGGATTTTTTAAAAAGACTTCATTACGAGTCCTTAAGCACAACATATAAGAATGGCTTTCATATATTCCTTTCACATAAAGATGCTGTACTCTGGAGAAATATTAAGGGGATAAAAGAATATGACGTAATAAAGAAAGTGAAATTCAGAGGAGCTACTTCTCTTGGTTGTCAAAAAATGGGGTCATGTCTATTCCCCTTTGATCATTTTCTCAATTGTGTTATAGCGGATGAGATACTTGTATTATAAAGAGAATTAATGAAATATAACTTTAAAGATGGACTCGGTCTGGTCCTTGCCCATAAACATTTTAATGGTGGAGGTTGGGTAGCAGACACTACTCAAGTAGCAGATACAGCTTATATAGGACCTAAAGCTCAGGTCTATGGAGATGCTTGGGTCTATGGAAATGCCCAGGTCTATGATAATGCCAAGGTCTATGATGATGCCCAGGTCTTTGGAAATGCCAGGGTCTTTGGAAATGCCCGGGTCTTTGATAAGGCCCAGGTCTTTGGAGATGCCCTGGTCTGGGGAAATGCCCTGGTCTCAGGAACGGCTCAAATCTTTGGAAATGCCTGGGTCTTTGAAAATACCCGGGTATATGGAAATGCCTGGGTCTATGTTCCTATAAATTTTAACTGTGATTTTGATCCCTGGACAATAATGCAAAACATTCTTAATAAGAAAGAAGACCTTCCTCTCCTTATAGGAAGAGACCCTAATCTAGATAAAATTATTCATGAACTACTTCAAAAGGACTAATCCCCGTCTGGGAGACTATTATGAAACATGACTTTAAAGATGGACTCGGCCATGTTTCTGCCCACAAACATCCTAATGGACAAGGTTGGGTAGCAAACACTGCTCAAGTAGCAGATTCTGCTTACATAGGTCCTAATGCTATAGTGTGTGATAATGCTTTAGTGTATGATAATGCCAAGGTCTTTGGAACTGCCCAGGTATATGGAAATGCCAGGGTCTCAGGAAATGCCAGGGTCTTTGGACATGCCCTGGTCTGGGGAAATGCCCTGGTCTCAGGAACGGCTCAAATCTTTGGAAATACCAAGGTCTATGAAAATGCCCAGGTTTATGGAACTGCCCGGGTCTTTGGAAATGCCCGGGTGTATGGATATGCCCATATATATGTCTCGATAGATTTTGACTGTGATTTTGATCCTTGGATAATAATGCAGGACATTCTTAATAAGAAAGATGAACTTCCTACTTTAATAGGGAGGCATCCTTACCTAGATAAAATTATTCACAATATCCTTCAAAAGGACTAATAAATGAGACGGATGAGGAGAGCTTTATTATGAAGAAAATTTTAATTATAATTTGGGTAATTTTAATATTTCTTATAGCCTATGGTAAAATCAGGACCTGGATGGATAAAAGGGTTATGGGAGATGAAATTTTAAATGAATTAGATGAAGGTGGGAAGAAAAATGATTGAAAGCTGGAAGTGTCATATATGTGGAGAAGAGAGGCCTGATGCATGTATCTGTGTTTATAGTAGAGATACATCGGCTGATTATAAATTACCTCCCGGTACTATGAAACAAAATGTCCGTTACTGTAATGATAAAGAAGAATGCATTAAAGCTGCAAAGACTTTTAATTTTTTAAAGAACGGTTGAAAGAGATGATGCTGATAAAGAGTAAGACCTATAAATTAATTTTTCCGAGCGATGTTGAGATTATTGCTGTGTTTGAGAAGGAGGTAGAAGCAGCTTCCTAAAAAGTTATAAGAACTTATAAAAACTATTGACAAGGGGTTGTTTTATGCGTATATTAAGGGTAAGTAGAAATGAGTTTGAACTGGAGGATGGTAGTGTGTTTCCTATCACACCTCCGTTAGAAAAGGATATGAGTGTTGAAGAATTCCAAAAACATTACGACTACGCTTCTAAGATTATCGGAGGCAGCCAAGAGGCTCGGAGTAACAACTCAAACTCTAAGAGATTGGGACAACTCAGGTAAAATTAAAACAGTGAGAACTACAGGCAACCAAAGGCGTGTCCTGTTATCTGAGGTTGAAAGACTCTCTGGGTCAGCAATAAGGAATACCGTGTTAGTATATGCCAGATGCTCGACACATAAACAGTCTGATAATCTTGAAAGGCAGGTTGGGAGGCTTCTTGAATATGCCAACTCGACATCTATGTCTCCAGAATTATATAAAGATATAGGTAGTGGGTTGAATGAAAATAGAAAACGATTTAAGAAATTACTTAAAAGGATTCCGGATAAAGATATAGCATGTGTGCTTGTTGAATATAAAGACCGCTTAAGTAGATATGGCTTTGATACCTTTAAGTCTTATTGTGAAAGCTTGGGTGTATCTGTTATTGTAATGAATGAGGATGATTCTAAAGAATTTGAGCAGGAGTTTTCTGAGGATATAGTTGCTTTAGTAACCTCTTATTCTGCGAGGTTATATGGTAGAAGGGGTGGAAGATCTCGTGCAAAGAAGTCATAAGATAAGGCTATCCCCCAATAATGTGCAATCCATATACTTTGCAAAAGCATGCGGCGTAAGTCGTCTTGCCTATAACTGGGGGCTTGCTGAGTGGAAAACTCAGTATGAGTCCGGTGAAAAGTCTTCATCTTATGGTATAAAAAAGAGGTTTAATTCTATTAAAAGGGATCAGTTTCCTTTTGTATACGAAGTAACTAAATGTAGTCCTGAAAGATCATTTACTGATCTTGATGCCGCATTTAAACGATTCTTTAAGAAAAAATCAGGCTATCCTAAATTTAAAAAGAAAGGTGTTTATGATTCGTTTTATATTTCAGGAGATAAATTTTCCGTAGACGGTTCTTATGTGAAAATACCTAAGTTAGGACGGGTAAAAATGACTGAGGTTTTACGATATAGTGGCAAGATATTATCTGCTACCATATCAAGGAAAGCTGACTGGTGGTTCATTTCTATTACAGTTAAAATTGATGATGTAGAGGATAAAGGTGAAAACCAAGCTTTTAATCCTGTCGGAATCGATTTTGGTGTATCTAAATTCGCTACTCTATCCGATGGCACAGTCTTTGAAAATTCAAGAGTAACTAAGAAATTTTCACAGAGATTAAGGTTGTTAAGTAAATCTCTATCAAGGAAGATAAAAGGTTCAAAGAATTGGTATAAGTCTAAGTTAAGGCTTCAGAGGCTTCATGTGCGCATAGGTGATTACAGGTCTGATGCGATCCATAAGTTTTCAAGGATTGTGGCTGACACATATTCTGATGTTTGTCTTGAAGACCTTAATGTGTCCGGTATGGTTAAAAACCATAAGCTGGCTAAGGCTATACAGGATGTGTCATTTCATGAAGCTAAGCGACAACTTGAGTACAAATGTAGCAATGTACATGAGATTGATCGATGGTTTCCAAGCACTAAAACTTGTGGTGATTGCGGATCTATTAATGACATGAAGCTTAGTGATAGAGTGTTTAAGTGTGATTGCGGGTTAGAACTCGACCGAGATCTAAACGCAGCACAAAATATTTTGCGACAGGGTTTGTCGTCAAAGCTTGTGGAGAGGCAAGCTCTGGTACTTCAAGATTCTTTGAAGTACGAAACTGGCCTCTGGGAAGCAAGAAATTAACATAAAACTTAAAGGGCATAGAAAGGTGTCCCTTTAAACTTTTTATAAGTTTAATAAACCAGGAATGAAAAGAAATGGGTAAACTTAAAGCACAGAAAGTCATGAGTACGGATACTAATGGTTTTAATGAAACAAAGGAATTTGAAGTACTCAATCAGAGTCATATGGGTGTAAATCATAATAAGTTCTATTGTTTAGAACTTCAATTTAATTCGAGGACAGGTTCATGGCGATTATTCTCTCATTATGGTCGTCTTGGGAAAACAAATATTTATGATGTTAGAGGACCTTCTGATGATGAGGCCGCAGTCAGGAAAGAGTATAAATCTATTTTAGATAAGAAGAAAAAAGGAAAAAAAGTACAAAGAGATGATGGGACTACTGAGATAGAAAAATATGAAAGGATAGAAACTGTCATACCTTCTGTAGGTTCTGATAATCTTAGAAAGAGCTCTACGGTTACGATAAAGACTGTTGATCACATTGATAAGAAAGCTTATAGTGATCCTCATGTTTCAAGGATCATTGATCAAGTTACTCAGGAGAATATTCATAACATCACTTCAAACACAACATTGAAATTAACCTCGAATGGTTTTGAGACTCCTTTAGGACCGGTAACCAAAGCTCATGTCGATAGAGCAAGACAACCTTTGATGACATTAAAGGGGTTGTTACAAAAGGTAACACCTTTGAACGTAGAATCAAAAGAAGTTGAAAAGGCTAATAATGAATACATGACTTTAATACCACATTATTTTGGTCATAAAATTACTGAGGATGATTGGATTCTGGATGATATGACACTCATGAAAGAGTTTGACTTATTGGATCAGCTTGAAACTGCTGTTCAGATGGGTTCTGCAATGGCAAATGCAAGTCAGCGTATGAGTGCTCTGGGGACAGATGTAGAACCTCTGGATGATACAAATGAGTTTGACCGTATTGTCAATAAATTCAGGAAATCAAAAGCAGACAATCATAGACATACCAATGTTTATGGTTATGAAATAAAGAACATTTTCAGAATAAAAATTCCGGAAGAGAGAAAGGTGTGGGAAAAGAAAGGTAAACCTCTGGGAAATGTAAAGGAACTTTTTCATGGTTCACAGAACTGTAATATACTCAGTATACTTAAGAATGGTTTGATTATACCTTCATGTAACTCTTCCCATGTTACAGGCCGAGCTTTTGGGGATGGCATATATGCTGCCCATAATTCTACAAAGGCTCTGAATTATTCAATAGGGTTCTGGTCAAGCAGGAAAAATAAATTTAAAAATTCGTTTTTATTCCTCACTAAGTTTGCTATGGGTAAAAAATATGAGGTGTATGACTCTTGTCATGGAGCTCCAGGAGGGTATGACAGTATTCATGCAAAAAGTGGTCAAGGACTATGGAATGATGAATACATAGTATATAAATTATTTCAATCGAGCTTACATTATTTGTGTGAGCTTGAATCACATTAAAAGGAGATAGTTATGTCTAAAGAAGAGACAGTTATTCAGGCAAAAGTGGAAGAGTTTACTAATCGAGAAGAGGCCTTTACATCTGTGGATATAGCAAATGCTATTAAAGAAGATGGGACGTGGATTCGGAACCGGATTGTAGCTGCATGGCTGCGAAATAATTTTGACGTAGAAGATTATGAAAAAGCCATGATTGATGTGGGTAGTGGCCGACAGGCTTCTTTGTATCATCCGGATTTCTATGATCCCGCAAATTATACCGGTCAGAATCAGAAGGCTATAAATCCTGATGATTTCAAGGAACTCCATCCGGACGCTGATGATGTAGTTACTGCTGTAGATACTACTGATACTGATGATGAAGAAGAACAGGATTTTAATGAGAACTCTCGGACAGTCTCGGTGTCAAAAGGAAGGATATGGGTGCCGGCTTCCATTATTAATCAATTAGGGATGAATACTCCCGGAGAGGAAGTGGATATATCCAAATTGGATTTAACCGGTAAGCCTATGTTAACAGTTCATGATGACTGCAGAATTTCTGTGGCCAGTAAAGATGTGAACTCAGGTGCCTTTTTAGATAATGACAAAATTACTGTTTCTATAAAGAATGGTAAAGCTGTCTTCGAAAGAAGTTAGGAGATAAATTATGCCAATGACCTGGCCAGGTTTCAGAAAAGATTGTAAAGCTTATGTAGAGAGTTCCGGTAAGTGCCGTATTAAGGTATCTTACCGGTATAAGGACTTTTGTGACAAAAATGACTGTCCGAAGATGTCATATGCTAGGAAGGATTTAAAGAAAAAACTCCAGACATTACATAAGCGGTATTCCAAGTATGACTGGTCAGACAATCACATTGTTCAGAATCTGCTTGAAAAATTAAGAGAAGCGGGAGTGTAATGAAAAAGGTTATCGCAGCTTTAATCGTAATTTGCTTCTTTTTAGTGATTGTTGATGTCATTCAGGATCATCTTTATAAGGATCTTGATAAGGTGTTTGATCAATATAGAGAGCTTTGTTGGAAAAAGGACAGTCTCTATAATGAGCAGATAAGAATTTTGTGTGAAGAGTTGGAGGAGTGTATGGATTCCACCTCTCATAAACATGAAGTAATTAAAAAGGAAAAAATTAAGCAAGGGGGAAAAATATAATGATAGAGATAAATTTGCCTCTACCGGCATGGATATGTGTTATAGTGGGGCTCATTCTGAGTGGCTATTATTATGGTCTCAGATCTAAAGAAAAGAGATTAAGATGCAGTATCTGCGGTTCTGATAAAGTTAAAAGAGTGAAGCAGACGGAAACTTTTGAATATAAGGATCATAAAGTTGACATTCCAGATTATGAATCGGTAGAGTGTTTCTTTTGTGGGCAATCTGTTGCTGATCAGAAAAGTGTAAAGAGATCTGAGCCTTTGATTAGAGCCATGTATGCAAAAGCTGATAAGGAAAATGTGTAGTGAAGGCTTTTTTGAAGAAGAATGGTTTCCATAAGAGTGATAGTATTCATGAATGGGACAACAGGGATAAGGGCAGAAGTGATTATTATGCTTTCAGGATATCGGAAGTAATATGGCTAGCGTATAACCTGCAGAGCGGTTTTGCTGACCTTAAGAAATTATTGGAGGTAGTGTGTTTATAAAGATATGGTCAACTGATATAGAAAGTGGTATAAGGGATTATGTCGAGGTTCCTGTTGAAGTGCTACTTGGTAAACCTCCTGGACCTAGTCAGGAAGAGTGTGATTTTCTTGCTGACATATTTAAGACAAAGAGAGAGAAGGATGTGAAAGATGCAAAATGATAATTTGGGTTTATTAGGTTTTATTATCATCCTTGTAGTTCTTTTTCAGAT
>Ga0307379_10008636_pt1 | contig 13708 bp, 16 predicted proteins | sample UN2MG_FD_202237 | JGI IMG/M metagenome (GOLD analysis project Ga0307379, IMG submission 202237) | Soil microbial communities from Risofladan, Vaasa, Finland - UN-2 | ecosystem: Environmental > Terrestrial > Soil > Coastal area > Acid sulfate soil | place: Finland: Risofladan, Vaasa | collected...
AGTTTGACTTAATTTAGCTGCCTCAGAGTTAGCTTCTAGTAGCTTAGCTTTAAGTTTTTCAGCTTCTTGTTCTGCTTTGTTTAGTTCTGACATAAACTTTTATCCTTCTATATCTGGTAATGATAGGATTATCCCATCATCTCCCTTCTTATCATACATCTTCTCTATCCACTTATCTAAGTCTTGAGAAGTGCCATCCCAAATTATTGACTCTGGAGGTCTCTTATCTTTGGGAAGTTCATTTAGATTATCTATCTGTAATCTCTTTCTTATAACAAAACTGATAGTGTAGGGGATATCCGATAGCTTTGTTATTTTCTCATCTAATGGGATTTTCAACGCACTGGTTATTGACCAGAGTGACCCTACTGCGTTGCTCCCTGCAATTTTTTTAGTTCTTCGCCACCAATTTCTAGCGATTGATATGCAGAAATAAACTGATCTTTCAGGTGTGTAGGTAAGTTCAGTAGTTGATCTAAGCTTTCAAAATATCTATGTTTAAAATCGCTATCTGAAAAAGTACCAAAGTAAGTAGTAAAGTCTCTAAGTGCAGACAACGACTTTAGTTCGCAGAATTCATCAATAAGAGATTTCACATAGAGGTCGTATAACTCCTCTGGAGACAGCTTCGCAATGGCTACCTTTATCTCCTCAATTCCTTCTTTTACAAAATTCATTCTAGCTAACTCTAAGCTACTCTCGTACGAGTCTACCTTAGACTGATACTCTTCTTGGTCTTCTAGTGAGGCGTCATCTTTAGGTTGCTTAGGAAGTCTTATGGATACCTCTCTAACAGACCGCTTAGATAAATTTCTAGTAGAGAACATAGCTACTAACTGCACTAGATCACTATCAGAAATATCTCCCACTGATGGAATTAGAGCCATACGCTCGTCACTTTCCGGATCTTTCAGTATATTTCTAAATTTCTTGCTCTCTCTAAGGGCATATACTCTGGCCTTATTCATATCCTCATCGCCTACTAATCTCATGTAAACCAAAGATACTTCATCTGTACCTGGGTAACTTAGTTCAAACGCTGTGCCCCAAGTAAATAATCTCCTAACATCAACATCATTCTTTTCTGCATTCATCCTATAATCTCCTATTATTAAAATAAAAGGGGCCATAATACAATATCGTCTTGAAAAGTATTATGGCCCCTTGGTAGTACTCCTTAAATTTGGCCTTGTATATTTTATTGTATTACTGTATTACTATATTACATTGCTCCACTGTAGATGATACATGCAGCATCGTTGCTCATAAAGTTATAAGTAACTGCGGCGTTGTCATTCACGTTAGAGGAATAGCTATCACCAGTAAGAGTTACTTCGGACAGATAAACTGTCTTTTTCACGTCAATAGGCGACACTATATCACAAGGGTCTGAGAGTTCGATCTTCAAGGTGAAGTTGTTACTACCACAACCCTCTCCAGGTTGCCACTCCACTCCACTACCAACAACACCTTCTGTCAGCAATGAAACGAGATCTGTATTAGTATCGAGTACGGTGATGGAGCCTTCAATTGAAGGAACCTGACGTTGATAGCCAACCGCTTCTCTATTACCAAGTTCTTTTACTGGAGTTACATTTAAGTTACCGTTGATATTTATCGACTGAATTCTGTCAATAGCTTCTGAGGTAATTTCTACTGATACATCCTTGCCCTTAATTGCTATAGGCATGGTGTCGTCACCGATATCTGTCCAGTTATCACCAGAAGGATCCGCATGGTAAACAATAACACACCTAGCGACTCGTGAGTCAAAGGTAGTAACTGTATCACCAGAAACTGAGTACTCTCCAGTAGCCAGTACACCAGATGATCTTGTTAGGTAAACTCCGTCTAGGATAACTGAGAGGATTGATTCATCACCATTCTCTCTAGTTACGGGAGTATCTGCTAGTACAAACGAAGTAGTTCCAGTTACAAATAATTCAGTAACACAGTCGTATTTAAGATATCTACGGTTAGTACCAATAGCTGTATACTCTTCTGTGGAATCACCATCAACAGAATAGTTGAAAGTAAAGTCACGGATTTGAAGTTTTCCAGCATGGATTGATTTGATGTAGTCCGCTGCATCGGGGTCTTTGACCATGAGGGCAGCATCTATTTCTCCTAGATTGCTAATGTCAACGCCACCAGCAGGGTAGCTATCGGCATCTGTTCCAGTGAGAGTTGAGAATATCTTGACTCCAACATCAAACGCAGAGAATGATAAGGTTACATTAGGAGTATCTTTTGTCAATCCAACGTGTTGTGGATTGCCCATTTCATCCTTGGTCTCCGATGGAATTTCAGTTCCGAGTGAGACTCGTTGTATCCTAGCAGCGTGATATGCTCCTCTAGGTCCTATAAGTTGAAGTTCTAATTCTTTCGATGGTATTGCGATTCTTGTCATCTATTTGTCTCCTAATCTCTATCATTCGTTGCTACAAATTTTACCATAGAACGAAAGTAAAGTTTTTCTACTAGTTCAGGTAGTACCTCTATCGGAATAATGCGTCTAGATACTACGTTGAGATGTTCCAACACAGTTGGTGTAACTTCTGGTGGAAAACCCTCATTATAATTATACACTATTATGCCATTTTCTAGAGCATTTACCACTCTATATGAGTAGTCATCTCTCTGAGATTTATTTCTGGCAAATATATTAATAACATACTCTCTAATTCTTCTACCACTTCTGTTACCCATTTCATATTCAGTAAGTATAGTGGTTCCTTGTTCCACTGAAACAGTTGGAATAGTTAATTCTGTATCGGGATACTCATCAACAACTGTTACGAAGTCAGTGTCGGCAAATAGTGCCTTAATGAATACTAGTACGCTTATATCTTCCTTTGTTTCTGCATATTGAATTTCCATATGTTTACCTCATTCCTGCTATCAATGTACTTAGATACGGTCTTACCCTTTTAGTATGACCTCCCCTAGCTGTCATCTCTATTCTTCCCTCAGCAGTGGTCTTTATGTTATCCCCTCTAGAAATTGCATCTAGTGTTGACTTTAGCTTACTTACGTTCAAGTCGTTTCCATATCTAGATATTAGGTTAGCAACTACGGTTATTTCTGTGTTCTCTATCTCTTCTACTCTATCCTCTATATGTCCTATACCTATATGTATTTCCTCGTACATCCTCATTACTTTTACAGAAAATCTGTAAAATCTGCTCTCTGCTTCCCCCATTTGCCTTATAAATTCTCTTCTTATTTCGGTCGCAGCATTGTCAATAAAGTTTGTGGCAGTTCCTTGAGGATAAGGTATACCTCCCCAATCTGATTGCATACTTATACTTCCTTTATCTAGTAGCTTCCAATAGGGTGCTGGACTTCCAGATAATCTTATTCTTTCTTCCATAGTTGTATTATAGAACATCTGATTTGGATTTTGATAGACATGCTTTTTCCAGTAACGAGATGCAGCTATTGGGTCTCTAGCTTTAGGTTTTGATTTCTTCCAGTGCTTTGGTCTCATGGCCTTTGCCATATCAGCCTCAGCCTGTAGTGCCTCTCTTACTGCCTTCACTCCGCTAGCATATTCGTCTAAAGTGCCAGCAGTGGAGTCCATGTTTATAATGACATTTATAGCAGATCCCCATCCAGTCCCATTAACTATAGTAGTAAAGTTTCTAGAGCTTCTAGCTGCACTGAGTAAAGGGAAAAATAGCATCCTATTTCCAAACTCTGTATTTGTTGCTACAGCGCTGGCTACATGATTAGCTAGTATTTCTCCCATATCTATATCTCTCAAGATTATATCTATAACGCTTCTGATTAGATAATCGGTAGGATATCCGTCTCTAGTTATTACCTTCTCTATGCTTTTTCTTATTTCTCTTTCTTCATCGTTGAGAAACATCTCAGATATTCTAAGGATATTGGTATAGTTTGATATACTCTCAGCTCCTTTTATAGCATCATCTAGGGCTTTAATGTACATTACTACCTCAGCATATATTCAATATCACCAAACACATCCCTAACAACTGCCCTAGTAAACCCATTAGTTTCATCAAGAATAAGCTTTCTAAACTTACTGAATTCTGGAGTGTTCTTACCAACGGTTTCCTCAATAGCACTCAAGAGAACAGCCTGTAGTCTTTTGTTTCTCTTCCCTACATTTCTAATTATTTCTAGCACATCTACTTCCTGTATCACACCATTATTACTCATTATCCTTCTCCTTTTCCTCAGCATGGACTATTATCCTATTCACAGTTGGAACACCTAAAAGAGTTATCTTGTTCCTTGTAAGTACTTTATCATCTACCTCTATTGATGTAGCATTAGTAACTAGGGTATAGTTCTCTGCGGAGTAGATTAATTTTATCTTTGCGTCTCCAATAAAATATTGCCCACCAGTTGACCACCTTAAATCGTCTGCATTTTTCCACGTTACATGGCATGTCTTAGAGACACCACTATATGTTGGTATCCAGTATATTCCAGAACAAACTTCACAAAATGGATCAGTTGGTCTATTAGTGATTGGGTTTATTCCACAATCAGTGCATCCAGAAACAGATACAACATAATTGAAGGTAACTGGTCTTCCATCAGTGTTTATTATTTCTTCTATAATATCAGCAGTGTTCGATGGCCAAGCAATATTCATTATTTTGTAGCCTCAACAATCGCAGAGTACCATTGCTCCGCTATAACTTTCCAATCGTATTTATCAGACAGGAATTTTACCTTGCCATCCTTACCTATGTCTCTTCCTTCTTTGTGGGCTTTATATGCTATCTCTAGTGCTTCAGCAACGCCTTCTGGTGATACTAATTTCCCTACTGTCATAACACCATCAAAAGTATAATCTGCAACTGTAGGGATTAGAATACCAATGTCATCTCCAAATAGCTCTTTACATGCGCTACTATCTGGTACAATTTGAGGTGCGCCAGTTGCTGCATGTTCTATGGCACATAATCCCCAACCTTCTCCTAATGATGTGTTGATACCAACATCACAAGCATTTAAAATTAGGTTTAGGTCTTCGTCACTTACTGATTGTGGACCTCTTATCAGATTGGTCATAACAAGTTTGTTATCAATGCCAAGTCTAACTGCTAGCTTTACAACATCAATAGATGAATCAATCACACCACAATGCATATAGATAGCTACATCATCCTTGCCTTCTGCGAAGATTTTAAATCCTCTCAGAGTCAAATCTAATCTTTTTCTAGGTTGATTTCTATTTGAGTTTAGAACTATAAAGTCAGCGTATGATTTTTGCTTGGCAAATACTTCTTGTTTAGCTTCATCTCTGCTTCTAAATGAAGTGTAGAACTTATCACTGTCTACTCCGTGAGGAATTACATCAATATCCAATTCTGGAGATGCCTCTAGTACTACCCCTTTAGCGTACTCAGTGTACGTTACTATCTTAGTTACAATGTCAAAGTTCGAGTACCATTCCTTATCATGCTCTTCCGCATCGACTGGAAAGTAAATTATAATCTTGGGAATTTTATCTACATCTACTTTGCTCTTAATCTCAGCAAGGTATCTATTTATTACCCAAATATCCTGTAGCATATATATAAAGTCGTACTTAGCTCTGTTTACTGTATCTGCTATTTTTGAAAATCCCATAGGGTCTTCAGGACCACCAGTTGCGGGATAAATATCTATCCCTAGTTGGTGTGGATTACCTTGATAGTTAACTCCAAATCCTGTAATATCAACTCTATCTTTAATATTCTCTATAATACTATGGGATACCCTAGCAAATCCAGTAGGTACACCTAAGTCTGAAATCCACAAACCCTTTAATTTTTCCATATCGTTTCTCCTTATTACTCTAAGCTTCTGGTACTGATCCTCTTGTAGCAGAGAACAGTCTCTTCATAGGTGGCTTGATGATAGACATTAGCTCAGCTAAGTCATTAGTTATGCCATATTTCTTCGCATCTCCACCAGCAATATTGGATACAGAAATTTCTGCATCTTGCCATCTCCCTAGAGACCATGACATATTCTCAAGTTGTCCACTCTTTACGATTATAGATGCCATAAGCACTATAATATACTCATCATACGTTTGTATTACAGGAGGTTCTTCTGTAACAAATGACGTATAGATTTCATTTCTTTCTACTGTAAGTGCATCACTGTCGGCAAGATACTTACTACCCCACCAACGTTCTAGATCGCTAACTGCCGCTATCATAGATGTAATCAACCAATCGTCAGTATATCTGGTTGAGTCGTTATCTCCCAACTTCATTCTAAGAACTGGAAGTAGGTAATCTAAAGTGGTGGTCGCCATACTTTACTCCTCTTCTTCTTGCAGAGCTAAGGGCACAAATGATTGAACGTCAGAAAGCTTAGACTTAATAAAATCAATAGTCTTAGCTGGCTTGCCCAGTTCTTCAGCTAACACTAACATTCTATAAATTACAGGAACAGAATCAACATCAGCTAAGAAGCTTTGAAGTGTGAAGAATTTATCTTTCAGCACCTTAGTCAATTGTTCGTCCGTAAGCGCTTCTTTCCTATTTGATATTTCCTGTGTTGGTTCTTTTCTTGTATACTTAATCAAGTAACCAGTTTCAAGCAATCGTTTATTTCTCAGCTCAAAGTATCTAAGTTCTTTGGTATTCCAAATATCATATATGGATGTTTCGCTTCCTTCCTCACCATATAGCATGAGTCCTTCTGGAGATTCTAAAAAAGTATCCCATACATTGACAAATACTTTTCCTCGTATAGCTTTCTTATAAGTTACGATAGGCTCTCCACCATCCCCACCCTGTAAAATTGCGTTAGTTGCGTTTACGTCTCCTACATTTTTACTCATCATTCTCATCTTCTCCTTTATAAACAATTTTTTAAAAAAATACTGGAGGAGGATAAAGTTCCTCCTCCAATAGTGTTACTAAACTAACTAATTACTAGGTCAATTCAATGACATAGATACCAGCAGCCTTGTCGATGATAAGTCCGAACTGTTGGTACAGTTCCAAATACCATTGTGGAGGTGTAGGTCTCATGTCAGTCCATTCTTTGGTTTTTACTTCACCATAGGTAATGAACTCACCAACATTTTCACCAATAACAAGGATCTTGTTAGTAGGAATAAGGGTGTTGTAATCTTCTGGATTGTCGTACTGTTGGTCAATAGCCAAGATTGGAGCACCATAGTACTTACCAAGCCAGCCGGTTGACATAATTTCTTCGATGTTACTAGGTACGGCGAAGTTTGCTGAACCATCAGTCCAGAACCCACCAAACGTAGTAATAGGTGTCAATGCAGCACGAGTACCAATAACTGCTTTCACTCCACCTGTGTTCTGGTTGATTGCATCAATAGCATTTTTAAGTGCTGTAGCTGTAATATCACCAGAGACTGCGGTGTAGTTACTAGGAGTATTTATGGCAGACCATACCGAGGACAAAGCAGTAAATACTTTGTTCAGGTAGAAGTCTTTGAGCGTCATTAGCATTTCATTTTTGATAGCACTAACTTCACCCAACTCTCCAGATTCGAGTTCCCACGCATTTGCGGTAACTTTGATATCAGCACCATCAAGAATGTAATTGATACGATCTGACAGTGTGATTTCGTTCGCTAGATGCATAGCACCAGGAACTAGAGTACGAACTTTGATGCCTTTGCGTACTTTCTTTAGTAAAGCATCACCAGGTTTTAGGGAACGAGTATTCAGTAAGAGACCAACGAAGTCGGTCGCAATGTGATTAGGTTCCACAAACTCTACAATTAATTCGGCAAGGGCTTCCCTCTTACCAGATTTCATCATTGCAGAAATAGCTTCTTGTGTTTTGTTATCCATTTCTATTTATTCCTCCAGTTTTCTATTAGCGTGATTTGACAGTGAGTTCGTTCGTGTCAGAATCATATCCGTAGGTTTCAAAGTGAATACCCACAGCGTCTGCGGCAGTGTAGCTAAGCTTTCCTGCATCAGTCGTATCGTCAGCGGTATTCAGCACTTCGAGAAGTGCACCAGGAACGATAATATCTGAGCTGTAGACGTAGCAACCAGAAGGAAGTGTAAACGTACCATTGCTAAACGCAAGAGCATTTACGCCCGAAGGAATAGTAAGTCCGTTTTGATTTCCAGGATAGGTAGTATACATCGTAGCAGAGTACGGGGTATTCGCAGCTTGGTCAAATCCACCACGAAGAGCATAGCTCAGTTGTGGGAAGGATTGAGTAATAGGCAGTGGCCTATTATCTACAGCCCAAGTAACAATATATTTAGCTCGGCGAGCTTCCTCAGCAGTTGCTGGAACCTTAGCACCAGGCAAATCTGTTTGGCTACCGAAGTCTGTATCAAAGGTATGTGCGCAAAGTACAACGAACCTACCCTCAACAACGTCAGCATTAGCAACTACGCCAATGACATCTTCAAAAGCATTAATTTCCATTAGTAATCTCCTCTATTTTTTTTCTTCTAGTTTGCGAAGTGCTTCAACTAGAGATTTCTTGTCAGTCTTAACTGTTCCAGAAACAAGGTTGGGTATCTTAGATGCCACAACCTCAGTGTCATCATCTTCATCTACTACAGTAGAAAATGCCACCATTTCTTGGATCATAAAGTCAAGTGATTCTTCTGCGAGACCTAATAGTGAATCTGCTTTCTCGTCAAAATAAGTCTCTTCTTTTACAATACCAGCTTCCTCGAATTTAGCTTTGATGCCTAACAACTTAGAAGCACGTTCTGCTTCTTCGTCAATCTTAGCTTTAAATTCTCGAAGGCTATTAACTTCATTAGTAAGGGTATCAAGCGTCTCCACTTTTTCCTCAGCTAAAGCCAGTTTGTTTTTTTCTTCGGCTAGTTCTGCCTTAAGATCAGCTACTTTGCCATTGAGTTCATCAATTGTGTCCAAGGTATTATCCTCCAATTCTATATCACTATTGTCATGTACCGATGCATCAGCTTCTTCAATTACCAAGAGTAGTCGCTTGGCTCTCGCTCGTACTCCTTTGAGTACGTTTTCCGACAAGTTTGAGTCTGCTGTTTCTGCTAGTGATTTTTCTAATCTGCTAACATCAACATTTCCTGATAAATCTCGATACGGGAACAATCGTGCTTCTTCATTGCCTTTACCACGTCCTATCAAAAGGAATGCACTATCTGGCAATTGTTCTAAATAAGGCTTAGTCCATTTACGAACTGGTTCTTTCTTCGTTGACTTTTTCTTTGCAGCTACTGCTAAAACTGGAGTCCTGTCTTCGTATGCAGGTCTCCCAACAACGGTTGCAGCTCTTAATGTTATTCCGTAAATGTCCTCAATACCAGCATCAGTATAAACTGAGTCTGTATATAAAAGCTCCCAAGAAACAGATACTGGTTCTTTAGCAGCTAATTTTTCTTTAATGTAGGAAATATCAGCCGGCCTTTCTGCTGACCATAATGCGGCTAGCGCAAGTATCTGATTATTTTCTACTGAGAGATTAGTGATTACTCCTAAAGGAGTTGCACCATCGTGACCATCTCTTATCTCACCTGCCGCCATCTTTAGCGGCATATTGACACCAGATTTTACTAGAGAAGCAAACTCGCTCTTCGGTATCCTCTGATAGTTCGCATTTGGACTAGAGTCCGTAAGTACAAACTTAGCCCAAGAAATCAGTGAGTTATCAGAGATTGATGCGGCTACTTCTTTGTCTGCATCTGTTACTTCTACTACATCTCCTATTTCAGAGAACTCACTTTCTATCTTAGTAATAAACTTCATTATTCACTCCTATTCCGTAACCGTATCTTCTGTTACGGGCTCATCTTCTACAGGTTGTGTGTCTTGTGTATTTCCAGTATCATTAGGATTTCTACTATTTGGAGTTTCTCCAAAGATAGGTAGGTTCTTAGACTTTAGAAGATTTACTTCTGATTCTAATAAATCAACCTCTGTCTCGAAATCTCTTCCCAAGTATCCAGCGAATGTAGTTCTACTCACGGCAGAAACCTCGTACAATGATTTCAAAGCATCTACAAAATCAGTGAATTTGTGTAGATTTATTGGAGCAAAACTTACTGTTGGTGCATTTTTCATGCCATTCTTTTCAGCCATATCGTAGCATATCTGCTGTAAGACAGGAGTTAATGCTAGTCTATAGCTTTCCATCGTCTTTATTGGGCTGACTAATGACATCTCCACATCACCTGCTCCACTTCTTTTAGTCTCTCCTGTAATCAAAGATTGAGGAAATCCTAATCCAAAAAGTATCTCTTGGTTTATGTCACTGTATTTAGCATCACTAAGTAGAATTTCACTATCTGGAAATATCCAGCTTATGTCTACTATGTGTGACGTAATAAGTTGAAATAGCTTATCTGTTTCACCATTGCTTCTATCTCTAAAAGCTAATTGGCTCTTTAGCGTGGCGAGAAATTCCACATCTTCTTCTGCTTCTGTGATAGGAAATTCGTCACTACCTGCTTTAATATGAAGAATGGCATTGATTATCTTATCCATTAAGGAGTAGTCCATTCTTCTCATTTGTCTCTTATGCTGTAATGCATCCAAAGATGAAGATACAAATGGAACTGGGTAAGGATTATCTGGAAGATATTTCCTACGAATAATGTTAGGATTTGTCAATAGAACTTCCTCTTTTCCAGATTCAACTTCCTTAACAAATTCAGGGTACATCTTCTTTAGTGCTACATAAAGGTCTTTATCTTCCCTTTCTCCATCATAGACACCTTTATCCTTAATGAATTTTACCATATCTTCGGGTATCTTAACATAATATGACGGTTTATCTGTTATTATAGACGACAAAATTACTATTGTGCTTGGATCTCTGACGTACATAGAGTCAGGAACTTGCAAACTTGAGTACTTCTTTAGTCCAAATGCCTTAGTTACATTGCTATCTACAGCACTAAAACCTATTTCTGGAACTACTAATCCAGATAATAGATATTCCTGTGCCATTATGGCTGAGAAATTTATCAGTTTATCTTTTATAAATAGAAATGCTCTATGTTCGTTGTCTGATAGTCTATCTTTAGAGATTATTAGTTCCCCAGTTCCAATCTCAACTAGTTTGTTTATAACTGTAGATACCATAGGTTCAGTGCGATAGAAGAATCTAATCATCTTTATAGTCTCCACATAGAAATCATAATCTATGTCTGACGATAGTTCTTTGTCAACACTAGTCCAAGGATTCTCTTTGTTGTCTCCAGTAAGAGACGCTACAGCGGAGAAATGTTTCATCTTATTTACTACGGCTGTTAGTTCTTTATCACTTATATTTTTCATAATTTTATACCCATATCGCTCTCATTAATTTAGGTTTACTGTGCTTGAGATTTAAGTTTTCATTCTCAAGATAGTATGCTCCAACACCGCACAAGAGCGCTGCTGTGAAGTGGTCTTCTCCTCTTTTACCTCCTCTTGGAGTTACAGTCTTATAGACTATTTCTCCAGAAGGGGTCTTCGTAAATGTCATTCTTTCTAGTTCTGCTATTAGATCTATATCAGTAGATGAATATGTTATTCTATGATTATTAGTATAATCTTGTAGAATTGATGTGGTAAAGGCTTTAGTCTTAGTCTTTATTTCTTCACCATCTGCTGTTCTTCCTATAACTATTGACGATGAAAAATCTATTGGGATAACTCTAGACTTGTAGTCCTTTCCTTTATAGCTGTCATCTTCCATTAGATGCTGAATTAGTGACATACCAGAACTACCCTTATCTATTCCCAAGATGGACGGTTTAAATCTACTATCCAGTATATCTATGAACTTTTCCTGTATTGGATATGATACTTTAGTTAGCTGTATCCTTCCGTGAAATCTAATGTTTCCAGCAGATGACACTCTCATAATAAGAATAGCGGTTGGCTCGGTGTATCCTAAGTCTATACCAAACATGGTTGTTTCATATGTACCCAAGTCTTTTATCATGGGAAATGTTTCGGCAACTGATAATATGCTACTTTCGTTATTCAGCTCTACACCATTAACTTCTGACTTTAGAACTGGGTAGTTATCTATCTTCATTGTAGTTCTATCAAAGATAGAAAATACTGGCTTGCCATGTTGTCCTAATACATAGTGGATGTAGTCATCAGTGTCATCCCCACCGTATTGGTCTATTGCCTTAGCTAAATCTACTTCCGTCATTCTAGGGTTCTGCAATGCTGATACTCTATGTTTAGTGTATACATCACTTTCCATATCTGCTTGATAGAGCACATTCTTCTCTCTCATTCCAGTAGGTACACCAGCTACTAGTTCCCTATATCCAGGTGTCCAGACATTCAATGATGGTTGCATTTCTTGCCAAGCTGCGTGAGGAAAGTATCCGCCCTCATCCACACAGATAAATGGAGTATGCAAACCAATTAGATTAGCACCAGTGCCAGATTGGCCTGCAATCCTGCATAAAAGTATTGACCCATTTAGTAGGGTAATCTTATAGTCTGAACTGTTTATACCACTACCAGAGGTTAGGAACTTCTTCAGGAAAGAGTTCCTCTTGAATGCTCTAACGAGTCCAGTAAATACAGGTTCAAGGTGAACCTTACTTGGAACTGTGTAGAGAATATAATCCTTTGGGTACATATTATACACTAATGCCCATAGTATTAATGAAACTAGAGAAACAGTTTTACCAGTAGCACGAGCGGTAGCTATTGAAACGTATGGATTAAAATCACACACCATTTCCTTTTGATACCATACAAACTCAAACATCTCATCGTACTTTTCGTCCAAGTCAAAGTTATAGATGAACTCAGGTCCTAATACTGGATTCCTAAGTATCTCGTAAAACTCTAGATCTTCTTGTGTAACCTTTTCTCTAATTGCCATTTATTGCATCGCCTCTGGTATTAGGTCTGGTTCATTTGAACCACCTTTTTCTAAGAGCTCCTCTATAGTTACGCTAAGCTTATTGCCACAAATTTTATCTTCTTCTAATGCTCTCTGACAAACGAAATCAAACTTAGCCTTAGAGCCGTAATGAGTCCACACAGTACCTAAAAGCATACCACACTTTGGACACAGAATATAATTCATCTTTGCTCTGTAGTTTGCTTTAGCTTTCTTTTTCAAGTTATCTATAAAGGCTATTACAGAAACATCCTTGTCTGACTTCCTTACTTTTCTAGTTATATTCAAATCAGATTGTATACTGCTTATGTCTGACCTAAGTACTTTCATAATATCAGTTAGTAGTTTTACACTCTGTATATCCTCAAAGTTGGATTCACTTTCTTTCCTATACTCAAATAGCCTTTGTTCATAGTCTTCTAGAGTTAAAGTTAGTTGCACTAGGGATCTCAAACTAGTCCTGTCGTTTATCTTCATATCAGTTAGGTCGTAGTCATCAGAGAATTCTTCCATCTTCTTTTTGATTTCTAGTTCAAACTCTTCCTCTGGACTACTCTTACTTGCTTTATTGATAAGCATTTCTTCAAACTGCTCGTCTGTCATATTTCTATATTGGACTAACTTTCGTAGTCTAATATTCATTGGAGCATTTATGTCTATACTATCAATTATTTCTTTCATATCTTTTACTGCCATAATTACTCCTCTACGTTGTCTATTCTCTTACTAGCTATCTCAACATACTCAGCTTCTAGGTCTATTCCTATAAAACTTCTTCCTTCCAATATTGCCGCAACTCCAGTACTACCACTTCCCATAAATGGATCTAGTACAACTCCTCCCTGTGGAGTGCGAGATAACCTACATAAG
>Ga0307379_10008638_pt1 | contig 13707 bp, 16 predicted proteins | sample UN2MG_FD_202237 | JGI IMG/M metagenome (GOLD analysis project Ga0307379, IMG submission 202237) | Soil microbial communities from Risofladan, Vaasa, Finland - UN-2 | ecosystem: Environmental > Terrestrial > Soil > Coastal area > Acid sulfate soil | place: Finland: Risofladan, Vaasa | collected...
GGGTCTGGGTCGACACCCACCAGGCTGACGGCGACCGCTGGCCGCTGCTCCTGAGCTCGGGCAAGGGCACCTCGTTCGGCCGCTGGATCGGGACGCTCGTGGCCGGCGATGGCTCGTCGCTCGCCGAGGCGATGGTCGAGGGCGGCTTCGCCGAGTGGTCGAAGCGCTGACGTCCGGCGCGCTGGCTACCGTCGCCGGCATGAGCGACACACCCACCACCACCGAGGCCACCCGTGAGGAGCTCGTCGAGGCCGCCCTCGAGCGGATCATGCGTGACCCCGCCCTGTCCTCGCTGATCCACGAGGTGGCGCCGTCCGCCGCGCAGCTCGCCGACTCGGCCCTGCGCACGTCCGACTGGCGCACCCGCTGGGGCATGGCGACCCGCGATGGCGATGACCTCGTGGACGCCGGCGTGGCGCACCTCCGGCTGCTCGTCGAGGGCGGGCTCGTTGACGACGCCGGCCAGCTCTCCGCCGCGGCGACGCTGCTCGGCCTCACCGTGAATCGCGCCGGCCACCGGGACATTCTCGGCGACGAGCCCCGGCAGAAGATCGGCGCCGAGCTCGATCGGCTCGCCGGCCTCCAGGGCCTCCGCAACCGGGACCGCTTCCGGTTCACCGACTGGGGGATCGGCCGGGCGCTGTGACCGCTCCGGTCTCGAGGCCGGCGGACTACGTGCCGGTCGCCGGCTGCGTCGGACACGGCTCGCTGGAGTGCCCTCGCTGCGGGCTCCGGTGCGAGCACCTCGTCGTGCCGTACTTCGCCACCGCCTTCCCCAACGGGTACTGCGGCGACTGCTGCCAGAACGCGGCCGACCACTTCGACCGGGTCGGCTGGCCCGAGGTGGGCGTCCAGCCCGCGTAGTAACTTCCTACACATGGCGAAGAAGGCCCACCACATGGAGACCATCCGGCGCTTCGCCGAGATGCCCGGTGGCGGCTACGACCTGCGCTGGCACACCTTCGAGCGCATGAGCGTTCGGCAGATCGTCGACGCCGGCCTCGAGCACGGGACCCGCTCGCTGCCGGCGACCGAGAGTAGCGGCGGCCTGCTCGCCGAGCTCGTTGGCCTCATCGACGGAGGTGGCCCGACGGTCGACCCCGAGGAAGGCTGGGAGGACGGCATGGCCGAGACCGGCTGGACCCGCTACCCCTCAGCCGCCTGGGGCACGACCTACGACGGCGAGTACGTCGCCGAGCCCGAGCTCCCGGTGGCTGACCTCGCCGGCAACTGCGCCGGTTCCTCGGAGCTCGCCGAGTACGACGAGATGACGATCCGGCAGGCCGGCTCGGGCCAGGAGACGCTGCACGCTCCGTGCCCCTACTGCCGACAGGTCCGCTGCGTCTCGGTGACCTCGGGCAGGATGCTCGCGCACGCGCCGCCGCTGTCGCTCATCCCGGGCCACTCCAGCCGCCACCGGGGCGAGGCCGTGTCGGTCGCCGCGTGAGTGCCTGCCAGGCCGCCGCTGCTCGGAGTACCCTCGCGCTGGTGCCGCCGCCGCCGAGCGGCCGGGGGACGGCCGGCGAGGAGACACGGAGCCGACGTGCCCAAGAAGGACCCAGAGCAATCACGGCGCGAGCTGCTCGAGGAGACCAAGCGCAAGCACGGCGAGTCCGTGGCGAAGGTCGTCGAGCGGTTCGTCGACGGGAAGATCGGCCCCAATGAGGACCTCGAGCGCGTGCGCCGGCGTCGCCAGCAGGAGGGGTGGTAGGTGAGGCACCACCTCCGAGTCGGGATCGATCTCGACGGCGTCGGCTACCCGTTCATCGAGATCCTCCGGCGGTGGCTCGTCGAGGTCCGGGGCCGCGAGCCTGAGGAGCTGCCGGCTGCCCAGGAGTGGGACTTCTACGGCGCCTGGAACCTGACGCCCGACGCCTTCCACCAGGAGTTCCACGACGCCGTCGCCGCCGGCTTCATGTTCGCCGTGGGCGAGCCGGCGCCCGGCTTCATCGACCTGCTCGAGACCGTCGTGGCCAACGGCGACGAGGTGCACATCGTGACCTCGCGCAACGTCGGCTCGCCGGCGGTCGCCGCGATGGCGCGTCGATCGACGCTCGCCTGGGTGGCCAGGCTCGAGGCCCCGATCCACTCGGTCACGGTGAGCGCCGACAAGGGGTGCGTCGAGACCGACGTGTTCCTCGAGGACTCGCCCATGAACTACGACGCGCTGGACGACGTTGGCGAGACCGTGCCCTTCCTGCTCGACCGCCCGTGGAACGCCGGCCACCCCGGCCGGCGGGTCAAGACCTTCCCCGCCTTCCTGCTCGAGGCCGAGCACCTCCGCCACGAGCTCGCCTCAGCCGGCCCTGATGGCGCGGCGCTGTGCTGCCGCTGCGGGCAGTGGTGGTCGGGCGAGATCATGGAGCTCGGCGCCGGCGGCGGGCTCGGGGTCTGCTTGCCGTAGGCGCGCGAAGGAGCCCCCCAGCCCGAAGGCCAGGGGGCTCGATCGGCCACGTTGCTGCATCGCCGGTCCGTGGCTCCGGCGGGGGTAACCCTTGCTCTGCTTCCGCTACGCCGCTGTCCAGGGCGGCCTTGCCACGAGGATGCACCTCGTCCCACGATCTCACGGCGGGTGGGTTGCCGAGCACGCCGATCGGAGCGTTGCGTGCCGTTGCTCGCGCTTTGGTTCGGACTAGGGGTGGCCCCCGTGCTGCGTCCCGGCAGTTCTCGCCTCTGCCATCTCGGCCTCTCGGCCTCGAGTTGGCCCGAGCCAGAGGCCGGAGGTTCCCCCCTTGCGGGCGGCACTCCTCTCGATGGGTCTCGGCCCGCTCCTCGGCCCGCTCAAGGCGGCGGCGGTTCCGGCCCATGCGGCATGGCTCGGGTCGATCTTGTAGAAGGGGCCGGCCTCGGTGTCCGGCGTGGGGGCGTCTCACGACCGCCCCTGCATCGTCGCAGCAGTAGGCCACGGCGAGCGGCTGCGAGCGCTCCGTGCCGTGGCTTCATCACCCTGCCTCGAGGGCAGGACGTCGAGACCGGCCAGACGGGGACTCAGCGCCGAGCGCCATGCGGCGCTGTTCGCTGAGCCGTCCTCCTTCGCCGGTGACACCGCGGCGCAGTTGCCGCTGAATCGGGGCGCCTCCATGGGGTGTAAGTCCAGGACGGAGGTGCTGCCCCACGGTGTACCCCTTGACGCTCTCCGTCGGGGCCCGCAGTGGCCGGCGAGATCGGTGGCCGATCTCTCCCATCGAGCGCCTAGCGGAACGCGGGAGGGGGTGAGCGGGGCGGGCCTTGGCGTTGCAACGCCGTGGGCTTCAGTCCACTCGCCAGCCAGGGCATCCCTACCCGCCGACGATGCCTCGTCGGTGGTCGCTGCCCGGAAGCCGGCTCCGTGGGTGCCGAACTCTCCGTGTCCCCCGCGCCCCGCAAGGAGCTCGATGGGTGTTCGTTCCGGTGGGTCGCTTCGTCGAGGTTGCAGGTTCCCGTGATGGCGCCTGTGGCTTTGGCCCGGATAACCGTCCCCGATCGGTCCCCGCTAGGGGAGCTCCGAGGCTTCCATAACAGGACCGTGGTCCTGTCGCCTGCAACCCCGGTGGAGCGATCCACCGGGTGTTCGTGCCCGAGCCTTGTGCTCGTAGTCTCACCGGTTGGCTTGGTGCTAGCCCTGCGCCACTCGCCGTCTTGGCTAGGTGACTCGCCCCGGCTCTTGTGGGGGCTTGCGTTTCCTTGTGTAATCATTATAGACACACTTCCCGAACCCGTGTCAAGTCAACCTAGACAGCGGCTCCAGCCGGGCTCGATGGGGCCAGCGAGCCGGGCGGTCTGACAGGACGCCGGGCCGGGTTCTCGGCACGCCTACAATCCCCGGGTCGGTGCACCTTCCCGGTTGCTCTCGGCTTGCGTCAATCCCGTTCTCCCTGTTCGCTCACCTACTTGGCACATCCATCCACCGCCCTTCGTTCAGGGATCGCCCGCCCGCCAGACTTCGGCGGATTCTGCGGGACGTGGTCGTTAGCCGTCAGGGGCGGTTTCGCGTGGCGTGCTTGATGGCACCTCCAGGGTCCCGGCGGCCAGTGAGGCCGCCCGGTTCGCTGATCCGCTCCGGCCTCCATGGGAAGGCGCGAGCTCGAGGCTCGCTGATCCCGAGGCTGCGTCGTCGACAACGCAGGTCTCGGGGGTGGCAGGTGCACTTCCCTCAGCGGGGGTCAATCCCCACCGAGCTCGAGGGCCGAGCGGGTGTTTCGCCCTGGGGGCCGTTCCCCGTCCTGCGCCGCAAGCGGCGTCGACTGTCGGTACTTGTGCAGGTCCCAGGCCGAGTCGCCGCTCGGCGATCCTCGTGTCCCTTCGCCACCGCCCTCCCATGGAGGTCGGAGCAGTTCTTCTTCTGAGCCGACCGCCCGCAGCGATCGTCGACTCGCACTCGCTCCCGTTCTTGCTAGCCACCCCGTCGCGGAGAGCGCTCGCCCGAGGGGCCCGCCGACCTTGCCGCCGGCAGCCACCGCCCGGGGCGGCACCGCTTGCGGCCCCATCGGAGGGGACACCTGGGAGATTGGCACTTGCTCGTGCCTGGCCGGGGACTCGAACCCCGCAGTGCGAGCCGGCGACCGGTGTGGGCGCTCGACTCAGTTGATCCGCTCCGGCCCTCGTGGGAAGGCGCAAGCTCAGGCTTGCACGATTCCTAAGGTGTTCAGGCTCCTTGCGGTGGACTCTCACCTGCCGCCGGCTTGCGCCGACTTGGCCACTCCCGGAGGAGGGCCTCACCCCGCAGTCATCGACCGGCGCCGGTAGTTCCGCAGGACCCTATGCCTGCGGCCGACGACGGCCTCCCTTGGGGGGTCGCCATGGACTTGCTCCAGACTTCACAGGCTTAGGGGCGCTGGTGCTCTCGGCGTGCGGTCGCCCCGAAGGGTTGCCTGCCGTGTCCCGTGGCGCCGCCTTCCCAGAAGGGTCGGAGCGGATCACTTCTCTGCGGGTTGTCTCTCCCGCTCCCGAGCCTCTGGCCTCTCGGGTAGCCCTTCACGTTTCTTCCGGAGCCGTGTCGACCAGCGCCCTGGTCCCTCCGACCGGCCCTGCCCCTCCGCAAGCTCATGCTCGGGTTCGGGTTCCGGTTGCGTGTGTTTCTTGTTGTCTAGAACTATGCCACAGCCGGAAGGGCGCGTCAAGTCGATATAGACAGTCGGGAGGCGAACGAGTCATCCGGCCTAGTCGGGCTCGAGACCGGCCAGGGCGTCCGACGCGCCGAGCATCATGGCCCCATGACCGACGAGACCATGGGCGAGCCGCCCGAGACGAGGCCCGAGGGCCGGACCATCCACCTCGAGATGGAGCTCTGGGATGGGACGATGCTCGCCGCCGGCGACGCCTTCCGTGTCGACAGCGAGCCGGGCGCCGTGTTCACGCTCAAGCAGTTCGTGGTGAACGGCGACGGCCAGTGCTGGGTGATCGCGCATGGCGGAGCAGCCGGCCGCGGCCAGTGGCGCGCCTTCCACCCGCACCGCGTGCGCGTCGACCGCGGCTCGGTCGTGCTCACCGCTGCCGCCGGCCCCGCTGCCGCCGGCAAGAAGGCCGAGGACGAGAGCCCGATGCGCGAGGTGAAGGAGCGCGCAGCCGCAGCGCGGCGCGAGCGTGGCGAGCACGACGCGCCGGCCGCTCAGCCCGAGCCGGTCGAACCCGAGCCCGCTGCTCCCGCTGCTCCCGCTGCTCCCGCCGAGCCCGACGCACCGGCGGCTGATGGCGACCCTCCTGCGCCGGCCGCACCGGCACCCGTGCCCACGGGCGACGGGTTCCTCGCCGAGCTCGTCGCCGACGGCCGGCTCGCTGTTGGCCAGGTGGTCAGCCACAAGGGCGGGTACGAAGCGACCGTGACCGAGGACGGGATGCTGGAGTACGCCGGCACGATCTACAACTCGGCGACCAAGGCGAGCGAAGCGGCGTGGGGCAAGCCCACGACGAGCGGCTGGCAGTGGTGGCGGGTCGAGGACGGCCGGCGCCTGCGCGACGTGCGCGACCGGGTGGAGGCGTGATGAGCGACGACACCCTGGCCTGGAACGTCCACATCTCCGCCTCTCCGATCGAGGGCACGGTGCCCGAGCATCTCGACGCCTATGACCGGCTTGCCGCCCAGGCCCTCGTCGTGGACCATGTCGAGTCCCTGATCGATGCCCTCACGGCCATGGGCCTGTCGGCTTCGGTGTCCGTGGCGGACGACGTGGGTGCCCTGGAGCTCGACGTGCCGGACTCGGCCTGGGAGCCGGCCTGCTTCGAGCACGCCACCGACGGGGAAGACCCCTACGACGGGCGCGAGCGGCTGCTCGCCACGATCCACGTCCTCGGCGTGGCCATGCACCTCGAGGCCTACGAGATCGACGAGCCCGATGATGGTGGCTGGTGGCGGGCGAAGGTCTACGACGAGGATCTCGGTGCCGTCTTCCGGGCCGTCGGCGGCGACGGAGCCTGGCAGACCACCGTGATCGGTGGCCGGCGGTACGCGCTGATCGCCACCCCGCACTGCACATGAGCGGCAGCCCCTTCAGCGACGTCGTCTCGGCGCAGCGCCGGCTCCGGTTCGGCGAGCTCCGGCCGAGGTCGCCGGCCGAGGTCGAGATGCGGGAGGCGATCACGTCCATCGTCACGGACCAGATGCTCAGGCGTCATGCCCTGGTCGAGGCTGCTCTGGTCGAGGCTGTTCGCCTCCAGGACTTCTACATGCTCGACCGACTCGTGCTCGTGGATGACGGCCACGGCATCACCTGGCCAGCCTCTATGCTCGGCCCGCTCGGTGTCCCACCCCCCCGGTAGAGTGTCTATATCGGATCGACAGCGACCGCCGCTGCCGGCCGACGAAGGAGCACGACGATGCAGAAGAACACCGAGATCCCCCACCCGATGGCCACGCGCAACCGCCTCATCAAGGCGACCCGGCTGCTGGCCTTCCTCGACACCGAGGACCTGTTCGCCGGCTCGGTGAACGCCGAGGTGCTCGGCGAGCTCGGCGAGTCCGGCTGGGCGATGATCGCCGATGCCGCCGGCGAGGAGCCCCCGTCGGTCGAGATGGTGGCCATGCTGATCGGCATGGTCGCCGGCCGCGAGGTCTCCACCTTCGAGACGGTCACCGACGACGACGTGATCGACGTCGACAGGATCCTCGGGGCTCGGTCCGCATGAGCACCTTCACCGCCTACTTCGACGTCGCCGACGAGATCGCCGACTCCCTCGAGCTCGGTCTCCCGCAGACCCAGCCGACCCACAGCGGCGCCGCGCTGACGCTCGCCGATCTGGACTCCTTCTTCACCGACCAGGCGCGCGACGCCGCCGACGAGCTCCACCTCCCGTGGCCGCCGGTGCTCGCCGTCGCCGAGGAGTACGCCCTCGAGCACCCGGAGGTGCGGTCGTGAGCTGCACCCACGAGACTCGCATCCCGCTCGGGACGCTCGGCCGTTCGCCCTGGAGCCGGTGCCGCGACTGCGGCCTGGACATCAAGGAGGCCACCGAGCCGAACTACAACCGGGCCGGCACGCGCCGCGCCCTCGAGCACCACGGCGCCGTGACCCCGGGCTTCGACTACCTCGGCACCTCCGACGCCGGCCGCGTCGTGACGATCGACGGGACGTGCGTCGCGCTCACGGACCGGGAGGCGTGGCTCGTCGCGCTCGCCATGAGCTGCGCCCGGCGCGCCGGCGAGAAGGCCGGCCGGCTCGGGCTTGCTGACGACGGCTGAGCCGGCTAGATCGTCCGACCCCCCTGCTACCTTCTGGTCGTGGCCGGTCGGCCCTGGGGTCATTTCGTCGTGCTCCCCCGGGCCGCCGGCCACACCCGCGCTCGGGCAGCGATCGCAAGGCCGGCGCTCGCCTGTCTAACGAAACTTGACGCGGCCTCGGGAAGTGTGTCTATAATCTCTACATGAACAACACCGCAAGGAACCGCAAGGCCCGTGCCGCCCGCCAGATGAAGTCGGCGAACGACGCAGCTCGGCGAGATCGCCGCAGCGCCCAGGCCACCCAGCCCCGCACCACGTTCGAGCAGAGCATGGCCGAGGCCGCAGCCCGGCGGGCCGCTCGGACCCCCGAGCAGGTCGCCGCTGACGCCAAGCAGGATGCGGCGGAGGCCGCTTCCATCGACCGTGAGGCCGCCCGCGGGCAGGCTCGCTGAGAGAGACGGAGAGACCAATGGCCAAGACCAAGACCAAGCACGCCGAGCTGGCGGGTGCTCGGGGCATCGCCCGTGAGCGTCGCCGCGAGGACGACCCGTGGTTCGGCAAGCGCCGCTCCGCCGGGGAGATGGGGCGGCAGAAGACGAAGGCCGCCCACAACAAGAAGGCCTGCCGCGGCACCCGCCGCGACTGGTGAGCACGACGAGCAACAAGGAGCACGACGACATGAACGGATCAACGGTCACCTACAAGGCCGACGGCACGGAGAGCACCTCCTGCTGCGGCGCCTGGACCACCTACTCGATCGCCGACGGCGACGCGGTGCTCTGCTGCCGGGCCTGCTACCACGAGATCGTGGGTGAGTCGGTCGAAGACACGCCGGCCATCCCCCTCGCACCGGGCGAGTCCGCCTGCGTGACCATCCAGCTCGAGGAGCGCGGCGATGTCTAGGCCCGAGAAGATCGACCGGCGCGCCCAGGCGGCCGAGTCCCTGGAGCGGCTGCACGGCCGGCTCGCTGACTTCGCCACCGGCGACGAGTGGGCGGCCTACGTGGCCGACGCCTCCCGGTTCCGCGGGTACTCCCCGCTGAACCGCCTGTTCCTCCAGCTCCAGTGGGAGGAGCGCCGCGAGGCCCAGGCCGCGCTGCGCCTGATGCTCGCCGGGATCGCTGGCGGGTTCACCACGCCGGCGCCTCCCCACATGGGCCGCTGCGCCGGCGCCTCCTGGTGGAAGGCACGGGGCGGGCGGTTCGTGAAGGGCGAGCGCGCCCTCATGGTGTTCGCCCCGATCTACGTGACCGACCGGGAGGCTCCGCCCAACCCGGCGACCGGGCGCCAGCCGAAGAAGTACGTCGGATGCACCATCAAGCAGCGGACCTTCTCGAGCCCCCAGGTCACCGGTGTGGAGCTCGCTGCGCATCCGACCACGCCGCTCGCCGGCGACGGCCCTGCGGGACTCTGGGCCGGCCTGAAGGCGTTCGCCGAGGGTCTGGGCATCGAGGTGCTCGACGTCATGCCGACGACGCCGGGCGCCAGCGGCGAGATGCAGTGGGCCACCCTGTTCCCGGGTGACGGCTCGCCGAGGGTCATCCGGGTCGCACCGGACATGGCGCCGGCGCAGCGGTGCAAGACCCTCGCCCACGAGATCGGGCACGCCCTGCTCCACGACCCGAGCTCGCGCCCGGCCGATCTGAACGACCGGGCCGCCGAGGTCGAGGCCGAGTCGGTCGCCTACGTGGTCCTGAGCGCGCTCGGTGTCGATGCCGGCGGCTACTCCCTCGGGTACATCACCGGGTGGGCCGGCGGCGACGGGAAGCTGATCGCCCGCACGGCCGAGCGGGTCCTGCGTGCGGCCGGCGAGGTGCTCGAGGCCGTGGCCCCGGAGGCCGAGATCCCCGAGGTCACCAGCACGGACGGCGTCCACGAGGCCGCGTAGGGCAGGCGGGTAGCGTCAGCCGGAGGCCGGGGGCGCGGCTGGGCGCGTCCCCCCGCCCGGTCCGCGTCCCCAGCCACCCACCCCCGGTCGGGTTACGCTAGGCCCGAGGGGCGTCGCCCCGGGAGGCACGACCACGGACCATGGCCAGGCTCGAACCACTACGGCGCCCGGCGCCGATGACGATCCGGCGGGGCGATGCGAGGTTCGCCATCACGCAGCCGGTGGCGCCGGCGTCGATCACCTCGGCCGCCCTCTCGACCATCGGTGACGGCAAGGTCGAGCGCCGGTCCGTGGATGCGCGGCAGTCCGAGGCCTACGACTTCAACGAGATCATCGGCGAGGTCGGCTACCTGAACACGCTCACCGCCGACACGGTCGGGCGGTGCAACGTCCGCATCATGCAGGACGTCCCGGGCGACGGCTCCGAGGACCCCGTTGTGAGCGAGGACCCTCGCCCGCACCGGGTGATGCGCGCCTTCGTCGGTCCGACCGGGGACATCCACTCGCTGATGGCCCAGGGCGCGCTCTGCCTGAAGATCGCCGGCGAGGGCTACCTCGTCGGGACCACGATCCCGTCGCTCGACGGGCGCTTCATGGGCATCGTCTGGGAGATGCTCTCGGTCGAGGAGATCAAGCCCGAGGGCAAGGAGCGGGTGAAGCGCAACAGCGGCGGCAGCGGCTCGGCGACCACGCTCCCCGAGGACACCTACATCGCCCGCATGTGGCAGCCGGACCCGCGCTACTCCGACCGGCCGGACTCGGCGCTGATGCGCAACGCGGCAATCTGCCGCGAGATCATCACGCTCACCCAGGTCGTCGACGCGGTGGCGAAGTCCCGCCTGTCGGCCGGCGCGCTGTTCGTCCCCGACGAGCTCTCCTTCGGGCCGATCGATCCGGTCGAGGACCCGGCCGGCGAGTCCGACGACGTCGACGAGTTCACGGAGGAGCTCATCGACCACATGAGCGCGCCCGTCGAGGACCGCACCTCGGCCGCCGGCCTGGTGCCCCTCGTCATCCGTGGCGCGGCGGACCTCGGTGAATCGATCCGGCTGATCGACCTGGCGCGCGACCTGGACACGCTCTACCTCGAGATCCGGCAGGAAGCGCTCACCCGGCTGGCCAGGGGACTCGACGCACCACCCGAGATCATCGAGGGCAAGGGCGGGCTGAATCACTGGACCGGCTACAACGTCGACGCGGACTTCATCGCCAAGCACGTCGGGCCCGCCGGCCAGAAGGTCCTCGACTTCTACACCGTCGCCTACCTGCGGCCGATGCTCGTCGAGTTCGAGGGCATGACCCAGGAGGAGGCGGCCGCCTACTCCCTCCAGCTCGACACGAGCCCGATCACCTCGCGCTCCGACGATGCCGAGACGGCGCGGGTGGCCTATGACCGGATCGAGCTCTCGGGCGACGCGCTGCGCCGGCACTCCGGGTTCACCGAGGCCGAGGCTCCGAGCGAGGAGGAGCGCCTGCGCCGCATCCTCACCGATGTCCTCGAGCGCCGGCCGCTGGAGTTCGCCTCGACGATCCTCCCGATCCTGTTCCCCGAGCAGCCCGTCGACCTGCCCGGAAGCCCGGGCACGCGCGATGAGGTGCCGTCGATGCCACTCGAGACGCCGGCCGATCCGGCCGTGGACCAGGACTCGGGCCAGGGCGAGCCGGCGCCCGCATCCATCGGAACACCGCTGGTCGACCGACTGGCGACCGCTGCCGACGCCGCCCTCGAGCGAGCCCTCGAGCGAGCCGGCAACCGAGTGATCTCGAACATGGCGCGGCTCAACGGCGCCGGCGAGGAGGTCAGGGCCAGGGTCCGCGAGGCCGACAAGACCGAGGTCATGGCCGTGGTCGGGCCGGCGAACCTCGAGCGCATGGGCCACACCCCGGCCACGCTGAGCTCGGGCGCGTGGGCGCGCCTGCGCGACACCGGCAAGCGGTGGGTCCGCGACTCGCTGACCGCTCAGGGCACCGACTACCGCGTCGCCGATGAACGGGCCGAGGACGCGATGCGCCGGCTGTGCGAGGCGATGGATGAGCGCTTCGTCCAGGCCGCGCTCGCGCCGTGCCGGGTCGGCGGCAACGGGCTGCGCGTGCCCGACGACATGGTGCGCGAGGCACTCGCTGCGGCTGGGGCGCTGCGATGACGGTCACACCCTTCGAGCAGGCTGAGGCCGAGCTCGAGTGGGAGGAGCGCCTCGACGCCGCCTTCCGCAACGCCCTGCGCGCCACCGAGCGCACGGTCCTGGAGCGGTACGCCGCCCGAGCCGTCGAGCTCCCCGAGGAGGCCGTGGTCGCTGCCGCGTCGGACGTGGACGTGGACGAGGTCTGGGACGACGGGATCTGGGACGAGGCGGTCGCCGTCGACGTCGCGCCCGAGCTCACCCTCGTCGTGGAGGAAGCGGCACTCCTGAACGCCGAGCGCATCGGACTCGCCGGCGAGGTAGACACGGCGGCCATCGTCGAGTCGCACCTCGCATCCATCGAGACCTTCTCCCCGACGATCCGCCGTCGCCTCGAGCGCACGCTGGTCGAGGGTCTGGACAAGGGCTGGTCCGTCGACCGGATCACCACGCAGATCCAGCAGTCGTCCTCGTGGAACGAGGCCACGGCTCGGAGCTTCGCCCGCACCGAGACCATCGCCGCGCAGAACGGCTCGGCCGAGGCGGTCTACCGGGCAGCCGGCGTGCAGGGCAAGGTCTGGATCGCGACCGGCGACAGCCGCACCCGAGACACCCACCTCCTCGCTGACGGCCAGGTCCAGACGATCAACGAGCTGTTCATCGTCGGCGCGAGCTCGGGCGCCTACCCCGGCGACGTGAGCTTCGACGCTGCCGAGCGGGTCAACTGCCGGTGCCGGATGGCCGCCCAGGAGCTCGCCGAGACCGAGCGCTTCGCTCGTGACGTGGACCGGATCTGGCGAGCGAAGGTTGCCGCCCGGGAGGCGGTGGCTGCGATCACGGCTGACGCCGGCCAGGGCCACGGCTGCCGGCCGATGGTGACGCCTGACGAGGCCGGCCTGCGCGAGGCCACCGAGCCCGACGAGATGGGCTGCGGCAACTGCGCGCACTTCGAGGCGTGCGGCCCGTGCACCTGCGCCGTGGTGATCGCCTGCGTCGATGCCGACGACATCTGCGACCTGTACCGGCCGGCGCCGTGGTTCGAGCGCTCGGGGGCGATCGAGGCCGAGTGCATCGGGCTGGCCGCCCTGACCGAGACCGTGCTCTCGGTCGAGATGCCGAAGCGCTGGACCGCTCTCCAGTACGCAGCAGCGCGCGCGGCCTTCCAGGGCGACGGCGTGATCGTCACCGTGGAGCCGACCGACGAGCAGCGCGCCGCGCTCGCCCGCCCCGGTGGCGAGCCGGCCGAGATGCTTCACCTCACGCTCGCGTCCCTGGCGCATGGTGCCCAGGAGGACCGGGCCACCGTCGAGCGCGTGCTCGCCGAGGTGGCCTCGAGCATGGGGCCGCTCGCTGGCGAGGTCGCCGGCATCGGCACCTTCGGTGAGGAGGACGGGACCGAGGTGACCCTCGCCCTGGTCGACGCGCCCGGCCTGGCCGAGCTCCGGCACGAGGTCATCGAGGCGCTCGAGGAGGCCGGCGTCCCGGTCCACCATCATCACGACTTCCAGCCGCACATCACCCTGGCCTACGGCCCTATCCCCGAGACGGCCTCGGTCGTCGGTCTAGCCTTGGACTTCGAGGACCTGACGCTGCGGTGGGGACCCGACCGGATCGACTGGCCGCTTGTTGCCGAGGAGGCACAGACCATGCCCTACTTCATCGACCCCGAGAGCGACTCCTGCGATGCGGAGACGCCGATCGCAGTCGTGAACGAGGACAGCGGCGAGGTCATGGGGTGCCATGCCACTCTCGACGCTGCCGAGCAGCAGATCGTGGCGCTCCTGATCGCCGAGGCTGACGAGGGCGAGGAGCCCGTCCCCGCCGAGCCGGTAGTCGAGGAGGCCACGGCCGAGGTCGAGGTGCTCACCGAGATCGTCGAGGCCGAGGCCACGGGTGTCGAGCTCGAGGGTGTCGAGGTCCCGCTCGGCGAGGAGGCCGAGCTCGGGGCCGAGTTCGTGGCCGTCGCGCCGCACGACACCTGCACCGACGACGGCGCGTGGGACGGGCCGGCGAACGAGGGCCGCGCTCGCAGCGGCGAGGGCATGGGGTACTACGAGGCGGTCTAC
>Ga0307379_10008641_pt1 | contig 13706 bp, 15 predicted proteins | sample UN2MG_FD_202237 | JGI IMG/M metagenome (GOLD analysis project Ga0307379, IMG submission 202237) | Soil microbial communities from Risofladan, Vaasa, Finland - UN-2 | ecosystem: Environmental > Terrestrial > Soil > Coastal area > Acid sulfate soil | place: Finland: Risofladan, Vaasa | collected...
AGGTAGGGGTGACAAAGACCTGGATGTGCACTGGCGCAGCAAGATGAGCGAGGGCGTCCTTCGTCGCGGGGGCGAGAGAAGTCGTGCCGGTTCCTACATCGATGATGTCTTCAATCAATGAGGAGTACTCGTATCCGGACGGAATCCCATAGAAACGGATCCCGACGTCTTTGCTGCCCTGGACAACCACCGTTGGCGTCCGGTCAACGTTATACGTAGCCGCCGTCGCCTTGTCGCGTGTTAGGTCATGGGTAACCAGCTCAATCCTGTCCGAAAGGCTGGCGGTTTCCTCAAGAAGCTCAAGTGTGTCAGCGCAACTGCCACAACCATCCTCCTTTGAAAACAGGACCAGCTTGACCTGCCCAGTCATTTTGCCAAACTCATTCGCCAAGTACTTACGATCTTCTTCCGATAGCAAAGCCATTTTTCCCCCCTAGTTTAGACCAAGCAATGCGTCGATCCGCGACCGGTCAAATCCAACGACGATCTCTCCGTCGATATCAAGAACCGGGACTCCTTGCTGTCCACTCTTTTCTACCATCTCCATCGCTCGCTGCATATCGGCAGAAACATCTACTTCCTCAAAAGCGATCTCCCGCGCGTGCAAGTACTCTTTAGTCGCCTGGCACCAAGAGCAGCTAGATGTTGTGTAAATCGTTACTTCATGTCCCATTATTCGGCCTCCTCATCAAGCATTTCGATTAGTTTCGTGAGCCGTTCATTCAGCCAATAGCAGTTGCGTGATCCGACCTTCTTCTTTGTCAGTATTCCTGCTCGCTCTAGCTTCGCCAGGTGGTAGGAGATCGCGGGTTGGCTCAACTCCAGGCGGTCGATGATGTCTTGACAGGTCATCTTCCGTTTGGCAATCATGCGTACGATCTCCAGCCTGGCATCGCTCGCTAGTGCTGAGAAGATTTCGAGCCAGTCTTGTGTCTTGCTATCGGTCATGGGTAAACTCCTTGCTCATCGAAGAGGAATGATAGACAATGCGGCGAGGCTTGTCAAGTATTTAAATACTTAAATATATGGAGGATCGATGGCAACAACAATCGTGAAGCTTGTCGAAGGAATGCAGTTTGTCGGACACAGTGCCAGTGGGCACGCAGTGTTGATGGATTCATCCGAGCAATCAGGGGGAGCTGATAGTGCGGCGCGTCCAGTGGAAGTGCTGCTTTGCGCGCTCGGAGGGTGTACGGGAATGGACGTGATCTCAATCCTGCGAAAGATGAAGACGGAACCCGATGATCTCTACGTAGAGATCAAAGATACGCGTGCGCCTGACTATCCAACGGTGTTTACGGATATCCACCTTGTCTATCGTGTTCGCGGCAATGTCTCAGAGGTGAATCTCAAGAAGGCAATCGAGCTGTCGCTCACCAAGTACTGCCCAATCGCAAGTAGCTTAGCTGGAGTCGCGAATATAACTTCGGAATACGTAATCGAGCGCGATTAGTGGTCGCTCGCCTTTTCGAGTATCCGTTCTATATCGACATTTGAACGGACGAGGCTGATCGCCCGATCCAGGCGATCTCCGGGGCGGATGCGCGATTGGCTGAGGAGGCTTTCGCATACCGCGGCCGCGGCCATTGGCTCCTGGCCGACAAGGACAATCGGGACGCCACGCTCGTTTGCTTTGCGTACGATAGCCCGTTGCGGCAGATGATTCCCCGTAAGAATCAGGCAACGGAGACTCGGGGTTTCGAGGGCTGCCTCCTGAATCTCGATGCGGTCTCCACCGGTGATCACCCCGAGATCAGGGGTACGTCGGAAGAGTCGCAGGGCCGACTCCACGCCAGTAGCTCCGATCCTGAAGTGATGGACTTGATTGTCCAGAGAAAGGCTGGTCACTGCTCGACCGCCGAGCCTCTCCACAATCTCGTCAACGTAGACGGAGTGGAGAGAGTGATCATAGGGGACGATTCCCAATACCTCCGCCCCGCGCTCGTTGAGGAACGGTGAGAACACGTCTGTTAAGCCACTTAGCTGTGTCTCCATGGAGACGGCGTTTAGGATCACTCCCAATATGTGCACCTCGCTTCCTAGCAGGCGAAGTGCACACAGGACACGATCGATCGCAGCCTCGCTATCGTAGCGGGTGAGCAAGACTATGTCTGCATGGAGGATCTCGGCGATGTCGAAATCGCTCAGCCCGGCCGTCACGCCCAGTCCGAGGTACTGACGCCCTTCCACGATAGCCACGTCGCGGCCTACGGTTGTTTGTTCGAAGGCGCGCAGAATGCGACGACGAAAGCCATGGTCGCCGGACTCGATCGCCTCTTGCAGAAACGGTGACTCGAGGGTAACTGGAGCGATCTTCTTGATGTCAGTGTCCAACTGAAGGATGGAGGCAATCGCTTGAGCATCGCGATCGATCGGTTCACCCGTGGCATAGGAAACTGATGAGCTAATCGGCTTGATATAGGCAAACGATGTCCCGGCCTCGTTCAGCGCCTGCCCGAGGGAGAGGGCCAGCATGCTCTTCCCGGCATGGCTTTCCGTTGACACAATGAGAAGTCGTTTCATGTTGCGATGATGATAATTGCTGATTGCATGCGGGGCAACGTTTGGTGCTTATCTCGCGCACAGGGTGATCATCCTTTCCTCATAATCTCTTCACACGCGCCCGCTACACTTGCCGGTACTGACTGAGGTAATACATCGAGAGAAAGACGCAGGTGAGCCCAGGCGTGTCGGCAAGGGACGGATGAAGTGGAGAGCAGGCCGGCCCGAGCTGGGTTCATCGCGACGCAGACGGAGAATTAGCATATAATGGTGACCAATGAAGCGAATCCTTGTTGTTGACGACGAAGAGATGATTGTCCGCACGGTGAAGGCCTACCTCGATCAGGAGGGTTTCAAGACATATACTGCCTATGACGGCGAAGAGGCGCTGCGCGCTTTCAACGAAAAGGGGCCGGACCTGATCGTCTTGGATCTGATGCTTCCCAAGCTAAGCGGGATCGAAGTAACGAAGAAGATTCGCTCCACGTCCACAGTGCCGATTATCATGCTCACCGCGAAGGCTTCTGAGGCGGACCGGGTGGTCGGGCTGGAACTCGGTGCTGACGACTACGTAGTGAAGCCATTCAGTCCACGCGAGTTGGTAGCCCGTGTCCGCGCCGTGCTGCGGAGGATCGACGGCGAGACAGGGGCGGCTGAGCGCATGGTGAGCGGTAAAATGGAGATCGACCTGCGATCGCGTGAGGTTGCTGTAGATGGCAAGCCGATTGAGCTGACTCCGACGGAGTTTGATCTCCTGTCGTATCTTGCGCATCATCCCGGCCAGGTGTTCACAAGGCTGCAACTTCTGCGCGAGGTACAGGGCTATACGTACGATGCCTTCGCGCGCACGATTGATACGCATGTGAAGAACCTTCGCCACAAGATCGAGGAAGATCCCAAGGACCCGAAGTACATCCTCACCGTACACGGAGTGGGCTATCGGTTCACGAGAGAGAAGTAGGATGCTGCACCGACGCCTTTCATTCGCGCTCAAACTGGGGATTTCGTTCGTCGTTGTGATCCTCGTTGCTGTTGCCCTCGTCTACTTCATGACCGCGCACACGATCACCACCCGCTTTGCCGCCTACAACGAGCAAGCGCGCGAGCAAACGGCAAATCAGATCTGTGGCCTACTCGCCGAGTATCGTCTTCGCACGGGGAACTGGTTTGGGGCCGAGAAGCTCCTGTTCACTCAGTACTCGATATCAGTGAACGGACAATTGATAGTACGTCGCACCTCGCTCGTTGGCGGGGATTTCTCGTTGACGGATGAGAATCGAATCGTCGTTGCCTGCACACAACAGGAGCAGATAGGAACGCAGCTTAGCAAGGCCGAGGTTGCTTCCGGTTACCCTATACGCGAGGGTGGCACGCAGATTGGCACGCTGATCATCGACAACAGCAACTCGCCGCTACCTCCCGCTGAGGAGGAGTTCCTGTATTCGGCGAAACGCTCCGCCCTTGTTGGAGGAGGGATCGCCTCAGGGATCGCTCTGTTCTTGTCCATCATCCTCATCTCGCAGGTCCTCTCCCCGTTGCGGCTTCTTACGCGTGCTACGGAGCGCATTGCGCAGGGCGACTTGTCACCCCGGGTGCTATTGAAGGCACGTGATGAATTTGGACGATTAGGGGACTCGTTCAATCGGATGATCGACAACCTCAGCCGCTCGGAGACGGTGCGTAAGACGATGACCGCCGACATCGCCCACGAGCTGCGAACGCCGGTGACGATAATCCAGGGGAGCCTGGAGGCGATCCTCGACGGCGTGTATCCTTCAGATGCGGAGACAATTGCCCCCATTTACGAGGAGACGCTGCACCTGGGGCGGCTGATCGATGACCTGCGCGATCTTGCGCTTGCCGAGGCGGGCGAGCTGCGACTGTCCAAGGAGCCGGCTGACATCCTTGCACTCGTGAACCAGGTTGTGGAGACGGTGAACGTTTCGTTGGAAAGCGGTCCCAGGGTCTTTGTGTCCGCGCCCGAGGAAACACCAATTGTATCCCTCGATTCAATGCGCATACGCCAGGTAGTGGCGAATCTGTTGAGCAATGCGCTGCGCTATACACCAGAAGGGATGGAGATTCGCGTGGAGATTGAGGTGTGGGAGAACATGCTCGTCTTGCGTGTCCTCGATTGTGGTCCGGGGATACCGGAGAATGAGCTGCCACACCTCTTCGAACGCTTCTATCGCGGCGACGAAGCACGCACGCGCGCGGCCGGTGGGAGCGGTCTTGGCCTGGCGATCGCCAAGCAATGGATTGAAGCGCACGGAGGGAAAATCACGGCCAGCAACCGCTCGGAAGGAGGGGCTTGCTTCACGATCCTCCTTCCCATCGCTTGACAGCAGCGCTCCTTGAGGTGTAGGATGGTCGGCAATGGTGAATGATCTGTTCTACAACCCCCACGCAGGGGAATTATTATTTAATGCGGTGGTGCAGGCGATTGTCGACGAAATGCACGCTGACCCCAAGGCGCGCTACGAGTTGCTCGTGGGGACGGATTCCTCGGTGAGCGGCACGCATGTGGACTACGTCAGCGCGATCGTTGTGCACAAGGTAGGGAAGGGCGGACGTTACTACTGGACGCGTGTACGGGAGAAGAAGACTTTCTCACTACGACAGCGGATCTGGCGCGAGGCGTGGCTCTCCTTCGAGCTGGCGCAGCGGCTGCTCAAGGGATTGTCGAGCTTTGCACCATTGGCTTTCAACCTAGAGATACACGTTGATATCGGTGAGAACGGCCCCACGAAAGAGCTGATTGACGAAGTGGTTGGAATGATCATCGGCAGTGGGTTTGCTGTCCGCATCAAGCCGCAAGCCTACGCGGCCTCCTCCGTAGCCGACAAGTACACCTAAGCGACTCCTGATCTCGGTCCGCACCGGCCCGGCGCCTGATGCCGGTTGCGAAGCAAGACCGGGGTCAGAAAGAATTCACCACGAAGAGCACGAAGAATGGAGCTCGATGGGTTGTCGAATGCGGCAATTGGCTGTGCAATGTCACCTCGGGGTGTGTAAACAGGACCGGCTACTACATCCTCCAATCTCAAGAGCGGGATCAAGCGTTTCGTCCTTTGGCCCCCCAAGTGCTCTTCGAGTCCTTCATGGTGAAAGTGTTCTGTACCTCCGCGAGAGTCTGAGCACTCCACCCAGTCTCAGTACTTGCCCACTCGAAATGACAAAGAGGCGCTTAATCTTCGTGCAGCAGCCTATACGCGTCGTTTCGCCTCATGCTCGTTGCGCGCATGAGGATACGCAGAGCTCTCTTGCTGGAGATACCTTCTTCTCGGAGGAGGGCGGCAAGCTCCTCTCCTAGTTTCCGGTTGCCCTGCTCACGAGAAGGCTCAGCTCCGCTTATCAGCAGAATGCACTCTCCCCTGGCATCTCCCCGAGACTGTAGCACATCGAGAATCTCATGGGCACTGCCCCGCAAGAACTCCTCGTGCACCTTGGTCAACTCACGGGCGAGGACGATCCTACGTTCGAAAAGCACAGAAGCGATCGCCTCCAGGTCGTCGAAGACGCGGTGCGGGGAGGAGTGCACGATGATCGTCCGCGTCTCGCTCGCGATGCTATTGAGGTACGCTTCCCTGTCGCTCTGTTTTCGGGGGAGTGCGCCATCGAAGGCGAAGTGATCCGTGGGCAGGCCGGATGCGACCAGGGCAGCGATTAGGCCAGTGGCCCCGGGAATCGGGACGACCGAGATACCCTGTTCCAGGGTGGCGCGAACGAGAGGATAGCCAGGGTCGCTGATAAGCGGTGTTCCGGCGTCACTCACCAGCGCGAGATTCTTCCCACTGCTCAGCAGTTCGAGGAGCTGTGCGATGCGCTCGCGCTCAACCCCCTGGTAGTAGCTTGCCGTGAAGGGAGTCCCAATGCGATAGCGCAACAGGATTCGGCGCGTGTTGCGTGTGTCCTCGGCAATGATCTGATCAACCATCCGCAGCGTCGCTATTGCGCGCAGGGTAATGTCGCCGAGGTTCCCGATTGGGGTGGAGACAAGATACAGTGTGCCTGACATGCAGTGATCGCCTCCCAAAACTAGCAACAACCGGGTATCAGTTGACCGGAAATCGCTTCTTGCTTCAAGGCAACTTGCGAAGACTTACGGCTGATACCTTGCTACGGTACAGGGTCGAACCCACCAGGATGAAACTGGTTGCAGCGCAACACGCGGCGCACCGCCAGATAACCGCCCTTGACCGCACCGTACTTGACGATTGCCTCCTTCCCGTACTGAGAGCAGGTGGGATAGAAGCGGCAACGCGGCGGAAAGAGCGGTGAGATGAAACGCTGATATGCCGTGATCACGCCAACAAGGATCTTCTTTGCCATGGAGCGAGTATAACCCCGCGCCGCCCTCTTGACAATTAGCAGTCAGCGTGCTATACTGCTATTAGCAGTTGAGAAGGTTGACTGCTAATGACAAAACACAGGAGGTAATTACGATGACAAACCGATTTCCGATCGTATGTACAGAACCGTTGCTCCTGGGAACAGGGCTATCCAAGATGTTTGATGATCTCTTCACGGACTTCCACAAGGTGGGTCTCGATGTTGCTCCGACCTTTGGTCGCAGCGATATCTACGAGAAGGACAACAACCTAGTCATAGAGACCGAGCTTCCGGGCGCAAAGAAGGAAGACGTCTCGATCAAGGTGGAAGATGACACAGTCTGCATCTCGGGTGAGATGAAGCGAAGTGAAGAGGTGAAAAAGGAGAACTTCTTCCGCATGGGGCGGCACTACGGAAGCTTCCAGCGGACGTTCCCTCTTCCCGCTGACATCGCGGACAAGAAGGGAATCAAGGCCCGTTTCGAGGATGGCATTCTCAAGGTGATGATTCCCCTCAAGGAATCGATCAAGGAGAACGAGAGGCCGATCGAGATCAAGATCGACTAATGGGGCAATTACGGCCTCGGCTCTGCCGGGGCCGTTTTCTTTCTCGTCACACATCGCACTTTGACAAACAGCTCTTCCCACACCTGCTTGCTCTCGCTCAAGACACTAACATACCATCAACCTTCAGCTTATGCAACATTGACCTTGCCTGCTGCCCTATCTCATCACTCATCACTCATTACCCGCTTTCCCTCTCTTCCGCTCGCTAGCCTCGATAACGATGGGTGGTCGGTATTCGCCTTCCGCTCCCAAACGCCTTTGCCGACACTTTGATCGCTGGAGGGAGTTGGCGACGCTTGTACTCGTTTCTATAGTAACGCGCGAAGACATCGTCGACCGTCTCAACCGGAAAGCCGCGCGCCACCAGATCATCACGCGATGCGTTCTTCTCGATTAGCTGTTCCAGAATGGCGTCGAGCACAGGATAAGGTGGAAGGTCATCCTCATCCTTCTGGCCCGGACGCAACTCGGCGGTAGGGGGCTTGTCGATGATTCGCTGCGGGATGAGACCATCCATCCCGCGTGCCATCTTCCATACCTGTGTCTTGTACAGGTCGGCGATGGGTGCAAGCGCGCCTACGGTATCTCCGTAGAGAGTGTTGTATCCCACCGCGATCTCCGACTTGTTCCCGGTAGTGAGTACAAGGGCGTTGCGCTCATTGGCAAGCGTCATCAGCAGCGTTCCGCGCACGCGCGCCTGCAGGTTCTCCGCGGCAAGGTCAGTGATCCCTTGTTGGAGGGCTGCGTGAGAAGAAGAAACGACTTCGGAAATGGACACATCGATGATGTCGATCCCGAGGTTACGTGCTAGGGCGTGTGCGTCATCATGGCTCTCTTGCGAGCTGATGTCGCTTGGCAGGAATACGCCGCTCACTGCGTCACGCCCCAGCGCCTCCACCGCCAGCGCAGCGACGAGTGCGGAATCGATCCCCCCGGAGATGCCGATGATTACCCGCGAGAAGCCGTTCTTACGTAGGTAGTCGCGGATACCGAGGACGATCGCTTGGCGCGCCGTCGTGATGTGATCCTGCTTCGGAGTGGGGGCAGGATACGTCTTCTCGGTATCGATAATGAACAGCCCCTCGACAAAGGACGGAGCCTGGTAGAGGAGATCGCCATCGGGTCCGGTGATGAAGCTCCCGCCGTCGAAGACGATGTCGTCTTGGCCACCAACGAGGTTCGCGCAGATGAGAGTGATGCCGTTCTCCCTTGCCCGATGGGCTGCGAGACGCCGTCTGACTTCTCCCTTGCCGACGAAGAACGGAGATGCGGAGATGTTGATTATCCACTCCGCTCCCAGGCTCGCCTGCGCGTCCGTAGGCCCGTCGTCGACCCACAGGTCCTCACACACGTTGATCCCAATGGACTTCCCGCGAAAATCGACGACTTGAGCGCCCGGTCCGGGCGTAAAGTAACGCCTCTCGCTGTACACGTCGAAGGTGGGGAGATTGAGTTTTGGGACGCTCGCCACAAGCGATCCGTCAGAAAAGAAGAGGGCGCTATTGAACAGATCTGTCCCCGCACCATCGGAGATCGACGATGGGTCAGCGAGGTTCTCCCCATCGTGATGATGCTGCGCCGTGATGCCGCCGACAATCACGCCGATTCCAGCGGATGCTTGACGGATCTTCTCTTGCGCCTCCTGCATCTTTTCCACAAATCCCCGTCGCCACAGCAAGTCAAGCGGTGAATAGCCGCACACAGCGAGCTCGGGGAAGATGACAAGATCGCATTCCGCTCTCTTTGCCCGCTCAATGTGGGACAGGACGAGGCTTAAGTTGTCGTCGATCGCCCCGACAGTTGGATCGATCTGTGCAAGTGCAAGGCGCATGAGGAGATTATAGGGACCCTCTTGTCCCGTCACCAGCGCGAGTGGGAGAAAGCCGCTCGACGAATTCATTGAGCTTCGCCGTCTCGTGCTCGTCAAGGCGGACAATGGCTCCCGGCTGCATGTTTCCAAGTGTGATCGGCCCGAGGGAAACGCGCCGAAGGCGGACGACGTCCAGCGCGAAGTGGGCGAACAACCGCTTGATCTCGTGCTTTCGTCCTTCAGCGACCGTTACAACAGCGTGCGGTGGCCGACCGCTGGTCTCTCCCTCCAGGATGCGCAGTAACTGATTGTCGTCTGTTATGCCGCGACGCATGCTAACGTATATCTTGCGCATCTCCTGCGCGTTTGGAAAGCGATTGAGCCAGACGTGATACACCTTGCGCACGCGAAAGCTGGGGTGGGTCAAGCGCTGCACGATCTGGCCATCGTTGGTCAGCAGAATAAGCCCCTCCGCGTCTTGATCGAGCCTTCCCGGCCACGTGTAGCCGATGAATCCCTCCGTTCGTAGGATGCGACCGAGTGTGTTCCCACAATGCGGGTCATCGTGGCTGCACAGGACGCCCGCTTCCTTGTAGTAGCGATAGACGCGCTGCTTGGGCGCTTCGAGGGAGAGAGGATGTCCGCGAAGTCGCAGTGACGTGACGCTCGTCCGCACAACCGAGGAGAACGGATCACGCACGGTCTTCCCATTTACGTCGATCTCCCCACTGGCGACAAGGTCCTGTGCCTTGCGCCGAGATACGCCGCTCTCGTCCTGCACAATCTTCCATAGCTTGATCTGCATGTCTTCGTCGTTCATGGTACGTATGAATACCGCAAATAGGCTGCAAGATCAACCTTGATATCGGCGGATGACTCGCTGTTTCATTCTCTGCGACTGTTGTGCATAATGTGAACATGAGAAACAGAGGAAATGGAAACACGCGCCTGTCGATACAAGAGCTGCCATTGGGCGATCGCCGCTTGCGCCAGTTTGTGAAGGTTCCCTGGCAAATCAACCGTCACGACCCTAATTGGACGCCTCCGTTGCGCGCGGACATGTTGGGAAGCCGCCTTTTGCGGATCACCGGGCTTCTTACACCCGCGCACCCCTACCACCAAAACGCGGAGGTGACGCATTTTCTCGTGCGCAACGGGAAGAACCTCTTAGGAAGGATCTCGGCGGCGGTGAATAATCGGTTTAACGAGTACTACAACTCACGCATCGGTTTCTTCGGGTTCTTCGACACAGTTGAAGACTACGACGTTGCTCGCTTGCTTCTCGATCATGCCCGTGAGTGGCTGGCAGCACGAGGGATGGAGACGATGCGTGGTCCGGGAGGGTACTCGACGGCCACACATGAGTCCCAACAAGCCGTGCTTATCGATGGCTTTGACACACCACCGACCGTCGAACTGACACACAATCCACCGTACTACGGGGAGTTTCTCGAACGGTATGGCCTCGTGAAGGCGAAGGACTACCACGCCTATATGATTGACATTACGGATGTCCCAGACGAGAGGCTGCAGCGCATAGTGGATGCAGTGCGTACTCGGCGGCAGATAGAGACGCGCATGATCGACCTCTCCCAGCCGCGCGCCGAGGTTGACAAGATCGTCAGTATCTACAACGAAGCCTGGGCAAACAACTGGGGCTTCCTCCCCTTGACCGACTCCGAGGCGGCGGCGATGGCTGACAGCCTGAAACTCGTTGCCGATCCTGGCCTGCTTCGCTTTGCTTACGTAGACGGTGAGCTCGCGGCTGTCCTTGGCGCCCTCCCCGATCCTAACGTCCCTTTCCGCCCCCGGTGGAGCCGCTGGCGCGACACGGATGCTGTTCGCGTTGCACGCCTACTGCGCACCCGCCGCCACATCCCGCGCATTCGGCTCATGTTCTTTGGGATTCGGCCGGAGTTCCGCAAGTTGGGCGTCGATGCCGTGCTCTACCACGAGGTATTGGGCTACGCCCTCGCGCACGGCTACGAGACGTGTGAACCGTCGATGCTCCTCGAGGACAACGACCTCATCCTGCGTGCATCGGCGTTCATGGGTGGGCGTCGCTACAAGACATGGCGTGTCTATGAGATGCCGATAAATGACTCGTGACTTGCGCTGTGTCGTTCATCCTCTTATAGTCGGAGGAAGATATGGTCTTCTGTAAGGAGGGACTGTGAACGATGCCATCACGCAGCTGATCGAGCTGCAGCAGATAGATCACGAACGTGGTGATCTTGCCTCGCGGGTCAGGGGCCTGGATGCGCAGAAGGAGCAACTGCGGCGGAGGGCTGAACAGGAACGCTCCGCGGTGAACACGCTGCAAGAGCATCTGGAACAACTGCAGCACAACAGTCTGATGATGAATCTTGAGGTGGACAATCTTGACGCTCAGATCCGCGATTATCAACACCAGCTCGACACAGGGATAATCAGCTTCAAAGAGATGGAAGCGCTGGGCATGAAGATCGGCAACCAAACCACCCGGATGGGAGAGATGGAAGACGAGGCCCTCCAGTTGATGAACGAGATCGAGGAGACGGTTGCTCAACACCAGCAGGAGAGGGAAAACCTTTCTGTGCGCGAGGCCGACCTAGGCGTCGAGATTGCCAAGATCGATGTACACATCACGCAAGTTCAGCAAGACCTCGCTGCGTTGGAAGATAGACGTATGCAGCTCATCGCGGCTCTTCCTCCCCATACAGTGCAGCAGTATGAACACCTGCACGCGAAGTTTGATGACCCCGTTGTCCAAATAGAGAATGGAACATGCGGCGGATGCAAGCTCACTGTGAGCGGAACGACGGTTGAACGCGCACGAGATAGCATGGAGATTGTGACGTGCGAAAACTGTTCGCGCATCCTCTATGCTCGTTGAAGAGCTCGCTTCTCTGGGGGCCCATCGCACTCGTTCTGTTTTCAAGTATCGTTTCAGCTCTTCCTCTCCCCATTGGGGCACTCAATGACTTCGGAAACGTCCTCGACCGCCACGGTCGCGAACGAATAAACGTTCTTATCTCCGATGCGCAGGCGCGTTATGGGATCGATGTCAGTATCCTCGCTTCGTGGGAAAACCAGTACGACACCATCGATCAGTATGCGTACGCGATCCTTGACAGTTGGGGGCTTGCACGTGGGAGCACAGTCCTCGCTGTCTTTCTCAAGAAAGAGGGGGATTGGGCTGTGAAGGTGCTAGGTGGAGAAGAAGTGACGCGCGCACACCCGGACCTTACCTCACGACTGGAAGCGGGGATCAGCGATCTCGTCGCGTATCGGCGCGTCGAAGAAGCGATGGTGGCCCTGTTCGGGGTGTTGGACGAGCAGATTGAGTCAGGTGGCACACAGACGGCAGCGACGGGGACAGGAGCTGGGCGCACGATATCGATAGTCCTCCTCATTGTTGGCGTGGCGGTTGCCGCTGTATTCGTGATCAGGGGGGTCTGTCCGCGTTGCGGACACATCCTACGCCGACGCACTCGCCCTAGTCTTCGATCTTACAGAGAGCAGGATGTTGTATACTACTGTCGTCATTGCGGCTATACGCGCACTGTGACGAGGAAGAGAGGGCCAAGGGACCGCGGAGGATGATCCGATTGGATCTAGACTCTGAGGAAAGTCCGGACTCCATAGGGCAGATCACTGGGGAAATCCCAGCGGGGGCGACCCCAGGGAAAGTGCAGCAGAGAGCAGACCGCCGATGACCCGGTCAACGGGGACAGGCAAGGGTGAAACGGTGGTGTAAGAGACCACCAGCGATCCGGGTGACCGGATCGGCTCGGTAAACCCTGATCGGAGCAAGGCCAAGTAAGGGGGCGCACGAGGACGGCCCGTCCAAGCCCTCGGGTAGGCCGCGTCAGTTGAATGGTCCCTCACGACAGAATCCGGCTTATCGGCCCTCTCTCCTCCATCGCTGGGAAGCCAGGGATGGATCACGAATGGCACAAGTGGAAAGGGGGGCATGACGAAACTTGATGCAGTAGTATCACGCGGTGTCTGCCAAGAGAAATCGATATCAGTAATTCGTGCAACTCGTCACATTTGTGTCATTCGTGATAAGCACTTGCCTAGGAGAGAGATAGCAGATGCGTAACAGGCGAACGGCGTGGATCATTGCCCTTGCTGCCTATGCGACACTTGTCTTCATCATGTCCAGCATGACGATGAGCGGGGGGCAGCCGCTGTTGCGGTTTCCGGGAGGAGACAAAGTCCTTCACTTCCTGGAGTTCGGCCTCTTCTACCTCCTTGCGTGGAAAGCCTTCCGCCGACACCGACTTATCGCCGCGTTCCTGCTGACCGCGTTCTATGCCGGTAGCGACGAGTTCCATCAGATCTTCGTCATCACGCGCGAGGCGAGCATCCTCGATTGGTTAGCTGATATAGCTGGCGCGGGGTGCGCCACTGGAGGGATCGCCCTCTTGCTGCATAGCGGGTTGCCGGGTTTCTTGCGGCGGCGTATACTCGCACTCGACAATAATGATGAGGAGGGATCAGAGTAATGT
>Ga0307379_10008642_pt1 | contig 13705 bp, 15 predicted proteins | sample UN2MG_FD_202237 | JGI IMG/M metagenome (GOLD analysis project Ga0307379, IMG submission 202237) | Soil microbial communities from Risofladan, Vaasa, Finland - UN-2 | ecosystem: Environmental > Terrestrial > Soil > Coastal area > Acid sulfate soil | place: Finland: Risofladan, Vaasa | collected...
CCTAACAGATTGTATCTAAAGATGATGTCACTATTACAAAAAATGTAGATCTCTGCGGGATGGGAAGTAAAATTAGTGAAAATTAATCAGTAATTTGATGAAATATTTTCTTATCCGATTATTTGGGAAGTTATGTTATGGTTGACTTACTAAGAGATTTTGGAGTTGATATTAGGATTGCAAATCCTTCTGATGTTAAAGCTATAGCTAAGGCCAAGATTAAGACAGATAAGCGTGATTCAAAGATATTGGCACATTTATTACGCACAGACCTAATACCGGAGGTTTATGCTCGATCAGAGGAGAATCGGAGGTCCCAACGGGTATTACGGCATAGGGCTTTTTACGTTGGGACGATGACTCGGGTAAAGAATAAGATAAGAGTTTTATTATCACAGCAGAAGTTGGAATTGCAAGAGGAAGCAAGCCGAGTGAAAAATATATTCAGCAAAAATGGTCTTATAGCCTTGGGAGGATTAGATTTACCATCTACGGATAGGGATCTTCTTGAAGGTTTGCCTTAAGATATATGGGCATTTAGAGAAGCGAATAAAAGATTCAGATGGGCTTGTAGAGAGATTATACAGCGAGCTTCGAGAGGCACAGCTTATTAGCACGGTTCCTGGTTTTGGGTACTTTTTTTCTGTTTTGCTTGCCACAGAGATAGCTGATATAAGGAGATTTGAATCAGTGGAGAAACTTCATTCCTATGCTGGGGTAATACCATCGACCCACAGCTCAGGAGAGAGGAGTTATCATGGCAAGATTATTAAAGGAGGAAACGTTTGGATCAGATGGGCAGCGGTAGAGGCGGTATATCCTGCCGGCAGGAAAGATTTTAATATAAAGTTATTTTACGATAAGCGAGCCAGGAGGAAGGGTGCGAATACGGCTAAAGTGGCCACAGCAAGACGTTTATTAACAATCATCTATAGGGTATTAAAAGATGAACGTCATTATATATCCTACAGAAGATAATAGTGAAGATAAGAATCGGCTGCCTTCATAAAATCTTAACGAACCTTTAGCGAGGTTGCGTTCTTGGTTAGGTTAAGGAGCCGAGACCTAATATTACGGTGTGTGCGGACTTAACAGTAAATTTAAGGGCACGGATAGAAGATTGGTTCATAATGCCTAAGAATTAAGACAAAAAAGACAAGGAGGAAAAAAGTACTTGCGTTAAATCATCATAGAAGATTTTTCTTCTATCTCTCATCTAGCCTACGGGCTCACACCCAAGTTCTATAATCCTTGCTCGTGCATTATTGAGCAGGTTAAAACTGGGATGTCCTTTTGGCAATTGAATAATCAGTTCCCGAGAATGATTTATTATTTTGGATGGTACATGGATGATCTTGAACCGGATCGCTTTCATCCTTTTCTTTTTCCATTCCCCTTGGAGCACCAGATTCTTCATCAATGCATTCAGATTAAACGCCAGTATCATACACCACCACCAGGCCGCATTCTCTCCAAAGGAACCTGAGGGCAGTTTCCCTCCTGCCAGATCATGCTTCATTACCCCATGCGCCTCTTCACTCTTCCCGCACCTTTCACGATGCCAGTGCACCAATTCCTCCCCATCAATCTCCCTGTTTGTCACTATCCCAAACAGCTTATATCTTTTATTTCCCATCGAGAGAGTGGGAAAGGGGAAAAGCATCTCCTGTTCCATCCCAGGTAATACTCTCTGCTCCAAAGGCTCCCTTATCGCTATATACCGGATATACCGGTACTCCGGACTATTTTTGCTGTGTCCAATCGCATTGGGTACAAAACCCACATCTGCCCATTCTTGGTTCGTCTTGATCTTTTTTTTGTATATCAGGTGCCAGTGGCCCTCCTCTACCAGCAACGCTGCCGCCTTAAACTCTTCTGTCACATCACACCCTATCGCAAACTCTATCCTTCCAAACTTCTTGTTTTTCTCGGCCTCGCAATACTTTAAAAGGTTATGCTGGTAGCCCGCACTATCTGAACGCAGACGAACACTCTTTACCCCATCGGGTAAATGATCGAGTGCTTCTTTGAGTATCCTCAGGTTCTTATACCCTGCCGGAACGTTCCCGTCCCGAAACTCCGTGTGTAAAACCGTCTGCTTTTCAGCCCACCACACATTTATCGGCTGATAGGATTTATACCCTTTGTAACTGTAGAGAGCATCCTCCTTCATCGTCTCCACCACCGTCGCATCCATATCCAGAGTGGCTGTCTCCTCCTTGTCCTGCCTCTGGGAAAAAACCATCATATCTTTATTGACCTTAGCCAATCCCCTTAAATACTCATTAGGCGCTGGAATAAATGCTCTGCCTAAAACACGCTTCTTCTCCTCCTCTTCATCATGAAAAGATTCTAAATAACGAAAAGCGGCCGTAGGCGAGGGCACAGTTCGTCGCTTCTCCTTCCGCCACCGCCTCTCTTGCTCCCTCCGCTCTCTCCTGCTTAGTCCATGCAGTTCCACCCGTCTCAATATCCGGTAAAATCCTTCATCCGCTTCCAATATGTTTAAATCATCAATACAGTCCCCTCCAGAAAGATTCAACAGGATTAACGACATGATCACCTGAGAGTCTGTCCACCCCTGGGTACACTCTCTTACCCGAATATGGTCCATCACAGATTTTGATAAACCCATGATGTGGGCTAAGCCTGAATATAAAGCCAAACCCCCCAGGGAGGTTATCCCCCTCTCCTTTTTGTTCTCTTCAAACTTGAATGGAAGTGTTTTTTGTGACATATTTGGCTTGCCTCGCTGTTTTTTTCACCCACTGGGTGAAGGTTTTTGTTGTAAACCCTATTCTATTATAGGGGAACAGCGAGGTTTTTATGTTTTTTAGGCGGTGGATCAGGGGTAACAGGAGTTCCCCCAAAAATTTATGGATCGAAGAGGTTGAGCTGATTATTTTCTTCAATCCATTGGTAATGAAAGCCTTGTAAGCCCTTCTGACGGCCGAAAAGGTACTCACGAATACCATCGGCTAGGGCATAGAAGTGAAAATCCGGTATCCCGAACAACCGCCTTGTGGTCCCCATCACATGCCAGGCTAAAACCCTTAACTTTGTCCTCAATCCCAGGTAGACCATCGCAGAGTAGGACACAGCCGTGAGAATCGCCATTATATTCTGAAGGCGCTGATAAGTCAGGAGACGAATATCTTCCACCTGATAGCTCTGTTTTATGAACCGGATCGTTTCTTCAATGCGCCATATCGTCAGATACAATTCGATGATTCGCCATAAACTCTTGCGGCTCTTGGTGACTCGAAGGTCGGTTAAAAGCATCATTGGATCCTGCCCAAAACCTCGGACACAGGCCAAATGCTCAATCTTGCGCGCATAGTTTTTCCTAATATCCGAGAGATCTATGATCAATAGAGTCTTCTTCTCCACTCGTTGTGCTCCCATCTGACAGGTCCCATTTAGAACTCTCCTTTCAAGATCCTCTCGTCCCAGCTGCCGAGAGAGCCGATATTGGGTCTTTTTCAGGGAAATCTTCTCCCCCAGAGCACGGGCAATCTCTGTCAAATGAATCGACTGGCGGGCTTGAATCCAATAGACGGCTTCAGAGAGAAAACGAAGCGCAACCTTTGGCCAACCGACTGAAAGTTCCCCCGAAAATTTGATAATCTGTTCTCGCAATTTTAAAGCGGTTTTGGCATAATACATATGGGGTCTCCTTAAGACTAATGATCTTTATGCAAGCATCTTGGCTTGGCATCCGGAGACCCCATTTTATCCGAAAAGAGATTAAAGTTCCCCCATTTTTTGCATTTCCACTTGTTATTCTATGTAATCGCCTGAAAAAAAATAAGTTAAGCCTTTTTATGGCTTATTTTTAGGCGGTGGATCAGGGATTTGTTATTATATTGACGAAGCAAAAATTATCATATATATTAGTTCACTGTTATAAGGTGAAATTTAAATTATGTATAACTAAATTAACAAGAAAGAAGGGATAGCAATGAGAACTCCAAGAATAGAAATTAATCTTTCAAAAATTGCATACAATGTAAAAAAAATCGTGCAACTTTATAGTTCAAAAGGAATTAGTGTTATAGGGGTAACTAAAGGTGTTTGTGGTGAGCCCATGATTGCGAATACATTCCTAAAAAATGGAATTGACATTCTAGGAGATTCTAGGATAGCAAATTTGCAGAGGATGCGTAATGCAGGAATTCAGTGTCCGTTTCTCCTTCTCAGGTTACCATCTATAAGTGAAATTGATTATGTAGTTAAATATGCAGATATGAGCCTTAATTCGGAAATTGGTGTAATAAACAAGATTTCAGAAAATGCTATTAAGAATAATACAAAGCACAAGATTATACTAATGATAGAACTAGGCGATTTAAGAGAAGGCATATTGCCTTCTGATTTAGAATATACAGTTAAAGAAGTGCTTAAATTGAAAGGGGTTAAGATTGCAGGTATCGGAACAAATCTAGGCTGTTTCGGAGGAGTTGTCCCAGATGATAAAAATATGAATTATTTATCCTCTCTTGCTCGAGATATTGAAAATAAATTTGAAATATCTATGGAATTTATTTCCGGTGGTAACTCAGCAAATTACAATTGGGTAAAATCCACAAAAGATGTTGGCGAAATTAATAATGTTCGCCTTGGCGAATTGCTTTTAGTTGGACGCAACTCACTTGATGACAATAAAATCCATGGATTATATTCAGATGCTTTTACTCTAATTGCCGAAGTTATCGAATCTAAGGTTAAATGTTCTATCCCATACGGCAAAATTGGTTTTGATGCCTTTGGGAACTCTCCTAAGTTTGAAGACCGCGGCCAGATAAAGCGGATAATTCTTGGAATAGGTCGGCAGGACATTATGCATTCTGCTTTAATTCCCAGATTAGACATTGATATTTTAGGTGCTAGTAGTGATCATTTAATCCTAGATGCAAAGGACAAAAATTTTAATGTGGGGGATGAAGTGGCATTTGATGTTAAATACGGTGCAATGCTATCAGCCATGAGTTCCCCTTATATATTTAAAAAGTACATAAATGAATAATAGAGACCGCTAAAGAAATCACTAAATATATATAGGGCTTCACGAAAATAATTTTTAGGCAAAATTCGGCAGAAACGACTTCACGAATCTTATTTTATCATAATAAACCAACTCATGAGCTATCAGAACCACTAACAACACCATGATATGGGCAATTGTACAGTGATTTTCTGTGGCTTGCAAACCAATAACAGTTGGCTTTTGCATTGTTATAGCGAGAAGATGCGAAAAAACTCTTTCAACTGATGTTCGTAGATTGTACTTCTTCTTAAATTTGATACCTTTGTAATCGATTCTATCTCTGACATTGGGAGTCAGCCGTATCAAGTAATTGCAACCCTTTTGGGAGAAGAACTTGGAGTGACCTGCAATACAGATAAGGTAAAGGCCATGATATTTTTTACCATTATAAAGAGCACAGCAGTATTGAAGATACGTTTTTCCCTTGACGATCATCTTCCCTTTTTTGTGCATCTCTAAATCAGAAGCATAGAGGACTGTGTCTTTTTCGATTCTAAATTCTTCATCCTTATTGTTTCTCCATCAGGAGATATAGATGCCCATTTCGGTTTTTCCTCAGGTTTCTTATAATCTTTCAGCATAGTGAGTTTTCCGGTAGCAATATTGTACTCAAAACCAAAGATTTTTTTCTTTGGTTTTTCTTTTTCAGCCTTCTCTTCTTCTTTTTCTTTTTTCTCTTCTTCCTCTTCTACTTTGTCTTCTTTTTTGATTTTTTCTTTATACTGGGAGCTTTCAACTTCAAATTGTATCGCGGTGTCTTTCTTTACAAATTTTATTTTCTTGATCGGGAGATGTTCGGCGTCATATGGGTCCTTTGTTATCATAGTGAGCATAGCTGCCGTCTTGACATTATTAAAGAGAAGCCTAATAATAGAATCATTGAAAAATGCCAGAGATATAGTGATCAGCCACTATCATAGAGGCCATCATCCACTGGTTAATGCCAATCTTTACCAGCTATCCGCAAAAAAAATAATCAACACTTGTCCTCATGCAAGATTCTGGACTAAAGGGACAAATGACCTTTCGGCTAATCAGATTAACCGAGCCAGGGCACTTTCTAAACATCTTGGCAGAACTCTCCCTGTTGCTGAAGGAAAAAGCAATGGGCCCTTATGTTTTTCTCTTCCTGTTCCGCATGGGGAACAGAACGGGCGTGGAGGCAGCGTTATGATGACAAGAGTCGAAGAATGCGGAGAGATTTTTGTGCATGCATCAGATATTCAAATGCTTAATAATGATGCAATCGATCAGATTATTGCCTGGAAACCCAATATAATAATAGCCTCTGGCCCGCCTGTTTATTTACAGAGCCTTAGCCTGGAAAATCAAGAATATGCCATGCAAAGAACCTTACGCCTGGCTAAAAAAGTTGCCATATTGATTCTTGACCATCACCTCATGCGTTCTAAGGAAGGAGAACAGTAGCTGGATCATGTGTCAGCCCTGGTTTCTCCCAAGCATAAAGTAATCTGTGCTGCTGACTTCATGGAAATTCCCCGCAATCTGCTCGAGGCTGAGAGGATTCTCTGGTATAAGAAACTGCCAGTTCCAGAAGGCTGGCATGGAGCCTATGCTCGCGGTGAAATTGACCAGAAGAATCCAATCACTTTTTCCCCGGACCTTGAAGAACTTTGCCTGCAAGTTCTCCAGTATGCTTCCCATGGTCAATCACAATCTTTCCATTAACAATGACATATTTGATTCCCTCTGGATATTGTTTTGGTTCTACATAAGTAGCCTTATCCGAAATAGTATGAAAATCAAATATTACTATATCAGCATAATTTCCCTTTATTATAGATCCCCTTTTTTTGAGCCCCATTTTTTTCGCTGGCATGGAGGACATCTTTCGGATAGCTTCGGGTAATGTGAGAAGCTCTTTCTCCCGCACATACATCCTTAAAAATCTAGGAAATGCTCCATAGTTTCGAGGATGAGGCATGCCACTATTCAGAGAACCGTAAGGGGCCATGGCCCGACCGTCTGAACACAGCATCACCAATGGATGCTTTAACACTAATTCCGTGTTCTCCTTCCCCATTCCAAATCCAAAGATGCTGATACTACCGCCTTCGGAGATCAGGAGATCACAGGCAAATTCGTAAGGATCTTGTTTGGACTCTTCGGCCAATTTCTGAATATATTTCCCTACCAGCTGACGGTTTTTCTTGTTATTGACATGACTAATTAACATGCTCTCAAATCCATTGTTTCCTTCAATTTTTTCTAATGCTTCCTCTTTCATTTTTTGGCGGGCATCGTTATCTTTTAATCTTTCAACAAATTTTTTATCGCCACCAGCCATCGCCCACTGAGGAAACATAATATTTAAGGTTGTGCCATAAGCCCTATATGGATATCGGTCAGCAGCCACACAGAGTTCTCTTTTTTTGGCTTTCTCCATGAGGTCAAACACCATGGGGATTTTATAATAATTGCTTCTTCCACATGCCTTAAGATGAGAAATCTGCAGAGGCAGATCCGCTGATTCGGCGATATGGATAGCTTCGGCAACGGCTTCCATAAGCTGAGTATCTTCGCTGCGCATATGCGTGGCATAAAATCCGCCATATTTTGCGACAACTTTACACAGTTCGATAAGCTCTTCGGAATCAGCAAAACGGCTGGGAATATACTCCAGCCCTGTTGAAAGGCCAAAAGCTCCTTGAGACATGGCTTGCGACACTAGCTTTTTCTGAATTTCCATTTCCTGAGCTGATGGTTTTCTTGCTTCATTATTCATGACATACTGTCGAATTGTTCCTTGTCCGACCAAAGTAGCATGATTATTCGCTATTCCTCTTTTTTCCATAGCAGAATGATAGCCTTCCAAATTTGTCCAGTCGAACAACTTAAAGTCAAGTCCTTTTAGCCTCTTGTCATCAGGAGAGAGAGGTTTCTTCCGAGGGAAGGGGCAGAAACCACAATTCCCACCCAATTCTGTGGTGATCCCTTGTCTTATTTTGCTTTCCGCTTTGGGGTTGATTAAAAGCTCGGTATCAGTGTGAGAGTGAATGTCCAAAAATCCAGGTGAGACGATATTCCCTTTTGCATCGATGACAATTTTAGAGTTCGTTGTATTCAATTTTCCTATGGCTTCAATAGAGTCGGCTATTATCCCTATATCAGCTTGATAAGGTTCATTGTTCATACCATCAATAATTTGTCCGTTTTTTATTATCAAATCAAAACGGCTTGGTCCAGCAAAGATAGATCTATTAGACATTCCTCCTACTATCCCCACTGCTAGACCCGTTTTGGATGCTGTTTTGAGAAACTGTCTTCGTGAAATTTTTTTCATTTAAATTTTCTTCTCCAATCTAAATTCGAACAAATTATATATTATAGTCAATAAAAATACTAATTAAAAAAGAAACATCCAGAAAGCGGAAGGAAATGATTATAAGATTCTACTGTACTTAATAGAAACGGTCTCTGATCATTTTTTCCTGTTCTTTGCATTCTTTTCCAACTTCTGTTGAAGTTCCTGTCCTCTTTCCAGTTCTTCACTGTATTTATCCGACTGTCCAAGCATGTTGTAAATATCGGCTAAGATAAAATGAGCTAACGAAGCATATTCTGATTCTGGGGCAAGTTCAAGTCCTTTTTTTGCAAGATCTATAGCTTCCTTGAAATTTTCCCCCACATCCAGATAAGCCTTGGCTAAGAGAAGATAAGTGTTGGCAAATTTATGGTTATACTCTATTCATTTTTGGCAATATTTGATAACCTTCTTCATTTTTCCTATCTTTAAATATAATTTAGCCAAATTATAATGGGCTAGATAAGCTACTGGATGAAGTCCGACTTCTTTTTTATATTGCTCTAAAGCCCCATTAAATTCTCCCCTCTCTTCATGAATAAGCGCCAAATAATAATGGGCATCTGGGATGCCGGGCAATAGTGTCCCATCAAGCCTGAATTATAAAAATTTATGTTGAAATTATTGAAGTTACAGGACCAAAAATCAAAATTCGCTTTCAAATCGATTACAGTGGATTTTCGCTCTATTATGCTGAAATTAATGAAGTTAGACGATTTTTCAATTTCAACGTTGGGACAGCATTGGATGCCGGGTCTTAATTCTAAAGCAATTTTAATTTCCTTTTCGGCAAGGATTATCATCTTCTTTTCCAAATAGGCTTTCCCCAAAAGGTTATGGGCTACTGCACTTCGGTCGGCTTCTAAGGCAATAGCCTTTTGAAAGCAGGGAATAGCCTTATCCAGATATTTCATTTCCAGATATATCTCTCCTAAATTAAGGTGAGGTTTATAATCCCTTCGATCTAATTCAATCAGTCTGTTGTATCCAGAAATAGCTTCATCATATTTCTTAAGTTGCTTGTAGCCATAGGCTAGACTAAATATAGCTGCTTCATATTCCGGGTCAATTTTTAATGCTTCTTGACAATCCTTTTGCTTGGCAACATCTATTTTTCTCTGATAAATGTTGTATTGCTCACCAGGATCCTGGATCAAATTATAAAGCTTGGGTCTGGGAGCTTGTATATATTTATAACCACGGCCGCGAAGACTCTTCAGTTGACTCCATCCAAAATGGTATCTGGGATATTATGTTTCGCTATAAACCAAGCTTTCTTTCTTATGCCCTTTATCCATTATCAAGGAGATAAGGCTGTTACCTTGTACTTCTTTTGGAACAGAAAGATTGAGTATTTTTAAAAGAGTAGGCATGATATCAACAGTCTCAACCTGCGATTCAATCATCTTCCCCTTTAATCCAGAGGGAATTTTGAGGATAAAAGGAACTTTAACCGTCGAATCAGAAATGAAGCCAGTCCCCGGGCTAAAGCCTGGGTCTTCGGCCTTCTGGCATAATCTTGCTATGGACTTTTTCTCTGATCGCGGATGTACTTTTTAACAATCTCTTTATTGACCTCACTGATCGTTTCGGCAAAATACCCATCCGCCCAAAAACTGTTTCCCCACAAGAATTCTTCCAACTCTGGATACTTCTTTCTCAAGATCCGACTCGTTCCCCTTTGAATATCTGGACCACTTAGGCCACGCTGTACTGCGGAGGAACCTGCACCACGATATGAAGATGATCATCTTGCATCGCTATCTCGTTAATCCACCACTTGTTCATGTGACACACTTCGTACAAAAGCTTTTTGAGGCTGATGGCAATTTTGCCTTGCAACACACGTTTCCGATATTTGGGTATCTATACCAGATGATATTGAAGCCGATGTTTTGTATGGGCTCCCGTTGTGTATCTGACCATAACCGGATTATGCCGGATTTTCCTCCACTTCGCCAGCTTTACTGGCTTCGTTCCGGGTGCCATTCGTCCCCCCCAGGCTTGAAAGACTGGAGTTTTCTGGCAATTATATAAAGGTTAAGATACCACAAGAGTGGGCAGAGGTATGTTTTGTTCCTAATGCAATTGGTCACAGTAAGAAAGGACCAGAATATCGCTATATGGCGTGGCGGGAGCCTCTGAAACAGAGAGCATTACCTGGGATGGAGCAGGGGATACTTTTTCCCTTTCCCACACTCATGATGAAAGATAAGAGCTATAAGATATTTGGGCTGGTTACGAATAGAGAGATGGAAGGAGAGGAGCTCATCCATTGGTATTGGGAGCGATGTGGGAAGAGTGAGGAGGCCCATGGGGTTATGAAAAATGATTTTGTCGTCCGAAACACTAAATTTGAGGTGAAAAAGAATTAGGCGGTGGGTCTTGGACGAGTATATGGATTAGTAAAAGCCAATTTCTTATGATAGAATATCACATGAAAAAATTATTCAGAGGAGAAAGGACCATGAGAAAGAATATATTAATCATTGCTATTGGCTTAATATTCATCATGTCCATTTCCCAGGTCCTATTAGCACAGGGATATTATAGAGACAATTTATATCGACAAAGAGACTTTGATTATTATGACCTCAAACTTACTGAAAGCCAGCTAAAAAAGATTGATGAATTGGAGTTGAATTTGGAGAAAGAAATTTCTCCGCTGCTTTCTAAACTCAGAGTGAAAGAGTTGGAATATCGGCAGTTGTATTACCGAGCAAATCCGGATGAGCAGAAGATAGAAGCAAAAATCAACGAGATGACAAAGATTGAAGATGCCATTATGGAGAAAGAAAAATCTTATGACGAGGGAATCAGAAATTTATTGACAAAAGAACAGAAAGCAACACTTGATTCTTATTATGGAAATTCTAGATATGGCAGAGGATACTATGGACAAGGGCACGGACGAGGCTATGGCAGGGGCTACTATGGACAAGGGCAAGGAAGATTAGGTTGGAGTAATCTCAGGGGTTATGGCAGAGGATATAATGATGGCATGAGATTGGGCCGAGGTCCATGTGGCCGAGGTTTAGGAAGATATCTCTGGAGAAATTACGGCAACGGAAGAGGCTGGCGATAAAACGGTAAAATGGGGTCGGGCCACACTAACTAACTGACAATAGCAATAACCCTAAATTTTAACATTAAATATAGTCTTAAAAGCCACTTTTTAGGGTAAATAATTACTTGTAAGAAACTTCATTCTGTTTTATGTTAAATATCCAGACGTGAACCTAATGATTCATTTTATACTATAGGAGGTAACGAAAATGTCATTTAAAACAGTCTTCATTGCCCATGCTCCTGATGCAGAGCCAGATACACACAGGTGTGTGATTGAAACTCCCAAATACAAACTCTTCGTAAGGATTGTCAGGGACCAAAAGGGGGCCGTTGAAGTGTGTAAAAATCTAGTAAGAGATGAAGGGATTCACTCAATCCTTCTCTGCCCAGGATTTAAACACAAAGATATTGCAGAAATAGCAGAAGCGGTGGGGGAGAACGTCGGTGTTTGCGTAGCTAGAGGAGATGGCCCTAGCAGTAAGGCCTCAATGAAGGCAATGAAAAGGGAGGGTTGGTTTTCAGAAGAAGGGGAAGAATAAAACTCCCATTAGAAAGGAATTGATTATGGACAAAAAGAGTTTGCTAGAGAAACTGATTAAGAGTTACCGCCAGACTCATAAAAAATCCGAAGAATTCTTCCAAAAAGCGGTTAAATATGAGATTAGGGGAGGCAGTCACAACCTGCGGCTGTTTGCTCCATTTCCTTTTTACGATATACGCAGTTCTGGCTCCAAGGTAACAGATATTGACGGAAATACTTATGTCGATTTCTGGCAGGGTCACTTTGCTAATGTGTTAGGACACAACCCGCCAGTTGTCATTAACGCTTTGCTCGACTATTTCCAAAAAGGGCAGGGATTGCAAACAGGCTTTCCAGGAATTCTTCAGAAGGAACTGGCTGAGTTAATCCTAACAAAGCTGAATACAGATAAGATCCGATTCACCACAAGCGGAACCCTGGCATCGATGTATGCCGTCATGCTTTCAAAAGCTTATACACAGAGAGATCTTGTATTTAAAATAGGCGGGGGATGGCATGGATCTCAGCCTTTCGCGTTGAAAGGAATATCTATATATGACATAGGGCTGAATCATGTAGAGTCTGCAGGCCTTCCCATGGGAATCGATTCAACCATCATCATGACCAAGTTTAATGACATTGCTGACTTGGAGGAGAAATTCAATAAATTCGGAGAACAAGCTTCTTGCCTGATAGTTGAGCCTTTCATCGGAGCTGGAGGTTTAATTTTTGGGCTGCCTGAGTACCTTTCAAAGGTGAGAGAATTATGCGACAGATACGGTGTTGTTCTTATATTCGACGAAGTCATTTCTGGATTTCGCTTCCATGCCGGGGCTCTCCATGCTCTCTACGACATAAAGCCAGATCTGACTTTGCTTGGCAAAGCGATTGGAGGAGGAATGCCTCTCAGTGCCGTTGCTGGAAAAGAAGAATTGATGGCATTGTGTAGTCCGGATAAAGAAGAGAGCAGGAGAGTCAAATTTGAAGGAGGCACTTTTTCTGCTCATCCTTCTTCGATGCTGGCTGGAATAACCTTTATAAAATATCTCTCCGAACATGAGAATGAAATATATCCCAGGATTGGACAGCTTGGCGAAAAAGTGAGGAAAGGCATTGAAGATATATTTAATTCCTACGGATTTCATGTTCGATGCTCAGGGAATGGAGGCTTAATTGCAAAAAACAGCTCGTTAGTAGGCGTGCATTTTCTCAATCCAGATATTGACGCTGTTTATTCTCCAGAAGTTGCTTTGAATCCAGAAGAATCTGATATTGAGATGCGAGAAAAGATATTCAAGCTGGCCATGCTCGAGGAAGGCTTCAATATTTTCCATGGCTATGGAGCTATTTCTTTGGCCCATAGTGATGAGGAAATTCAGGAATCTCTCGACGCAGTGGAAAGAATCGCTAAGAAATGGCAGAAATTCAGATAAGCATTTTTCAGTGCTGTCAACAAATTAAAATATGAAGCACATTTCCTCAATAGATTTTTCTTGCAATAATCTTCTACTTGGATATATTTACACTTTAATCATTCATAATGGCTGAAAAAAGGAGATAGGAATAATGGCAAAAATAAAAGTTGTCATCTATGGCTGCGGCGTGATGGGCCGTAAAGTTGTCGAAGCCTTGTTGGATAAGGCGAGTATTGCGGTTGTCGGTGCTGTTGATATTAATCCTGAAATTGTAGGGAAGGATTTGGGAGAGATTCTCGACCATCCCCAACAGATCGGGGTGACAATTG
>Ga0307379_10008644_pt1 | contig 13702 bp, 15 predicted proteins | sample UN2MG_FD_202237 | JGI IMG/M metagenome (GOLD analysis project Ga0307379, IMG submission 202237) | Soil microbial communities from Risofladan, Vaasa, Finland - UN-2 | ecosystem: Environmental > Terrestrial > Soil > Coastal area > Acid sulfate soil | place: Finland: Risofladan, Vaasa | collected...
GGTTCTTGGGACTGGCCGCTCCCAAGCAGGCCGTCTGGTGGGTTGGCTGGCAGCCTCGTCCTGAATCGGGAACGATTGTTGACACCCGGCGCAGACTCACTAGATCGAGGGGGACGATATGCTCCGGCCATTCGGGGAAACGAACATTTCCTCGCCGGCCATCGCGCCCCACCATCGCAAATCTCGAGGTAAGAGTAGGTCGTCCTCGTGAGCTCACAGTCACTGCACTGGCGAGTGGCATCGGAGCACCCCTCCTTGTGGGTATAATACAACAACTGACTGCAGAAAGGCTTTCGGAACGATGTAAGGATCGGCGGCGAGCACCGTCAGTCAGATGGCTTCAGAAGCCAGTGTTGCGACTGCGAGCGCGTTCAGGCCGTCATTGGTCCGCGAATGCCTCGGCCGGCGGCGACAGGTTCATCGGCTCGTCTGGAGCAAGGCAAGATGAGCCGGAGAAAACAGGCTACCATGGCAGCGAGGGCTTTCCCAGTGGTCGCAGAAGTGCCACCAATGCGCACTGAAGTCACGGTCGTAATTCCTGCTCTCGATGAAGAGGGTTCGCTCCCGCTGGTGCTGCGCGATCTACCCACGGTGGGCCGTGTGATCGTTGTTGACAACGGTTCCACTGACGCCACCGCCGCAATCGCCTCTGCCCACGGGGCGATGGTTGTCCATGAGCCGCAGCGTGGATACGGAGCAGCCTGCTTACGAGGACTGGCGGCAATCCGCGAGCTGATGGATGCCGGTGAGGCTGCACCACGAGTGGTCGTTTTTCTCGACGCCGATTATAGCGACCATCCGGAACTGCTCCCGAGGCTGGTTGAGCCGATCCTCAGCGGCCAGGCTGATTTCGTGCTCGGCTCTCGTCTTGCAGGCCAAAGGGACCTCGGCGCGATGCCTCCGCAAAGCGTCTTTGGAAATCGCCTCGCCTGTTTCTTGATGCGTATCCTCTTCGGCGTTCGTTACAGCGATCTGGGGCCGTTCCGGGCAATCGACTACCAATCCCTATGCAAGTTGGGGATGTCTGATCGCGACTTCGGCTGGACGATCGAAATGCAGATCAAGGCCTCACGGATCGGACTCCGGACGATCGAAATTGCCATGCCGTACCGACAACGCATCGGGAAGAGCAAGATCAGCGGCACCTTCTCGGGCACAATGAAGGCTGGAACTAAGATCCTCTACACCCTTGCCAAGCACGGCCTGCGCCGGGGCAGGGGTGTGGAGCCGCCGACCCGTTCGGAGGTGACATCTTGAATGCGGGCGCTTCGGGACGAATCGCCGCTCGGGCACGGAGGCCATTGGGAATACTCGTTCTGCTCGCCGCAGTCTCCACCTGCGTCTACGCAGCCATTGCCAGACTCAGTTGGCAGTTCACACCCGACCGAGAGTCTGTCGAACGACCGCTCTTGGCGGTGTTCATCCTGCTGGGTGTAGTCTTCACGTTTTACTTGGTCGCCGTGTTCGCGGCAATTCGTGCCCGTGATGATCGTCGACTGCCGGCGATCATCATCCTTACCGGCGTCGCTTTTCGTTTGGTCACACTCTATTCGTGGCCGATTCAGGAAATCGACGTCTATCGTTACTTGTGGGACGGGGCTGTGACGACCTCCGGTGTCAGCCCCTACCGTTACAGCCCGCAACAGGTGCTCGCAAAATCGGCCGACGAAGCGCTGCCGCACGATCTTCAACGGCTCGTTGCATTGCGTGAGCGCTCACCCGCCCTGGCAACGGTTCTTTCGCGGGTTCACTACAGCGAGCTGCCGACGATCTATCCCCCGGTAAGCCAGGCCGTCTTTGCTGCCGTGACGCTGCTGACTCCGCAGGACACGAGCGTGTTGGGGCGGATCGTCAACATGAAGGCGGCGTTCGTGCTGTTCGATCTGGCGACCATGGTGGTGGTGATCCGCCTGCTAAGACTCGCCGGGAAGCACATCGGTTGGTCCGTGGCTTACGCTTGGTGCCCACTGGTGATCAAGGAGATCGCCAACACGGGGCACCTGGATGCCGTGGCCGTCCTGCTGACAACCCTCGCGTTGTTCGTTGCGGTGTGCCCGCTGGTTGATCGCAGGCCAACGGAAAAAACAGCGCGGAGGATGGTTCTCGGGTCTGTGTCGGCAGTACTGCTCGCCCTGGCGGTAGGTGCCAAGCTATATCCAATTGTGCTTGCGCCCTTGTTTGTCGCTGCCTGGGCGCGCTTTCTCGGCTGGCGCAGGGCGCTGCCGTTGACGGTCGGACTTCTCGCGATGCTGGCCTTTCTGCTTTGGCCGATGGTTCCATCGCGCGCTAATCAGCAGGCCGAGGAACAGCAACCGCCGCCGGCGGCCGACGGCGATCTGCCGCCGCCACCCGAGGACACGGTAACAACCGACCCGCAGGATCCAAGCCGAGGACTCAAAGCATTCCTTCGGCGCTGGGAGATGAACGACTTTTTGTTCATGCTGCTGGTGGAGAATCTCAGGCCTGCCACCAATCCTGATGAGCGACCATGGTTCACGGTGTTGCCGGAAGCCTGGCGTGCTCGATTGCTCGAAGCTCCCGCCGGATGGCTCCAAGAGGATCTTTCAGGCACGGCATTCCTTCTGACGCGATTGGTGACCTGTACCGCGCTGCTTCTGGTGGTCTTGTGGCTGGTTTGGCGTACGAATTCCTCTCACGATCCCACTTGCTGGCTTCGCGCCGCCTTTCTGAGCTTGGCCTGGTTGTGGCTTCTCTCTCCCACGCAGAATCCGTGGTATTGGACATGGGCCTTGCCGCTGGTTATGTTCGCTCGCGGTAGGGCGTGGCTAGCCATGAGCGGGCTGGCGCTGATCTATTACCTGCGATTCTGGTTCTCCTGCCATTGGCCGGAGACGCCCGTGCCGGGCACCGGCTATCGAGGCACCGCTCTGTTCGACTTTGTGGTAACCTGGATAGAATTCGGACCTTGGTTCGCCTGGCTCACCGTGACTGCCTGGCGCCATCGGCTACAATCGTCGTGAGCAGTAACGGAGGTCAATGCCTACCTTGGACCCTCGCAAGAGGAGATCTGACTTCGATGAAGAAGCTCATGGCTGTCTCGTTGATGGTCGTGATGTCTGGGATTCTCTGCGCCGGCTGCGGCAAGGAGGCACCGCCCCCGAGCAAGGAAAAACCCGCGGCGACAAAGCCGGCTGGTGAGGCGGGCTCGGCCACCAAGGCCCAGGAAGAGCTGGGCTCGGGAACCAAGGCCAAGGAAGAGGCGAAGACCGGGGCTCCTGCCGCCACTGGCTCCGGCAAGCGGTAACATACGGCGCAGCGTTGTGTTTTCGGCATGTCTGTGAACTGCCCGCGGTGTGGGTATGCGCTCGTGTAGCAGTCGGCGGTGATTATGGCTAGCGCAGGGAGCCCGTCTCATGGTACGGTTGACCCAGCGACCTGGGTAGATCGCCACGGCGATACCCTGTACCGGTATGCCCTCTCACGGCTGCGGGATCCAGACGCCGCCGAAGAAGTCGTGCAAGAGACCTTCGTTGCTGCGCTACATTCCCTCGATCAGTACTCCGGAAGGGGGGCGGAAGGTGCGTGGCTGCTGGGGATCCTCAAACGCAAGGTCGTGGATTGTGTCCGACGGCGCAATCGGCCCGGCTCAGCCACAGGGGCCGAAATGGGCGCGGACCCGTCGGAGGCATTCTTCGATGGCAGGGGGAACTGGCGATTCGACCCCCGTATAGCCAAGATGCGCCCGGACGCATGTCTCGAACGCGACGAGTTCTGGCAGACGTTCCGCGGTTGCCTCAAAGGCTTGCCGCCGCGCCAGGCTGACGTCTTCTCGCTCCGCGAAATGGAGGAATTGTCGACCGACAACATTTGTAAGGAATTGCAGATTACCGCGTCAAACCTATGGGTCCTACTCCACAGGGCCCGCTTGCAGTTGATGCGGTGCATGAAGGTACACCTCGAACGATGGGGAGATCTCTGAACATGCTTCGCTGCAGAGAGGTCTCCAAGCTGGTGTCCGAGTCGATGGAGCGCAAACTCCCATTCGGCACGCGAATGCAGGTCTGGATGCATTTGATGCTCTGCCGATTCTGTGCGGGTTTTGCGAGGCAAGTCCGCTTCCTTCGCCGAGCCGCGCGGCAAAGCCCGGAGCGACTTGCCGGTTCCCCGTCGACCCCCGAAACGACCCTCTCTCAAGAGGCCCGCGAGCGGATCAAAGCCGCTCTGCGAGGGAACAACGGCTCGTGAGCGTTCCGCTATTGGCCTAACAACGCTCGGGATCTGTGAGATCCAAGTCTGGCCCGTGCCTTTTCGACGCTTCTGTTGGTTTTCCCTGTAAGTTTTCCGATGGCTGCCCGTCATCTCCCCGGAATCGCCGTGCCGTGGCGGCGATGAGAAGGCATCGGTGTGCCCCGTTCTTCAAGGAGTTTGAGACATGCGAAACGTTTTGAAGCCCACCTGTGTTATGGTCTCCGCGATGGGCCTGCTGCTGGCGACGGCCTTGCCGGTGATTGCCCAGAGTGGTAGCCGCTCCGCTCCCCCGAGCGGGTCGGGCCGCCGGACCACGGAACCTGCGTCCGGTTCCGCACAGCGAACGCAGCCAGCCCCCCTGGCCCTGGACGGTTTTTGCCCGGTCAGTCTCAAGACCATGAAGAAGTGGGTCAAGGGAGATCCTTTGATTCAGGCCACCTTCGACGGTCACACGTACCAATTTGCCAATGAGCAGGGGAAGCAGATGTTCGCGGCCGACCCAGCGAAGTATGTCCCGGTGCTGGGTGGCGACTGCGTGGTTTCTCTCATGAAGATGAACAAACGCGTGCCAGGCAACATCCGGCACGCCACAATACACGAGGGGCGACTTTTCTTGTTCGCCGATGAGGACGGAAAAAAGATGTTCCTGGCCGATCCCCAAGCCTACGCCAACGCCGACTTGGCCTTTGGTGGCAAGTGCGCCGTCTGCCGGGTAGACATGAAGCAAGCGGTTGCCGGCAAACCGGAGTTCACCGTCATCCACAACGGCCTGCGCTACCTCTTCCCGGCAGCCGAGCAGCGTGACCAGTTCCTGGCAAACCCGAAGAAGTACGAAGCGAGCGCCACCTCGGCCCAACCCGCGCCGAGCGGATCGGGCACTAGGGAACCGGCCGGCTCCGGCTCCGGCAGCAAGCAACCGGCCGGCTCCGGCTCCGGCAGCAAGCAGCCCGCCGGATCGGGCTCCGGCCGTCGAGATTGAGTTGCGTTGGCAACGAGGACTCCCGTCGTGCGGAAGATCCTGCTCACAATGTCGGCGGCCTTGATCGTGGCGGGCCTAGTCGCTTACCTGGTCTATCCCGGAAGCACCCGCGAAGTCGTCTTCGACCGTGATTTGCACGCGGCCGATGCGGCACCGCCGCTTGTCCCCTTCGACAAGGTCGACCATTCCGTGTGGGATCGCCTCTTGAGGAAGTACGTTGACGGCAACGGGATGGTCGACTACGCCGCTTGGAAAGCCTCGGAGAGCGATACGAGCTCGCTCAGGCAGTACGTTGCCGCGCTCGGTCGCGCCGATCCCGAAGCCCCGACGACCGAAGGAGGCAGACTGGCCTTCTGGATCAATGCGTACAACGCATTGACGGTCTACGGGATTCTGGAAGTCTACCCAACCAGTAGTATCCGCAATCACACGGCAAAGGTCCTCGGATACAACATCTGGCGCGACCTGCTGCTCCCGGTCGCCGGCAAGAAGTACTCGCTCGAAGACATTGAGCACAAGGTTCTCCGCAAACTGGGCGAGCCCCGTATTCATTTCGCCATCGTGTGCGCATCGATCGGCTGCCCACGACTGCGGAATGAAGCCTACACGCGTGCCGGGCTTGAATCCCAGTTGGTTGAAAACACCCGCGATTTCTTCTCCCGGCCCGAGCACTTCCGCGTAGACGCTGCAAAACGCATTGTTTACGTTTCGCCGATCCTTCAGTGGTTCGGCGAGGACTTCGGCCCGACCCCGCAGCAGCGTCTGAAGAAGCTGGTGAAGTACCTGCCGGCGGACGACGGCATTTTGCAGCTCATCGGGCAAGGGGATTTCTCGGTTGGCTACCTCGATTACGACTGGAGCCTCAACGACCAACGGCAGAAGACGGCGAACTGAAGGCCGGGACATGACGGCATCCCAATCGCCCCCAATGAAGGTTAAACGCGCCCTGAAAGAGCCGGACCAACCCATGAGAAGATCCGTTTGGCTGCGGATTGGCGGGGCGGCCGCCGTGGTGGCTGCTGTGACCGCGAGTGCGACCCTTGTGCCCGTCAAAGAGTACCTCCTCGGATTCCTGGAATGGGTGCAGGGCGTTGGTCTGTGGGGCCCGGCGTGCGTGGTCGGGCTGTACGTCGTCGCCTGCCTGCTCTTCATTCCCGGCTCGCTGCTCACCCTGGGAGCCGGCTTCCTGTTTGGGGTGGTTTGGGGAACGGTCACGGTGTCCCTCGGCAGCACGCTGGGGGCGACGGCTGCGTTCCTGGTGGGCCGAAGGCTGGCCCGCGACTGGGTCGAGCAGAAAGTTGCCGGCCATCCTATTGAGCCTTGCATAGCCAATGAACGGAGGGCTTCCACCGGAAGCCCGGGACACAAGGGTCCGGTCCACGTCGAGGGATCATTGGCAATGCAAACATCAATAAGTTCCGTGCAATCGATGCGGCAGTCGGCCGCCAGGGATTCAAGATCGTGCTGCTGACCCGGCTTTCCCCGCTCTTCCCGTTCAATCTGCTCAATTTTGCTTTCGGCCTGACCAGCGTCTCGCTGCTTCCGTATGTCGTTGCCTCCTGGATTGGCATGCTGCCGGGAACCCTCATGTACGTGTACCTGGGTTCGGCGGCCAAGAGCCTGGCCGAGTTGGCCACCGGGAGAGTCGAAGGCGGGTGGGGACAGCGAACTCTCTTCGGTGTGGGACTCTTGGTGACGGTCATCGTCACCGTGTTTGTAGCGCGGGTCGCGGGGAAGGCCTTGAGCGAGGAACTCGCCATTTCAGGTGAACAGGAGACGGCCCGTGATGCCAGCGTCACCCTGTAAAGCCCCGCTCATTCTTCCCGACGACGCGTTCAACCGGACGCTGCGGGAAAACGTCCATCCCGACGACTGGGTGAATCCAGAGCCGCAAGATCGCTATAACCTGGTGGTCATCGGTGCGGGGACGGCGGGCTTGGTGACCGCAGCCGGTGCCGCCGGGCTCGGCGCGAGGGTGGCATTGGTCGAAAAGCACTTGATGGGCGGAGACTGCCTCAACTACGGCTGCGTTCCGTCGAAAGCCCTGATTCGTGCCGCCCGGGTCGCTGCCGACGTGCGTGACGCCGCCGCTTTCGGCGTGCAGGTGCCTTCGGGCGCAAGAGTCGACTTCCCGGCGGTGATGGAGCGGATGCGACGCCTGCGATCCGAGATCAGCCCTCATGATTCGGCGGCCCGATTCCGCGACTTGGGAGTCGATGTCTTCCTCGGCGAAGGGCGATTTATCGGCGGCGACGCCGTCGAAGTGGACGGCGCGACACTTCGGTTCAGGAAGGCGGTGATCGCAACGGGGGCTCGCGCCGCCACACCGTCCATTCCGGGACTTGTCGAAGCAGGGTTCCTGACCAACGAGTCGGTCTTTTCCTTGACAGAACTGCCGCGTCGGTTGGCAGTCGTCGGGGCCGGCCCCATCGGTTGTGAACTCGCGCAGACCTTTGCCCGATTCGGTTCCGAGGTCTTCTTGTTGGAGGCCGGCCATGGGGTGTTGCCGCGAGAGGATCGCGACGCGGCCCAGCGCGTGGAGAAGTCCTTGCGCCGCGATGGCGTGCACCTCCTTGTCGGATGCAAGATCGTCCGGGCAGAAAAGCGCGGCGATGGCAAGGTCATCCACTTGGAGCAGCGTGGGAATCCGAAAGAACTGGCGGCCGACGAGATTCTGGTCGGCGTAGGCCGGGCGCCGAACGTGGAGGGGCTCAACCTGGAGGCCGCCGGCGTGGAATTCGACCCTCGCCAGGGCGTTCACGTGAATGATCGACTTCGAACCACGAATCCCCGGATCTTTGCCGCTGGCGATATCTGCTCCCGTTTCAAGTTCACGCATGCCGCCGATGCCCTGGCCCGGATTGTTATTCGCAACGCGATGTTTCTCGGCCGGGCGAAGGCCAGTGCCCTGACCATCCCCTGGTGTACCTATACCAGCCCGGAAATCGCCCACGTTGGACTGTATGAACACGAAGCCCAAGAGAAGGGAATCTCGGTGCAGACCTTTGTCCAGGAGCTCCATGATGTGGATCGGGCGGTTCTTGACGGACAAGACGAAGGATTCGTCAAGATCCATGTCCGGGCGGGCACGGACCGGATTCTTGGCGCGACGATTGTGGCGGAGCACGCGGGCGACACAATATCTGAGATTACCACGGCCATGACGGGCAAGATGGGTTTGGGCGGTTTGTCCAGCGTGATCCATCCCTATCCGACTCAGGCCGAAGCCATCAAACGCCTCGGTGATGCCTACAGTCGCACACGCCTGACCCCCCTGGTGAAGTCGCTCTTCCATCGGTGGCTGGCATGGTCGCTGTGAGTCAGCGTACCGCGGACGCAAGCTGATTCCCTCGGTAACACAACGACAAACAGCAAGGAGCGCGAACTCCATGAGCACCATCACGATCCCAGGCGGCAACGGCCGCGAGGCTTCTGTCCGCACCCGGTATTCCGCTGCGGCGAGCGAGAAGGAGGCATCCCTCTGCTGCCCCGTGCGATACGCCGAAGATTATCTTCGAGTGATCCCTGAGGAGATCCTGGAACGGGACTACGGCTGCGGAGACCCGACGCCCTACGTGCGCGAGGGCGAGACCGTGCTGGATTTGGGATCGGGGGGCGGCAAGGTCTGCTATATCCTGTCCCAGGTTGTCGGTCCGCGAGGGCGCATCATCGGCGTGGACTGCAATCGTGACATGATCGGGCTGGCCCGGCGTCATCGGGAGACCGTCGCCGGGCGACTCGGGCTTGCCAACGTCGAGTTCCGCTACGGGATAATCCAGGACCTCGCCCTGGACCTGGAATTGCTTGCCCGGGAAACCCGTGGGTTGCGGATCGACAGTCCCCAGGATTGGCTCGACCTGCGGCAGGTCGAGCAGCGTCTGCGTCTTGAACGGCCGATGGTGCCCGACGAGAGCATCGACTGCGTCGTGTCGAACTGCGTGCTCAACCTGGTCCGGCCGGAAGACCGCCGGCAATTGTTTGTGGAGATCTTTCGCGTCCTGCGTCTGGGTGGCCGCGTGGCCATCAGCGACATCGTCTCCGATGAGGACGTGCCCGAACGGCTCCAGCAGGATCCGGAGTTATGGTCAGGCTGCATTTCCGGGGCATTCCGGGAAGATCGGTTCCTAGCGGCATTTGAAGAGGCAGGTTTCTACGGAATCCGGATTGCCGCCCGTCAGGCTGAGCCGTGGCGCACGGTCGAGGGAATCGAGTTCCGCTCGCTCACGGTGGTCGCCCACAAAGGTAAACAGGGTCCCTGCCTGGAACGCAATCAGGCAGTCATCTATCGCGGTCCGTTCAAGAAGGTCGAGGATGACGACAGCCACGTCTACTGCCGTGGCCAGCGCATGGCCGTGTGCGACAAAACGTTCCGCCTGCTTCAAAAGGAGCCCTACGCGGGCCAGTTCGAGCTCGTCGAGCCGCGCGAGGCGGTGACCGCAGAGAAGGCTGCCCGATTCGATTGCAGCCGCCCGAAGCACCGCCACCCGCGCGAGACCAAGGGGCAGGACTACGACATCACCACGGAGGGCCCCGGGACCTGCACAGACTCCGGCGGCAATTGCTGCTAGGCATTGAAGGAAACGACCATGTCGTCAAACGTAACGCTCCACAGGGAAGGCAACCCGCTTGCCGACCCTGCGAAACAACTAATCGTTCTTCGGCCGCGACCGCAGCACAAGCTTTTCGAGGCCGCGTCGGCCGAAGCTGGGCTCTATCCGCTTCGCGCCCTGGGAATCGACGTGCTCCAAGTCAATCTCGGCAAGCTCTGCAACATGACTTGCTCGCACTGCCACGTTGACGCCGGGCCGGAGCGCCGTGAGATCATGACCCGCGAGACGGCCGAGGCCTGTGTTCGGGCCCTCGCCGCCACCGACGTTCCAACTCTGGATCTCACCGGCGGCGCACCGGAGATGAATCCCAATTTCCGCTGGATGGTCGAAGAGGCAAGAGGCCTGGGACGCCACATCATTGATCGGTGCAATTTGACGATTCTGCACACCCCAGGCCATACCGACCTGCCCGAATTCCTCGCCGCACAACGTGTGGAGATCGTCGCTTCTCTCCCGTGCTATCTGGAAACCAACGTGGACGCCCAACGAGGCAGCCACGCGTTTGAGAGGTCGATCGACGTGCTGCGACAACTGAACGACCTCGGCTATGGCCAGCCTGACTCCGGTCTGCAACTCACGCTGGTCTACAACCCCGTGGGCGCAGGTCTGCCTCCGCCTCAAGACCAGTTGGAGCAGGACTACCGCCGGGAATTGGCTGGCCGATATGGCGTCGTCTTCAGCCGGCTGTTCACCATTACCAACATGCCCGTCGGTCGCTTCTTGAATTACCTGCTGAAGACCGGCACGCTCGACGATTACCTGGAAAAGCTGATCGGGGCCTACAATCCCGCCGCAGCCGCGGGAGTCATGTGTCGGACAACTCTCTCCGTCGATTGGGAAGGCCAACTGTACGACTGCGACTTCAACCAGATGCTCGGCCTGAGAGTGCATCACAGCCTGCCGCAGAACATCCGTGACCTCGACCCGGAACGCTTGACGCACCGCATCATTACAACCGGGCAGCACTGCTATGGATGTACCGCAGGTGATGGGTCGAGTTGTCTGGGAGTCATTGCAGGGTGAATCTCACAAGCCTGGAATCCCAAAACAAGCGTACTTGAGTCCCTGGCCGGCTCCGATGGACAGACACCTCATCATCTTCACGCGGTATCCCGAGCCGCACAAAACCAAGACCCGCCTCATCCCGGCCCTGGGAGCCGAAGGTGCAGCGGAATTGCAGCGAGAGATGACGTTGCGCACGCTTCACTGGGCCAAGCAGCTCGCGAAGACCATCCCGGTATCGGTCGAGGTCCGTTTCGACGGAGGCGACGAGCTGCGGATGCAGGAATGCTTCGGAGACGATTTTCCGTGCTGCCCTCAAGGGCCAGGGGATCTGGGGTCACGCATGGCTCACGCCGTCCAGGAGGCGTTTCAAGGAGGCGCTCAGCGTGTGGTTGTTGTCGGGACCGATTGCCCCGAAATCACGCTCGACGTTGTCACCGACGCATTTGATCGCCTCGCCAGTTGCGACGTGGTCCTTGGTCCCGCCGGCGATGGCGGCTACTACCTGATCGGCCTGCAACGTGAAGTCCCCGAGTTGCTCACTTCCATGCCATGGGGGACCGAGCATGTCTTCCACGAAACCGTACGACGTGCCAAGGAACTCTCCCTCTCGGTATCGTGCATTCAGACGCTTGCTGATGTGGATCGTCCGGAGGATCTGCCAATTTGGCACCGCCTCAAGGGTACTTTCCATACGGCGGCGGACCAGGCACGTATCTCTATCGTCATCCCCGCATTGAACGAAGCACACCACCTGGAAAACACCTTGCTTGCGCTACGAGATGCCGAGAACGTTGAGACCATCGTGGTCGATGCCGGCAGCGGTGACCAGACCGCCGAGATGGCGGAGCGCTACGGATGCCGGCTGCTCCGTTCAAGCCCGGGCCGGGCAAGACAAATGAATGCTGGCGCCGACGCTGCCAGCGGTTCGATCCTTCTGTTCCTGCATGCCGACACCCGCCTCCCTACAGGCTTCGACACGACCGTCCGAACAACCCTTCAGGACTCCGGCGTGGCGGCCGGCGCCTTTCGGCTGCGCATCGACGCCCCCGGCCGAGCGTTCCGCATCATTGAAAGAGCAGTCAATATCAGATCCCGTTTTCTCCGTATGCCGTATGGTGACCAAGCCCTCTGTCTGCGAAAGGAGACCTTTCAAAGGCTGGGGGGCTTTTTAGAGCTGCTCATTATGGAGGATTTTGAGTTCATCAGGCGACTTCGGCGTGTCGGCAGAATTCAGATAACGTCCCTGCCGGCAACCACTTCCGGCCGCCGCTGGCGAGAGTTGGGTCCCTGGCGAACGACTTGGATCAATCAGAAGGTTATCTTCGGGTACTGTGTCGGCGTATCTCCCCAGCGGCTGGCGCAATGGTATCACTGCGATCGAAGGCGGCCGCCACGAACTGCTTGACGCGGTTCTTTCTTGGCCTTATAGACAGTTGTCACGATCGCCTTCCTGGTTGCCTTGCGCTCCACGAGATATGGCTTTCCTTCAACGACCCGACCGTGTCGCGCGTTCACCGTCGGATCGAGGTCTGGGCGTATTACGGGACGAAGCACAGGGATCCGGAGCCGGTACCGCCCGAAATCGACGTGTTGATGACAGGTGTCTACGACGTCACCGAGGCGAGCCAACTCCGAAGCCGGCGTGCAGTCAAAATGCTGAGCCGACACTTGGGCTCCTTGAAAGCCTGGTTTTCACCGCTTCAGAATCAGAATTTCGGCCGAACCCGACCATCAAGACATTGACGGTTGAACCGAGGGCGAGAAAATTCGGCCCCGTGTCTTGGCTGTCCCAAAAAATGACGGAATTCTGACACACGGGCTGCAAAGCGTCCGCTTCGGATAGGTCCGGGATCTTCATCACAGCCCACTTGGTCCTGTCCCCCTGACAGGCGGTTGCGGTCGGCGGCACGGGCACTTCTGTCTCTGCGGCTCGCCGCATCCGAACCGCCGACGCAGCGCGAAGCGCCTCAGCAGCCAGAGTTGCCGGGTCGCTGACGATCATGATTCCGTGGTTGGACGGCTGTCCACAATCCCGGAACCCCGGCCCCTTCGCCTACGTCGGTCGGGTCGCCTTGGAAAATCACGCCAACCCAGCCAAGACCTCGGCCGCTTGGGCGACCGTCGTTTCGATGTCTTCCTCCGTGTGGGCCGTGGAGAGGAAGAGGGCCTCGAACTGGCTGCACGGCATGTAGACGCCGCGATCCAGGAGCCCCCAGAAGTATTCGGCGAACCGGCCCGTGTCGCAGCGGCTGGCCGCGTCCCAGTCGGTGACCGGCTCGCCGTTGAAGAAGAGGGTCAGCATCGCCCCGCACCGGCCGATGGAGACGGGGATTTCGGCGCGGCGTGCGGCCTCTTCGAGCCCGGCGGCCAGCTTGGCCGACAATCGCTCGAGTTGCTCGTACGGACGGGTCTCGCGGAGCACGTCCAGCGTGGCGATTCCCGCCGCCGTAGCCAGCGGGTTGCCGCTCAAGGTGCCGGCCTGAAAGACCTTGCCGGCCGGCAGGACGTGGTCCATGATCTCGGCCCGGCCGCCGTAGGCTCCCATGGGGAGCCCGCCGCCGATGATCTTGCCCAGCGTGGTCAGATCGGGCTTCATCCCAAAGACCTCTTGCGCCCCGCCGTAGGCCACGCGAAAGCCGCTCATCACCTCGTCGAAGATCAAGAGCGCACCATGCCGGGACGTCAGGTCCACCAGGGCCCGGCGAAACGCGGGCGACGCCACCACGCAGCCCATGTTCCCGGCCACGGGCTCGACGATGACCGCGGCAATCTGATCGCCGTGCTCGCCAAAGGCGGCCTCCAGCCCGGCCGGGTCGTTGTAGCGGAGAACCAGCGTGTCCTTGGCGGTCCCCTCGGTGACGCCGGGCGAGTTGGGCACCCCCAACGTCGCGGCGGAGCT
>Ga0307379_10008648_pt1 | contig 13698 bp, 22 predicted proteins | sample UN2MG_FD_202237 | JGI IMG/M metagenome (GOLD analysis project Ga0307379, IMG submission 202237) | Soil microbial communities from Risofladan, Vaasa, Finland - UN-2 | ecosystem: Environmental > Terrestrial > Soil > Coastal area > Acid sulfate soil | place: Finland: Risofladan, Vaasa | collected...
AAGGTTTATCAGGAGAGAGACCGGCGATTTGGAGGGGACTAGAAATGTTTAACCGCGTACGACAGGCAATCAAAGCCTTTCAGGAAAGACGCTTTGTCATCATCTTCTCTGAGACGGAGAATGAAGCTGACCTGGCGATTCCGGCGCAGGAAATAACCGTTGAGGCGATTCTGTTTGCCGCCAGGGTGGCTTCAGGGCTTCTATGCTTGGCGTTATCTAAAGACAGGCTCAAGGAATTAGAGATAGACGCCCTGCCTTCACGGTACCGGGCTACAGATACGCCTTTTTATAGCCCGGTTGATGCTAAAGAGGTAGAAAAATCGGGCATATCTCCCAGAGACAGGGCAGTTACCATCAGGAAGGTCATTGACCCCAATACCAGGCCAGAGGATTTAGCTCGCCCTGGCCACGTCGCTATCCTGGGCGCTCACCCCGACGGCCTTATTGGTCGCAATGGCCATACTGAAGCCGTGGTCGAGCTATCCCGGCTGGCAGGATTATATCCTGGGGGGGTCTTGTGTGAGCTGGTCAGTGACAATGGCGAGATGATGAACGCCAAAGAGCTAAAAACCCTGGCTAGGAAGTTCGATATACCCATAGTCACTGTAGGTACTCTAGCGAAATTTGCACGGTCAGTTTTGACCAAAAAAACTTGACAAGGAGGTAAAATAGGGATATGTTAAAAGTATAGCCGCAGAGCTTGCCGATGAAAGTCGGCTCTGCGACTTTTTGCTTTCATTGGCAGCTCTAAGGCAATAAAAAAGGGGCTAGCAACCTGGACTGGAAAGGTCTGGCTAGCCCCTTTCCTTTTCAGCAAGGTTGCTGACCCGCCTGGTACGTCGAGCCAGGTAAATAAAAGGGGCGTAGCACTCTCGGGTAGAGAGTTGAAGGCTACGCCCCTTTTTCTTTTTACCCTGAGTGCACGCCAACCAAAAAGGGAGGTAAAAGCAATGGCACAAGAATTAGCATTCGGTACCCCAAGGGCAGAGGAGATGACGGAGGTCGCTGTCGGCATGGGTAGCGCTGCCGTTACCGGCCTGGCGGAGGGAGTCGTCATTAAATTTGCGCCTGGCATGGGCGCCCTGGAGCCGGTCTTCACCTGGGGAACTCTGCTCGGTGCACCCCTGGTTGGGGCCGTTGGAGCTCTCTTCACCCGGGGTATGATCGCCGGCGTCTTCAAGGGCGTTGCTGCCGGCGGTGCCGCTATCCTTGGCTACTCACTGCCCGCAATTGTCGCGCCTTTCATGCCCACTGGTGGTGGAGCGCGTCAGCTAGGTGGTGGGGGCGTAAAGCAACTGACAGCGGGTATGGCAAATGCCCCGCAGCGGGCGCAGTCCCAGGCCAGAGTCGGCCTGGAGTTCTAACACTTAAATAAGGTCGAAAGAGCCATTAAAATCTCAAATGGAACGGAGGAATGTTAAATGGCTGAGCATTTTGAATTACGTTGTTTATGTGATTACCTTGGCGGCGCCCAGGCGGCTAACGTTTGGGCAAGGCCAACACCGGCAGCGGTCTTCGGCGAACTGGAATCCGATGAACGTGCCGAGATAGTCTTCGCCGAAGTCTGGTCTCCAGTAGTAGCCGGTGGTGATGAGGCACTCAAGAAGATTATCATTGTTGCCGATGGCGAGGAATTAGGCAAATATGTCTCGCTATCTGGCATCCAGGCCACTGTTATGGCTCCGCCCAAAGATCGTATCTGGGCGGGAAGGCTCTACAGCTTCGGCACCCCGCTTGATATTACCCAGCCGGTGCAGAACCCCATCCTGAACACCACCATTAAGGTCAAGCAGAATGTCACCGTAGCCACCCTTTGCGGGCCTGCATCAGGTGTGCCCCCACTATCTCCAATTACTGCGGCCTACCGCATCAGGCTTTGGGGTAAGGTCTACAAGAAGGGCGAGCTGCCTAGGTTCGGGTCAATGGCCTTCCCGGCATACCTGACGGAAAGGACCAGAAACCGTACCCTTTTCCTGAGCAAATCGTCTATCCCCATCAATGGCGATACCTGGCTGACCCTTCCCGGTGGTAAGGATCAGGCAATCCCCAAGGTTAACCCCTTTGCCCGATACGCCCAAAATCTCCTGGCCACCGATGGTATGCAGGGAGATTACCAGTTTCGTCTTCAGACCGGTGGTGTCCTGGAAGAGCAGGAAAACTTATACTGGGAGTTTGACGAGCTGGACGCCCTGTTTATTGAGGGACTGGGAATTAAAACGGGCGCTGTCCCCTTCCCATCAGTCAACATAGCCAGGACGGGATTGAGGATTGATGGCGACTACCATCCCAAGGGGCCGACTACCAGAATAAGCCTGTTCTCGACCACCGTCGGCGTTAATGAGCTCAACTTCGGTCACCTGGCCCCCATGGCCCCGGTGGCCCATCCCTACTTTGCTGCTATTCCTAAACTCCCGCAGCCATACCTTATCTGGAACGAGATAGGCTATGTGGTCATCAGGGATGATGGCGTCGGTGCGGTTGCTCTCGACACTACCATGGTCGCCCTGACCGGAATCCGAATCGAGATGAGGGGAGGTTAACTAGAATGCAGATAGTACAGTTTGTTCCAGGTGCAATAGTCACCCCTAACCCGATAACCCTTCCAGCCTCAGCTCCTGATATTGATGTGGTAGTCTCGGCACAAATCGTTAGGCTGCCGGCCGGTCTGGCGGACCACGACCCGGCGGATATTGTCGCAGCTATAGCTGCCCACGCTGTTCATGCTCATGATATGCAGTCGACCGGACAGGCAGGGGCCCCTACGCAAGCCCTGGGTACTAACGCAGGTATTGACGAACTGCAAGACGACGGCGCAGCGGCCGTCCACACCATACCCGGCGGAGTAGCCGGACTTGGCATACAGGACGATGGCGCTGCCGTTCACGCTGGCAGTGCGGTGCCTGTAGCCCATGCTGGGGGCAACCCAGTGGTCGCCGCAGTTCCCACCAGGCTAACCACCAGGACCATCAGCCTTAATGTCGACACCCTGGTGGGCGATGTACTGTCCCTGGACTATATCGAAGTCGGCGAGAGAGTGCTGGTCAGTTAAGGAGGGAGTATGAAGATAATAAGATGGGTTCCCGGCGCCGTTGTCTCGCCGAACCCGATAACCATACCGGACGCAGCTCCCGACATCCAGGCGGTGCTTAGCGCCGAGATTACTCGACTACCGGTAGCATTGTGCGACCTGATTGCTCACCCCGATGTCGACATCATTGCCACCATTGATGACCACGATGTTCATGCGCATGACCTGCAGTCAACAGGGCAGGCGCCAGGTGCCCCTGCGGAAACGCTTGGCATGCCGGTTGGCCTTAACGCGTTGCATGATTCCGGAGCAGCAGTCGTCCACACCATACCTGGCGGAGTAGCTGGAGGCAGCATACAAAATGCCTCTATCCCAGCTCACGTAGCTACCGCTGTCCCGGTAACTCATGGTGCTGGCGCCGACCCAGTGGTCGCCGCAGTTCCCACCAGGCTAACCACCAGGACCATCAGCCTTAATGTCGACACCCTGGTGGGCGATGTACTGTCCCTGGACTATATCGAAGTCGGCGAGAGAGTGCTGGTTAGCTAGTCGGATCGTCTAGCTTAATTGAATATTATCACCGGAGCCTTGCCGGTGAGAAGTTAAAATAGTATTGCCTATCATCGGCAAGGAGCTCGTTGGTAGGCAATATTGTTTTTGGGAGGTTATCATGATTTCAGAGGCGACAGTCAAGCTAGTAAAATATTCACCAGAGTTAATCCCCGATAGCTGGTTGGGGAATGTCCCTCTTAATTCCGAGGTTGTTACACCCATACTGGATATTAAGAGGTTCTCACCGTATCTCGTTGCTCTTACCAACATTCAGCTTGCCCCCAATGCCAATGTGGTCCTCAGAGCAAGATACGATGAAGTAAGGGTAGAGGAGAATACCGCAGCCATGCTCAGTGACCTGGCCGGGGCTTCTCTTGTGGGGGTATGGAAACTCCTTGCCAAAAGTATTCTCTACTACAACCTCTTTGGTGTAGTCGCTGCCCCGGTTGCCAACTATACGACCCATTTTGGCTTGTGGGCCTCCACGCCAACGGTAGCTCATAAATTGCTCTACGGTATAAAGCTTACCCCTGATGAGCAGGCAATCTGTGATGAGCTGGGTGTCAAGAACTCGGTGGAGAAAGGGATCCTCCCTCTACCGGTTAGCCAACAAATCGAGCGAGAATACCATGAAATAGGCGAGGAGACACATTCAAGGAGCATCAACATCGCCGCAGCCAACACCGTCTACACTATTGAGGTTCTCCATCCTCGCCCCAATGATGAATTTCTCGTTCTGACCAGGATGGCAGCGGCGCCAGGAGCGGTGGGGAATGATATCCGTTTTATCGTCGATAGGGATGACGATGTCAACTTTGCCGAGCTAAGAACCTTTGCCTTGACTCTGACCGCCGGCGGGGAGGTTAGCTGCTTCATTCCTGCCATGAGGGAGATTAGACTAACCACAACGAGTGTTGGTGTCCCGGGCGCTCATCTTTTCCGCTATACCGTTAAGAGGGTAAAACTTAATAACCTACTCAGGGTTCGCTTTGGATTAGTGTCTAAGGATGAGGTGCCCGCTGACCTCTGGAAAAAGGTGCAAGGGGGTATCCTTTAATGGACAATCAGAAAGAAGAAGGCACCCCTCAAGCGCTAATCGTTGGTGGCGTGGTCGCTGCAGCCGGAACAGTGTTAGGCATGCTACTGTCGGCTAAACCAGCAGAGGCGGCTCCCCCTAAGGAACAATGGGATTACTTGTTAAAGTGCCAGGAAACTATTATTGACCTTCTTGAGCAGCTAATTGACGCAGCAGGAGCACCGGTACCAGTAGAGGTTACCGTCTCAACACCATGGGTAGCCAAAGAGCCAGAACAAATATTTGACCAGGCTATTAGGAATGCCGGCACATTCACATCTGATAAGATGGTGGACTACAGAAATGCCAAGAGGCTCAGTATTAAGGTGGAATCTTCACTTGACCAGGCGTGTATAATTCAACCCATTGGCAATTTCAGTGATAGCTTTCTACTCCCTACAAATATTGGCCCGCCGCTACCGTGTGTGGCAAACGGGAATATCAGTGTAGGTTTTGCCTGGGATGACTGGCACCCCTTTATTGGTGTGACTATAACTACTGCCATTGCTCCAACCACAGGTATTCTCAAGATTTGGGCAGTAATACAGGAGTAAATATGCCAAGGTCAATAATAGTTCCTAATAGTGCGAACACTATTTATGATGAGCATAAATTTAGGACGGTTGTTAGGGCAAGCGGTGGGCGACTTTGGGTTGTCTACTCTCAGTGGGATAATGTTCCTGCTTGCTACCAGATATTTTGTGCTTACTCCGATGATGATGGGGTAAATTGGGTAGGTCATACCCAATTAACGACGGATATTGATGACCAAGTTGTTCCCTGCATTGCCATAGATTCAACAGATAATCTTTATGTTGTCTGGCAAGGTCTTGGTGTTGGCACATTTCCTGCCAGAAGTCAAATCAGGTATATCAAGAGGACGTCAGGAGTAGGTTGGGGTGCTATACAGAATCTTACCGATGTTAATTTTAACCAATATCGTCCAAGAATAGCTGTTGGCTCAACCGATGATATTTATGTCGTATGGCAAGGACAAGGTTGGGGGGTTAATCCAAATCGAAACAATATACAGTTTCTCCACACTGTTGGTGGAGCGTGGCAAGCACAGGAAGATGTTACTGATATTAACCAACACCAATATAGTCCTGCGGTAGCCGTTGATGGCGGTGATATTATTTATGTTGTATGGTCAGGTAAGGGATGGGGTGTTAATGTCGGTTGGGATAACATACAGTATCGCTCCAGAATTGCAGGTGTGTGGCAAGCACAAGAACCAGTCACCGACATAACAGGCTGGTTTGTTAATGGTCAGCTTGAGCCTGCAATCGGAATTGGCTTATTAGGTAATATCCATGTCGTATGGAGTGGATATGGGTGGGATGGTGATGCTGAGTGGGAAAGAATCCGTTATCGTAGAAGGACGGCAGGGGTTTGGGGTGCGGTAGAACACATTTCTTCTGGTTTTCCTTTTCCTGCTTTTACACCAAGGGATAGAAGGCCATCAATATCTATAGCACAGAGTGGTGATATTTATGTTTTCTGGAATACCCGCAATGTAGTGGACATTAGGTATCGGAAAGAGTCAACTGGAGTATGGGGCTTGGAAACGATACTTTACGCTGACCCAACGGGCTGGGGTTCATATAATGTAGTGGCCCGTCATTCCTACCACCCGATTGTTGGTGGTTTCCATACCAATATACTGACGGATGGATTTAATGTTACTTGGGATGAAGATGGTGGACGAGAGTTGGACTTCTTTGTTCCAGCACCTGCTGTACCATTCGTAGTAAATAAATCCTACGCCTTATCCAGGGAGGAATTATAAAAGGAGCATAGTACAAAAGTATGGGACTAGCAATATTTAGTGCTACTAACATCGGTTCTAATAAAAAAGTCCGATTACAAGGAGGCGCTTACGCCGCTGTTCATAATGCTGCGAACGGTAGTAATTTGGGCATTACTCCTGTCTGTTGGAATTATTACAATACTACTTTTTTTACATACAGTATAGACAGAGGCTTCCTCGATTTTGATACCACAACTTTACCTGGTGCAATAGCAGGTAGGTTTGCATTTAGAGTTAGTGGGAAAACAAACAACGACCCAGGACATTCTGATTTCCATATAGTCCAAGGCATTCAAAATATCCCATTACTTTTAAGTGATTATGGAGCGCACCTAATCATGACTACTTCTGGCGGCTCTATGGCTTATGCCGCTATTGGTATAGGAGGAGCCAATACAAATGTGTTAACCCTAAACGCTAATGGGATTAGTTGGGTAGTTCCTGGAGGAATTACTAAGTTTTGCCTAAGGTTATCTGGGGATATTGACAATTTGGTTCCGACTGATGGCAATGTTGTTAATCTTGACTTAGGTGGAGCATGGTCTGGGGCTGTTACCAATCCAGCAAGTGGAGTTCTTAGCACCAGCGCAACTTTGAATGGAACCTTTAGGGCTGGAACTGCATACTTTCCATTTCTTGAAGTAACCTACGTAGGGGCTGACCCCATACTTCCCAGGGTAAGATTTGAGTACGGATTAACCATAGCATACGGCCAGGTAACACCTTGGCAATATGGGACACCTATGTTTTCTGATTTTGCTGATGCAATTGGCCCTTTGGTACCAGCAACACTATATCATTTTAGGGCTGTATGTGAAGATGCCAGTGGAACTGATAACGGTGTTGATAGGACATTCACTACCCTTGCCCCTGCCATTCCCTTTGTAATAAATAAAGCCTACGCCTTAGCCAGGGAGGAATTATAAATGGTAAGTTTCGCATACGCTCTTGCCAGAGCAGAGTTAATACATGCCCTAACAGCCTATCAGGGTATCACTACCGCTGATGGTAATGTTGCCGGGACAACCATCATAGATGCCAACCTGATTGGTAGGAATGACTTTATCACCGAGAAATCCGTCCTCATTATGAGTGGGCCTGCCTCTTATGAGGACAAGGGCGCAGCGTCATTTGTGCCAGGAACTGGAACCATTACCCTCCAAAGTGGCTTTAGTGCCCAGATAAAGGCAGGCACTATCTACCGGATACTCAACATCTCCAGTGTTGAGATAGATGTTGCCACCATAAATACCAAAATAGGCACCAATGTTGACCCCGCTGGTACGACCACACTTTTTGCGTGGATGGCAAACCTACTTGCTGCCTTTGGTGGTGCTACTGGTATCTTCCATGAACAGGTTGATATACCTGTTAATATTACCGCTGTCAATACTGGAGAAACTGATGTTTTACACCTCAGCACAGCCAATACTCGATATATAGTGAGAAGTCTGAGATTGAAATGTGCCGACCCTGGGGCAAATACGGTTACCGTAAGGCTCAAAGAGTTGGTAAATGATGTGCTTACCGAACTAGACAACTTTGATATAACGACAGCTAATTTTGCCGCACATCATAGTCTAATGGATATGTTTGGACTTCCACATCTAGCTGGTGATGAATTACAGGTTACGGTAAGAGCTTCGGCAGGTGGCCCATATACCGTAACAGGACAATATTCACATGGAAAGACTAATGTTTAGAGGAGGTGAAAAATGGAAACTAATAGAGCGGAAGTTTCAGGTAACGGACATAAGAGTAACTGGATAACAGTCCTGAAAAATCACCTGGGAGAAATCAAAGCAGTTACCGACCTTTTGCCTGATGGCGGAGCACTTAGCGATTTGGCGGCAATCCTAGAGGATACAGGAACCAGCCTCCCTGCGACCCTAGCCACTATAGCTAGTTATCTAGACACAGAGATAGCTGCTATCAAGGCAGTTATCGACCTTTTGCCTGACGCCGGTGCACTAACTTCCCTGGCGCAGGACGCTACTGTTGCCCTGGACGCCACCGTAGCTAAGGAAGCATCTCTAGCCGCTTTAGCTTTAGAGGCTACTCTCACAGCAATAAAAGGTGGCGGCTGGACAACTGAGACGCTGGTGGCACTGAAGGCTGCCATTGACGCTATACCTGCCGGTGGGGATGCCACTGAAGCCAAGCAGGATATCATCACTACTCACCTGACTGACATTAAGGGTGGCGGCTGGGCAACCGAGACACTGGTGGCAATAAAAGCCGCCATTGATGCCATCGCTGGAGTCAACAGCTACCAGGAGCAAATACCCGATGTTGATTTTGACCTTGCAGTCATAGATGATGACCTGACAGCCCCACCGCCAACTGCTGATGCAGAGAACTCAGTGGTTGATATAGACGAAAATGCAGGGAACACCTTTGTTCTTAGAAGCCTCTGGGTTAAAATCACCAGCTTTGGCACAACGGGTGGAACTAAACTAACCTTTTCGCTATGGACGCTGGTTAAAGGGGTAGTCACTGAGGTGGATAGTGTGGATGTAGATACTCTCGGTATACAGAACCTTATGGATTTGTTTGGTCTACAAGAAGTCCATGCTGACGGTATCTGGATAACTGTTGTGACAGACGCAACAGACGAGCCTGGTGATGCAGCTTGTGAGGGAAGCTACAGGTGGGCAAAGGCATCTTAGGGGGTTTTAGTTGAAAACTAACTGGATTCAAGGAATACTTAATAAAATTGTCGAATTCAAAACACTGGCAGATGGTGTCTATGTAGATAATGTTAATGGTGTCGCTGGGACTGACTGGCCGATTGGCACACCGGGGATGCCAGTTGATAACCTGACGGATGCCATTACGATTGCTACTGCTAGAAAATTAAGTAAATTCTATCTTATACAGCCAAATCTTGACCAATATCTTTTGCCTGATACTTTGGCATATGCATATGAGTTTATTGGTTGGGGACAACTGGGTGTTGGTGGTATCAACCTTAATAACAAAGATTCAAATAGTAGCCTCTACAGAAATACATACATTCATGGTATAGCTAGTGGTTCATTAGAAGCAGTTGATTGTGAAATAGAGGTTACCTATTTGCGTGGCTTGTTACGCAACTGCCTTCTTCATGGTACGAATCGTATTTATACCTATGTGTGGGGTCAAGATATAAAATGCTGCAGAATTGGGGGCTCTGGACCATATCTAAATAATACTGATGGGGCGGATGCTGATTTATATGCAGTTACCGGTCCTTTGGAGATTATAAATTCAAGTGGTGGCATGATAAATATTCATGGTCAAGCCTTGGACTTAGTGATAGCTAATTCTTGTGTTGCTGGCACAATTGATATTTGGGGTGATGCTAAAATAACCGACAATTCAGGGGTTGGTTGTACGGTTAACGACTACACCAATAAACCCAGAACCGAAGCCGCTGTCAATATTAATGCTATTGCTGGCTCCGAGACTAACTTCCTGAATCTGGCAACAGCTGGATACCACTATACCATTGACGACCTTGTGCTGAAGTGTGTTGACCCCGGCGCTGCCACGGTCACCGTAAGACTCTATAAGTTGGTAAATGGAGGTTCAGTTTTAATTCATTCTTTTACCATAGTAACAGGAGCTGTCGCATTAGAGAGAGGAGTCACGAGCGGATTTGGAAATTATCTAGGATTAGATGATATGTTCACCAGGACTCAACTTGCCGGTGACAACATCAAGATAACCGTGCGGTCAAGTGCAAATACCTATGCTGTAACTGGTAGTTATGCTTACAGGACTAGTTAAAAAGTTAAAAGGAGGTTAGCTGTGGACAGAAGCACTATGCCAAGGCCTGGCTATTCCTCAATAAGGAAGCGGTGCAGGTGGTGCCGACAATGAGGCTTACACAACGCACAATGGCTCAGTGGCAAATCCTGTGCTACTAATGCCTATCTTAAAACAGTAACTATTGAATACGTTTAGTACCAGGGGGGTAAATAGAATGCCAGAAGTGAAGAAAGAAGAAACGAGGATATCACCAGCTCTGGTCATAATACCGGCAGGGTTAGGGCTTGCCGCCCTGGTAGGAATCGCTGCCCTAGCGGCAGCAGCACCGCCTGAGGCGCCACCAATCATCTATACCTGCCCTTACTGTGTTGCCGAATTTGATACTGAAGCTGAACTATTAGATCATATCGCCGCTGAGCACCCTGATCAGCCTCCAGTGGTCTGGTATACCTGCCCCTACTGTGGGGCTAAATTCACCACCGAGGAAGCTCTTCTGACCCATATTGAGGCAGAGCACCCAGAGATACCCCCTGGGACTGGCATGATTACCCTCTACATGACCGGGATTTCAACAGAGGAGTGGACTGCCGGCTGGTATTATGCCGCTGAGGACAGGTTTCGCTACCACCTCGAGGACTATCAAGGCGCCCCTAATACCCGGTGGCGGGCACCCTATGACCCCTGCACTCCTCCCCCCGAGTACCCGATTGACCTAAATAACCTGATTGTGAAAATTGAAACCTTCTCCAATGTAGATGTCTGCCCCATGACGGGTTATAAGGGCTCTTGTAAGTGGGGGACCTACGGCCCCTTCGTGGTGAAAGATGGTGGCATTTACACTCTGAACCCGGTAACCGGAGGACTGACGGAAGGAGGGATTTAATAAGAAATGCAAGCGGAAGATAAGAAGGTAACTATGGGTTTGGTGGCAGTTGGAGGACTCGTTGGTCTATCCGGACTTATGGTGGTCTTTGCTCTCTTAGCCCAAGCAGCACGGAAGGTACCGCCTGAGCCGCCACCAGGGCTGGCCAACCTTTACGGGCTGATTACCGATGCCGAGACGGGGGAACCTATTGCCGGCGTGTACGGGACCGTCTACCAGGATTACGACACTAAAACTAAGCAATACGCTTTTACCACGGACGCCTCGGGCTATTATCTGATTAAAAATATGCTTGTTGAGGTCGATGTAACTAAGATGGTGGTTTATGCCAATGGCTATCAGGACTACACCAACGAGGATATCCCGATAGGTGAGGGCAACAAGGAGCTGAGCTTCACCATGGAGGCAAAATGATGCGCCTTACCAAAACACTGGCGATAGCCTTTGAAACAGTGGGCTGCGTTGTCGTCCTGACTGGTATCATCATTGAGGTAAGCCTGAGAGCGCCCTTGGGCTATGTGCTCATAACCTCTGGCGCCCTCCTCGTGGCCTTCGGGGGCATGATATTCGCCAAACTGATGAGGAAGCCGTGAAGACGCTTCCGGTGTTTCACTTCATCGTTTATTGTATAAGGAGTGCTGTCCTGCACCCCAAAAGTGGGATAGCCTATTATTATTGCTCGAAATGCCGGATCCGCTTCCCTGGCTCACTAAGGGCATGCCCCAAGTGTGGATGCGAAGTCGGCCATTCACCGGAGCTCCGGGAGGATTCCCCTGTCCCCTGGTATTGCTCAGTACTGGTTATTATCATCGGAGTTATTTGCTGGGTCTTAGGTGCTGCAGTCCCAGTCCCAGGATTGGATGAAGCGGGAAGGGCGATGGTCTACATACCCCTGGGAAATATTTTTGGCCTGTCACTGCGCCTTTAGCTTACCAAAATAGGTGCCCAATAATTATCCCCAGTATGAAACCAATTAAAAGCTGCCACCAATATTTACCCGCCAGCTTTGAAATTAAAATGCCCAGGCCCAGGAATATGAGCATATAGAGCAGGGGAGATCGCCTCTGGTCCTCCCGGACAATTTCAGTCCAGGGCTTACCACCAACCTGTAGATACAGTAACAAATAAAGTTTTTCTAGCCATTTACTCATACTTTGGGGGCTTTACCTTCCTATAATCGTGCGCTCTCAGGCCACCCATGCGGGATTTAATCTCCATTTGCCGCACCTCTTTCCGCGATAACCTGCCTATGTCCTTCACTTCAGGGCAGAATCTACAGCGCCCCACATCCCGTGAGTCAAGACGCCACCAGTGAGGCGGGCACTTCCAGGCTCTACCGCAGCGTCGGCAGATACCATCCTCTCCCCAGTCATGTGAGATATGGGCATCGCCTTCGCAGATTCCATTTGTAATCATCGTGCATCGCATTGTTATCTTTCAATCTCCGAATTATGTAGAAGCCCCCCGGACCCATGGCACTTAACATAAACGACATCATTATCCACTGGCACTGTCTTGTCTAACATCCTGCAGAAGTAGATTATGAGAGGTGGGCGGTCGAGCTCATGCAGTAAATAGGGCGCAGCGAAGACTTTTTCAAACCAGTCCTCTACTTCGATTTCATCTCCAGTAGTCTTTGCTTTTGCGGCTTTGCCGGCCAAGGGGTGAGATGGCCGACCTTTACTCATTAACTCCAATGAAGCCGGTAAAGCAGTAAGAATTTGCTCGTGGAAACGGCGCTTCTTCTCCATGTCTTCAATGAGCCGCTCCATCTCTTCAAGGTTTTGTGGTATCTCCATCGCTGTTAGCACACTCCCTTCGCAGGATAACTTTCTAATGCTCGAATCACCTCACAGCCGTCACGCTTGGCCACAGTTAAGCCCTTTCTCCACCGTTCCTCGAGTATCTCTCCAGTAAGAGATACAGCACGGCGGTTAAAGTACAGACACTCAAATCCTTTACCAACGACAAGCCAAATACAGGTATCAGCTCCTTCCCCTGGTCGGCATAATGTCTTAACCTCCTCAATATCTAACTGTATGATTCTGCCTTGGCTCCCATCCCAATTCTTTATCAATGTTTCTTTCATATATCACCCCAAAGATAATGCGTGTTATTTTACTCGGGTGCATTTAATAATAAGAGCCTCCCCGACCTTCAGCTGATAATCCAGCGCACAGTCGGCCCCCTTGAATCTCGACGGGTTAGCATACTGCTGTTCTAAGGCTCGATTGATGGCCACCCTGGGAGAACTCCCCCGGGCGAAAGTCTCCCCGGAATTAACTTGAACTCGATAATCTTTTAACATCTCTTCTCCACGTCCGTGTTATTTATAAGTTTGGTAACAGTATCAGAAACCTTGCGACCGGTAGCATCGTATTTAATGGTTCGGCTCAATATTGGTATTACTAACTCTGCTCCCACATCCCGTTTCACTTTCACTGATACCCGGACTTTAGGGTCTATCTTCCTCAAATCACTCATCAGCGCTGATATATCCATATTCCCTCCACAGTAACGGATACTAACTATTAGCTTGAACGGGCAAGGTCATCTAGTTCCTGGTCGGCTCTTTCCCAGGGGCTCATGCCGTCATC
>Ga0307379_10008649_pt1 | contig 13698 bp, 11 predicted proteins | sample UN2MG_FD_202237 | JGI IMG/M metagenome (GOLD analysis project Ga0307379, IMG submission 202237) | Soil microbial communities from Risofladan, Vaasa, Finland - UN-2 | ecosystem: Environmental > Terrestrial > Soil > Coastal area > Acid sulfate soil | place: Finland: Risofladan, Vaasa | collected...
TTCAGGATTATCATAAATCATAAGACAGAGATTTTCATAGCCTGTAAGCCAGGTTAATCTTTCCAGAATACCTGCAGTCAGATCATAACATCCCATATTCTGCGGTAGATTTTTCTCCAACCATTCAAATTGTGAAAAATCAATACTTTCTACTTCTGGCCATGGGTAACACTCAAAATCTTTCCAGTTCTGAATAGGTCCCATGTGCTCTTCCATCCAATACCGTTCTCCCCTGTTGGTATCCTGAAAAGCAGTGTCTTTTGTCGTGTTTAATTTTAAGGTAAAATAATCTTCTCCTGCTGTTGTTGTATGAAAAACATCAAATCCAAGAAACTGGTGAACAATAATATTTAACCGCAAAGCATAATACGGATCATTTTTATTCAAACTATCAGCCAGCATAAACCTGTTAGCTATATGCCGGATAACTTCAGGGTCGTGAAAAAGTTCGATATAGTGAACACGTTTAGGGCGTTTCTTTCGCCATAATATATCAAGCAATTCTTCTACATCTGGAGTTACTGAAAAACCAGAAAAATCAACCATTTTTAATCAACTCCCTTTAACGTAAACTCTTTTGCAAAATGACATACAACAAAGTGATCTGGCTCAACTTCTTCCCATTTAGGCATATCTGTTTTACAGATCTCTTTTGCATAGTTACATCTGGGGTGGAAATAACACCCGGATGGAGGGTCTGCCGGATTAGCCACTTCCCCGGGAAGTATAATCCTTTTCATTTTTGTTTCCGGATCAAGCTGCGGAACTGCCGAAAGAAGTGCTTCAGTATATGGGTGTTTGGGATTTATAAACAGTTTTTCAGTCTCAGCCAGCTCGACTATTTTACCCACATACATTACTGCAACACGGTCCGAGATATGCTCAATTACACTTAGGTCGTGTGCTATAAAAAGATATGTTAAGTGAAACTGTTTCTGAAGGTCCTGGAGCAGGTTTAAAATCTGTGCCTGAATGGAAACATCAAGTGCAGATACCGGCTCGTCCGCTACAATTAGTTTTGGACTTGTTGCAAGAGCCCTGGCTATTCCAATTCGCTGTCTTTGCCCCCCGCTGAAAGCATGCGGGTAGCGTCTGAGTTGACTTTTCTCAAGCCCTACCAAACTAACCAGCTCTCTGACACGTTCCCTTAGTTTCCCACCCTTTAACAGCCTGTTACAATAGAGGGGCTCAGCAATTATATCAGATACTATCATCCTGGGGTCTAGAGAAGAGTAAGGATCCTGGAAAATCATCTGCAGATGGCGGCGTGCCATGTACATTTCCCTGCTATCCAGTGTTGCCAGATTTAAGAGTTTACCATCATAATTAAAATTTATTTCCCCGGAGGTCGGTTTAATTACGTTCAGTATACATCTGCCTAAAGTCGTTTTCCCACTTCCGGATTCTCCCACCAGTCCAAGCGTTTCCCCTTCTTTTATGAAGAGACTGACATCATCAACAGCACGGACTTGTCCTACAGTACGGCGAAAAAATCCTTTTTCGATTGGAAAGTATTTTTTTAAATTCTTTACTTCAAGAATTACATTTGAATCAGTTTGCCTGGTCACTATCGGTCTCCTTATTACTGCTATGTAAAAAACAACGCACCATATGCCCTTGCTCTATTTCCGTTAATCCGGGTACTGCCTTATCACAGGTCCCATCCATTGCACTGGGACAGCGGCCGTAAAACCCGCACTGTGGAAGAGGATCCAGCGGGATAGGTACATTGCCCTTTATTGATTCAAGCCTGACTCTGGCTTTTCTGCCTATGCTTGGAATAGATTTTAAAAGACTTATAGTATAAGGGTGCTGTGGATTTTTAAATATTGTCCTGGTATCTGCAAATTCTACTATCCTTCCAAGATACATAACTGCAACCTTTTCAGAGATACTTGAGAGCACGCCTAGTGCATGTGTGATAAACATAATGGCCATTCCAAGTTCTTCCTGGAGGCCCTGCATCAGATCCAGGATCTGAGCCTGTATTGTCACATCCAGAGCTGTAGTCGGCTCATCAGCAATAAGAAGTTTTGGTCTGCAGACAAGAGCCATCGCAATCATGGAACGCTGCCTCAGGCCTCCCGATAGCTGATGAGGATACTCATTCATCCTCTGTTTTGGGTTAGATATACCGACTTTATGTAACATATCCAGAGCTTTTTCCATCGCTAATTTTTTATCCCGGGTATCGTGGTAGTAAATCGACTCAAGGATCTGGTTACCGATAGTATGCACAGGTGAGAAACTTGTCATAGGTTCCTGGAAGATCATTGATATTTCTTTTCCCCTGATATTTCTCATCTCAGCGCTGTCTTGCTTAAACTTTGTAAGCTCTATGGGTCCATTATTATTGGTGCTGTTTAAAAATATTTTACCACCGACTATTTTTCCCGGTTTAGGCAATATCCTCAAGATAGACAGGGCTGCAACACTCTTGCCGCAGCCGCTTTCTCCCATTACACCCAATGTTTTCTTTTCTTTTATATCGAGACTCAGGCCATCTACTGCTTTTACCGTGCCTTCGTCTAAATAAAAATATGTTTTTAAATTTTGTACTTCAATAATAAAATCTTTCAAAAATTCCTCCTGCCAGCCTTTTCATCCTAATAGATCCCATCCAGATTATTTTTTTAAAAATATTAATAATAACTTTTAATTTAATCTGTAAATCCACCAATCGTTCTTTATAAATTTATAAATATTTATATCCTTCTTCCATCATTATTAGATAATTCTTTATTGGAATATAATTTGCTACTGAGTTCCCTGTCCCGTAAGCATATCTTCCGCCAAACATGCATTTATCAAGGATGTTCCTGCAGTAACTCCTGAGTTTATTTTCAGGTAAACGGCACAACTTGTCCAAATCCACTCCGCCAAGAGGGGCGACTTTGTCTCCATACCTTTCCTTAAATTCAATAACAGATAGTATCTTATCTTCAAATGATTGCTTGGCATCTATCTTGATATCATTTATTAGTTCCGGCATAAGGTCATACATATTTCCACAGGCATGCAGCCAGAAAGTCTTATTATGCTTATGGGCAAGTTCTGAATATTTTTTGAACCAGGGCAGCACATATTGTTTCAGATGGTCCTTGCTTATCATAGTCCCTGAACTAAATGCAAAGTCATCAGCGTGCCACATAAAACCTACGCAATCTAGCGAGACCGCTCTTTCATAGAGCTCATAATTCAATTGACCAAATTTATCGATTACAGCTTTTACCAGATCAGGCTTTTCGTATAAGAAAAAGCAGAACTCTTCAAATCCAAAGAAGTTACCCACGACACCGGGGTTGAACAAACATCCGACTATCGGCATCTTCATCCCTTCTGGAAGATTTTTTTCTGCAACTTTGAAATATTCCTCAAGGCCAATACTATCCATATTGATCCTATCCCATGTGATCTTCTCAAAGTCTTCCCACGAAGTAATGATTCCTGATTTCTCTTCCTGCCAGTTTCTTGTTCCTCTTGAAAACTCACCGTTTGCTGTATCATTGGACTGCCTGGCACCTCCTTTATTGTTTTCCACTGTTTCCCTTAATTTTGCCGTTAACAATGCCGGCAGTATGCTCCAGGGATAAAGATCAGGGACATAATCGAAACCCATCCGGTAATAGAAAGCAATATCCCTTTTCAGGCGGATAATATCAGGTTCTCCATCAATCAGTTTAAAGCTGCCGTCTTTGAGATACTTATCAATTTTTTTTTGGTAATGGGAATTACTTCCTAGCGACGCCCAAATCTCATCAAGCTCAGGGAATTCTTCCTCCAATATATTTTGCGTTATATAGTTTATTATCTCCGGATCAGCAAACTCTTCTACAAAATGTACTTTTCCCGGTTCTTTTTCCCCTTTTATAACTTTTTCCATACTTTCAAAATCCGGTTTCGGATCACTTAATGGAAAAATCATTTCTTCTCCTTTGGAAATATCATTAATAAATATCAGTCAATTCAATAAAATATAGTCATTTGCATCAATAACCTCTCCAACTGCTTTTAGATTCTCAATATTGGCATCTTTGGGAGTTGCATCTGCAGTACCTATTATAAGCCTGTCCCTGCTGCCAGTTTTATTTAATATAAACCTTACATAGTCTTTTACTTTCCCGGGAGACCACTGTGTAAGTATCGTAGGATCAAGCCCACCCTGCACGATCTTATCAGGCCAGGCTTCCCGGGCATCCCATATATTCAGGTCACCGGTCGGTTTGGGGCCTATATCTATTATTCCGTCATCTTTTCCATTTTTCAGAATTCCAATCAATCCCATTAATTTTCCACACCTGTGAGTTAAAAATATCTTATTTTTCTTATGAAGAATATCAGCATAATCGTCTATATACGGCAGGCTGTACTTTTCATATATTGCAGGAGAAACCAGAGTGGTAGAAGTGTTTTCATAACTTATTACAACAGATGCAGGGGAATTTGCCAGAAGCTTGTAGGCCTCTATATTCTTTTCATGCATTACTTCCATCAGTTTTTCAATTTCATTTAAATGATCGGTAAAAAAAACTGTATAAAACTTTTCGATCCCTATCAGGTGCTGGATTATATCCTGTATGGGAGAAGTTGGCGCTGTATCGGTAGCTATTCCCGCTTCACCGATCCTGTTATCTTCTTTTACAAAATTTGAAAATCTCTCTATATATTTTTCCCTTTTCTTTATATATATAAAAGCTTCAATATCTTCAGCAGTCTTTATAAAGGGCTCAAGAGGAAAAGGTATAAATGGCGATTCTTTTGTATAAATAGATTTTGATGTAACAATATGCCCAGGTATCTCGTACTGCCTTGTTAGAAGAGTGCCCTTTTCAACTTTTTTTAACTCTTCTGAAGCTTTGACCCCGTTTTCAGTAAAACTTATTGAATTGCTATCCAAGTCTATCCCTATTTTTTTATTCTCAAGATTACTGTTCCAGGTAAAGACGTGCCTTTCCATGACGTCGGCGTTGATCTCCTTAAACGCATCTAGAATATCTTTTTCAGGAGATAATGAACTCATATAATAGCCGTCTATAAGTGGTGACCAACCGACTCTGTCTATTTCTTTCTCTTTATTTAATATTGCCAGCAGTCTTTCCCTTGAAGTCATTTTACCTCCTGGTCACAGCAAACGGATCAAAAGCATCTCTCAAACCGTCACCAATAATATTAAAAGCAATCACTGAAATTATTACAAATACACCCGGAATCAGGAGCCATGGGTAAAAACTTAAGTTTTGAAGTCCCTGGGCATTCTGTAGAAGAACTCCCCAGCTGATAGTTGGCGGACGCAATCCCAGGCCAAGAAAGCTTAAAGCTGTTTCTCCAAGTATCATCATAGGTATGGTAATTGTCATATTGACCAGAATATATCCTATAAAATTCGGGATCATATGCTTTAAAATTATCTGGAATTGATTGCTGCCATTTACCTTTGCTGCCATTATAAAATCCTCTTCACGAAGTGAAATAAATTTACCGCGCACAACTCTTGCAAGTGTCGTCCAGCCAAAAAGGGAAATAATGATGACTACACTTATAAATACTTTAGATTGTGGCCAATTAGACGGAAGTGCGGCGGCAATACCCATCCATAAGGGAATCATGGGTATTGATCTTATAACTTCAATAAACCTCTGGATAAGATTATCCGTAGTTCCGCCAACAAATCCTGATATTCCCCCGATAATAACTCCTATCATTGTGATTATAAGCACGCCTATAAGTGCAATGGTAAGAGATATCCTGCCGCCAAAGACAGTCTGGGAAAAAAGATCATGCCCGAGCTGGTCGGATCCAAATGGTAGAAATAATCCACCTTCACCTTTTACACCAAATAGATGGATATCAGAATCAAATATCCTCCATAATTTATATGAATCTCCTCTTACAAAGAAATACAGAGGATATTTTTTTTCTGTATCAATTACATATTTACGTCTGAAAGTCTCTTTGTTGGTTTCCATTTTATAACCATACACGAATGGCCTTAAATGAAAATTATTATCCTCATCAAAAAAATGTATGGTCTGTGGAGGTATATACTGGACTTTAAGACGCCTTTGGGGATCATATGGTGCGACAAAATCGGCAAAAATAACAATCAAATATAATAGAATAAGCACTATCATTCCTATCTGGGCAGCCTTATGTTTCCTGAATTGTATAAATATAAGACGTCCATAGGATAAGTCTTCTCTTGCTCTTTGCTTTTTTTTAATTTTTTCTTCCACTTTTTTTTCATCTTCTATTAACCTGTCAATATTTAATACGGGGATCTGCAAATATTAGCAATAGATCGGAAACCAATGTGCCAAAAATTGTTAATGCAGACAGTATCATTACAATAGCACCTACAAGGTACATGTCCTGGGTTAGTGCTCCATTTAATAAGGCTGGCCCCAGAGTCGGCAGACCCATTACATAAGCAACGATCATCTCACCTGATATAACAGTTGGAAGTACATATCCAACTGTACTTATTATGGGATTTAAAGCCAGCCTCATTGGATATTTAAATATTATTTTAGCTTCAGGTATACCCTTCGAACGGGCAACCTGCACATAAGGTTTTCTCAGTTCATCCAGCATTGATGCACGGAGGACCCTGATAGTAAAAGCTGTTGAAGCCGCACCTATTACTATAATTGGAGCCCATATATGTTTTACCAGGTCAGCAAGTTTGGCAAAACTCCATGCCGCATTTCTAAATTCAAGAGAATAAAAGCCTCCCATGCTAATACCAAAGAACTTAAAAAATATAAACATCAGTACAAGAGCAAATAAAAAATCCGGTATGGACAATCCCAAAAAACTGATCAAGCCGATAGAATAATCAAGTGCAGAATGTTGTTTTAAAGCAGAGATTACACCGGCTATCGTACTTATAATATAGATAAATACTATGGAAAAAAATGCAAGCATTAAAGAGTAGGGGATTCGCTCTTTAAGTATCTCACTTACATCAGTGTTGTAATAAAAAGACTCACCAAAATCACCCTGGAACATTTTTCCCACCCATATGAAATACTGCTGATATAATGGTTTATCAAGTCCAAAATCCTTTCTTATTTGCTCGATTTGTTCAGGGCTTTGATAGACCCCAGATGATTTTAGAATCTGAAGTCGTACTGCAGTAGCATCACCGGGGGGTAATTGAATAATAATAAATGCAATTATTGAAACTAAAAATAATGTTATTAGTGCAAATGAAATTCTTCGTATAATATAAAATGCCATATCTTATAATAACTTTCTATATATCCCGGTACATGTTAATGCACCGGGATATATATTTATAATATTATTTTTTATAATATTATTTTGTGCCTTCGTAAATTATTGGATTAGGTACCGTATCAGTAGATGCTCCTTCAATATAGAAGTACTGATCAAGAGGACCGAATCTCATCCAGTTCCATATATTGTATGTATAGTCATCTGGTATATTTTTAATACTGTTCTTTGCAATGTGTGCTACCGGCTGGTTTCCGATCAATCCTACCTTATATAGCTTTTCAGCCGTCTGACGGAATACATTTCGGCCTGCTTCCAATCTGTTTTCTTCAGAAGGATCTGTTTTCATAACATTCCACCAGTCATAAAGATCCTTTATTTCCTGAGGAGGTTCCTCTCCTTCTGCACCATTGGATGTATACCATTGAGCCCACTCAATTGCCCATGAATCTATCCATGAATAGTTATAAGGGATAGCAGGGTGGGGATGAAGGGTAAAAAGCGGTTCCAGACCGTCAGTGGGTTGTGCAAAGCCCATATCTACATCATTGTTGACTACATCTTCCTGAATCTGAGGGAATGTAACCACTCTGGGTATGACATTAATACCGATGTCTTTAAAATAATCAACAATAAGCTCGCTTGAGTCGCTACCCGGAGCCTCGATATACTCAAAAACAATATCCAGCCTTTTACCATCAGGCCTCTGTAGGAATCCATCGGCATCCGTTTTCGTCAGACCTATTTCGGCCAGTAGCGCTTTTGCTGCATCAGGATCATATTTTACATATTCTTTTGCCTTATCATAATACTCCTGCTCATAATATGGGGATAAAGGATGGCAATAAAAAGGTTCGGGTGCGCCCAAATCGAGGAAGTATAGTGAGATTATCTCCTCACGGTCAAGCGACATCGAGGCTGCCTGACGGAACTTGATGTTCTGGAATAGTTCCCTCAGATAAGGATCTTTGGAAGTAAAATTAAATACCAGACCGGTTATTGATGTATCTGGCCACTGTATAATCCTGTAATCTCCTTTTTCCTTATTTTCAGTATAAAGGCCCAGATCTCCAATATTTCCCATTGAAAAGTCCGCCTCTCCGGAAATGATGTGGCCGTTAATTATTTCCTGGCCAGCACCTATAAGATTGGTAACCAGTTCGTCTATATAAGGAAGCTGGTTTCCTTCTGTATCAACCTTCCAGTAGTAAGGATTACGCTGCCATACAATATGCTCTGAGTCTCTCTCTACACATATATATGAACTCAGGGTAGGCGGGCTATCAGGAAATATCATAACTCCGAAATAATTTTGATGTAAAGCCATTCTGTATTGTTCAGCCCAGGAGCCAAATCCATTCTTTTTAGCCATAGCATTAGCTGCGTCAACTCCGCCTTCGATGAAGTCAGGATGAAACTGCTTCATATAGTGGGCTGGTTCAATAAAACCAAACCAGAGGTCTGTTACCTGGCATCCATTGGCATGGGTAAGGAAGTTCATTATTGAAGGATATGGAGAAGGGAAATTAAGCTGAACAGTATAATCATCTATCTTTGTTGCGGTTACCGGTTGGCCATTTACCGTAAGCCATTCAGGAAATACCGGGAACAGATCCGTATTTCCTATCTCATAGTCAAAACAATACATTATATCATCAGCTGTCAGTGGAACTCCATCTGACCATTTTATGCCTTTCCTCAGATGAATTGTCATTGTAAGACCGTCTTCTGAATACTCATAGCTTTCTGCAATATTTGGCTGGCCATATGAATAATCCCTCCCGAAACTGAATATAGGATCAAATTGTATGAATATTTCAGATCCCATATAAGTTGGTAATGCCGTATTTGAAGAATATGTATTTACCGTTCCACCATATGTCCCGATACCTTCCGGTCCCTCAACAACCTCAGGGTTTTCAGGAAGCCTTTCCTCAACTGGTGGAAGCTTACCTTCCTCAACCAGCTTCGCTAACATAGGTGCTTCCTTAAATACAACAGCAGCTGCTTCCTCTACAACTTCTTCCTCAGATACTTCCTCTACAACTTCTTCCTCAGCTGCTTCCTTCTTACATCCTGCAAGTGAAAAAGTTGCTATCATAGATACAGTAAGTAGCATTATTAACAACCACAATAATGACTTTTTCATTTCTTTTACACTCTCCTTTTAATAATTTTACTTATACAACAATTTTTAATAAAATCTTTTCTGAGATTTGTTTAACGTACAACCTTAAGGTTGCTAATTAGTACTTAAACAAATCTCACTTTTTTTTCATAAATACCTCCTTAATAGTTATTAACTTATTTATTCAATATCTCACCTTAATATAATCACCTCCCCCTATATAAATTGACACTATTAGCATTTATCTTAAAGCCTCATCGATCATTGTTAAATAATTTTCAAGTGGTATATAGCTCGTAATTGAATTTCCCGCTCCGATCACAAATCTTCCGCCCGGGGAGCATATATCTATAATCTTCCTTACATATTTCCTCAAATCATCTACAGAATACCTTGTCAGTTTGTCTACATCTACCCCTCCCATTAAACATATCCTGTCTCCCCAGATCTTTTTTGCTTCGGTGATAGGAAGTATATTGTCCTGGAAAGAATGCTTACCATCGATTTTAACATCATCGATAAGATCATCCATGATCCTGCTAAGTTCACCACAGCTATGAAGAAAATACGGTTTTTCAATGTCATGTATCTGTTTGGAGTATTTCTTGTGCCAGGGCAGGAAAAACTTCCTTATATCTTCTGGAGATATAAGGGTACCTGTATTAAACCCAAAGTCTTCACCCTGAAAGATTGCGGAAAGCTTGTCGAATTCCAAAAGATACTTATTATATTCAAAAATGAGCTGCCCTATTTTATCGGTGACTTCTTCGACAAGTTTTGGATCATCTATCAGATTAATACATAGTTTTTCGTAACTCATAAGCCTGGAAACATGCTCGTAGACTCCACCAGCATGACAGGTTATAAGTCCCAGGCCATCAGGTAGTTTATCACAAATATAATTGTGGATATAAAAATCCCTTTCTGATATTTTTGGCCAGGGATATTTTTCAAATTCTTCCCAAGTGGTTATTACTCCTTCTGTTTCGGACTGCCAGGCTCTGCTCCTGTGCTCATTACCCTTCGCTGTATCGGGGATGACATTTGAGACAGCAGGGAGTGGAAGACTTGATTCAAATCTTATAAAGTCATAACCCATGTGGTACCAGGATGCGATTTGATTATCAAGAAATGCATTTACTACATCTATGTTTTCTTTTGAAAAATCCATCTGCCCGCCCATATATTCTTCAAGGTCTGGTGGATCTATCCACTTCCTTCCCAGTAATTTTTCAGTTACTGGTCGCATCAGGGCATTATCTATTAAATACTCTACCAGTGGCGGCTCCTCCGGCTCGATCTTACCGAGAGCCGTATCTATAAATTTTTTAATATTAGGTTTTGGTTTTTCAATTGGTACCCTGTATCCTGACATTATTTATCTCCGTTGATTTATTATTTATAATTTTATTAATATATTTTCCTGAAATAATTTATTACCAAACAAATGATCTGATAATTTTGCTATGTTAAAGACAACTTGATATCTAAATCAAATTTTTCTACAGGATTCCCTTATTATAAGTTTGGGTTCCAGGTTAGTTATTCTCTTAACTGGTTCTTTGCCACTTATACTATCTATCAGGATCTTAATCCCTATTTTCCCAAAATCATATGCCGGCTGAGCTATTACAGTAAGTGATGGAGCCAAAAGGTCTGCCATCACGATATCGTCAAAACCGATTATCGATATGTCATCAGGAATCTTAAGACCAAGGTCCTTTAATGCTTTAAGTGCCCCTATAGTGATCCTGTTGCTTATCGGCAGCAGTGCTGTAGGCCTGTTTTCCTGACAGAGTAGTTCCTTTGCTTTCTGGTAACTGCTCTCAACTGAAAAATCTGAATACTTTACAAGGTCCGGATCAAAAGGAATACCTGCTTTTTCCAATCCTTTTTTATAGCCATCCAATCTTTCGATTCCCGGAGTTATGTACGGTTTTACATTGATATACCCTATCTTTCTATGCCCGAGGCCAGCCAGATATGAAACTGCCATCTCTGCACCTTTAGCATTATCCAGTTTTACCACGATCTCATTTTCAACACCAACATATCTATCAACATAAACCACTTTTTCGCCGGCTAGTTCACGTTCCAGATAATCCTTTTCTTTAAATGCGGTAATCACAAGAAAGCCATCCACCATCTTTCCTTTAAGAAGTTTTATATATATTTTCTCCTTACCTGGATCATTTTGCGTGTTACATAGTATTATATTGTACCCCGACTCAAATGCGAACTCCTCGGCTTTCTTTATAAGGCTGATAAAGAAGGTGTTTTCAATGTCCGGGAATATCATCCCAATAGTCTTAGAGTTTCGTATTTTTAAGCTTCTCGCAATTAGATTAGGATTGTAAGAGACTTTTTCAATTGCCTTTAGGACTCTTTTTTTCTTATCTTCATCTACATATCTTGAGTTGTTTATTACACTTGAAACAGTCGAGACCGAGACTTTTGCCTCTTTTGCTACATCTCTTAAAGTTGATCGTTTCATATTATATTATCCAAAAAATAAATCACTTTTTTGATATAATATCGTTACCCGGTAACGTTTCCCGGTAACAATATTACATATTATAATATTTACAGACAGATGTCAAATCAGATCACCTTTAAATTTTATTGCGGTGTGGACACTTTCTTTTATATTCATAGTCTATAATAACTTCCAATAGATTTCTTCATAAAAATAAATCGATTTGGCCATAAATCTAATTCCCTAAATATTTTAAATATTAAACTTATTTAGAATATATTTTTATAGAACTATATTTATATCCCCTGACCTGGTCTATTTTTTCTTACCGGTCAATCCTCGCCATCACTCTCAATCCATGATTTTCTGATCCACTGCCTTCCATCGGCAAACTAAGAGTTATATCCTCTACCTTAAACACATCCCCCGTGATTATATCTTTCCAGTTCGAATCCTTTTCACCAGAGGACAGCGCTATATATACCACAGCAGCCTGAGTGTCTACATTTACAACTGTCATCAAAGTATTATTATCTCCTGTATATTGATACGCGGCTATACTCATATTCCCTGTTTTAGGCTGGTGCTGTCCTCCATATATCATCGCATCGCTGTACTGCCTTCTGATATCCAGGAGCTTTTTTATAAAGGGTGCATGTTTGTTCCATTTGTGGTTTAAGGCCAGGCTGTGCCCTGACGCATATACCTGGACCAGGTGGCTCATTGTCGTACCGTTTGAAAAAAGTTTACCTGTGGTATACCGTACCTTACCGGAGAGGCAATGATTCTGTGCTGGTTCTGGCCGCTAAACCATACAAAATCTGCGCTTAAGCCGCCATTTGCATGAAATTGGAGTCCGCCTCCTGCAGATTCCACAGTATGACCACATCAGGCTTTATCTCAGTGACAGCTGTTCTTACTTTGTCTGTAAGCTCGTATACTCCCCTGTTCCATTCCATGGGGGAGTATAGCTTTTGCTGGAAGTCATAGACTTTTAAACTAAATTGATAACCATATGAATCCAGAAAAATTCCGTCTACGTCATATCTATTGACAAGTTTTTTTGATATTTCTGCCACATAATCCTGCCGTTCTGTACAGGAAGCAAGCATACTGTAATTCTTTTCATACGATTCCAGGGACTTTCCATCTTCAAGATATGCAGCCCATTTTTTCCCATTTTTCATACCTACTTTAGAATAAATATATATGATAAAAGGCTCAACATATATTATCACTTTTCCACCTTTATCATGGATGCTTTTTATACCTCGTATTAATGCTTTTTCCCCGCCAAGATCAGCTCTGGGTAAATAGGTCCCCTTATTCCAGTAATGTGTTGGAAATCCGCTTACATCTCCTTCCCAGTAATCACTCAAGAAGAAGAAGTTTGTACCCATTGCTTCAGCCTGCTTATATATTTCCGGCAGTTCATCGAAAGAGGATATTAGTGTACTTAGATAGTAATAACCCCATGCCATATAGTCTTTCAGATACTTTTTTGGATGAGGCAACAGGTCCAACGAATTATGTAACTAGTTTAAGTTACATAGAATAACTAATATATTACAGATACTTTTTTTAATGACGCAACAGGTACCTATTTTAATGATGATGTTGTTGCAGTGATCTAAACAGTTAAGAATTTACAAATGTTATCTAAATCTCTTAAAATCTGGTTCCAATTCTGCAAACAATGCGCTGCCATTAGATACTAATAAAACTTATTTCCATAAATTACCCAATAAAATTGTATTAAATGGAAATAGCTTTGTAAAAAAAATTAGAAGTGCTTATATCCCGATAAACACTTCTAATTTAATATTCCTATTAAATAGAATTTAATAGATTTCCTACT
>Ga0307379_10008652_pt1 | contig 13695 bp, 10 predicted proteins | sample UN2MG_FD_202237 | JGI IMG/M metagenome (GOLD analysis project Ga0307379, IMG submission 202237) | Soil microbial communities from Risofladan, Vaasa, Finland - UN-2 | ecosystem: Environmental > Terrestrial > Soil > Coastal area > Acid sulfate soil | place: Finland: Risofladan, Vaasa | collected...
CAGTCCATTTCCGGGGCGCGGTTGATGAAGTAGGGCGAGAGGTAGCCCTTGTCGAACTGCATGCCTTCGACCACCTCGTAGGTGGTCTCGGCCGTCTTGCCTTCCTCGACCGTAATCACGCCGTCGTTGCCGACGACCGAAATGGCCTTGGCCAACAGGTCGCCGATGAACCGGTCGTTGTTGGCGCTGATCGCGCCGACGTGGGCGATCTCTTCCTTGGTGACCTTTTTGGCCATGGAGTAGAGGTGATCGACCGCGGCCTCGACGGCCTTGTTGATCCCGCGCCGCAAAGCCGCCGGGTTGCTGCCGGCCGCGACGTTCCGCAGCCCTTCGCGGAAGATGGCCCGGGCCAACACGGTGGCCGTGGTCGTGCCGTCGCCGGCGACGTCGGAAGTCTTCGAGGCGACCTGGTTGACCAGCTTCGCGCCCATGTTCTCGAAGCGATCTTCCAACTCGATTTCCTTGCTGACCGTCACGCCGTCCTTCGTGACGGTCGGTCCGCCGAACGACTTGTCGATGATGACGTTCCGGCCGGTGGGGCCCATGGTCACCGCGACCACGTCGGCCAGTTTATCCACGCCGCGGAGCATTTTGGTCCGGGCGTGATCTTCGAACATGAGTTGCTTAGCCACTTTTGGCGGTTCCTCGCTTCTAATGGTTCAGGTGGATTACGGGCAGGCCGCCAGGGTCACTTGATCACCTTGGCCAGGATGTCGGTTTCGCGGAGGATCTTGACCTCGCGCCCGTCGATCTCGATTTCGGTCGCAGTGTACTTGCCGAAGATCACTTCGTCGCCTACGGCCACCGACAGGTCGCCCCGCTCGCCGCTGTCGAGCAGCTTTCCGGGGCCGACGGCCAACACGGTACCCCGCTGGGGCTTTTCTTTGGCGGTGTCAGGCAGCACGATGCCGCCGGCCGTGACCGCTTCGGCCTCCATCGGCTCCACGACGATCCGATCATCCAAAGGCCTCAGGTTGATATCCTTCATGGTTCGATTCCTTGTCGTAATGTGGTTTGTGAGATTGAGGTTGATGTTCCAACGGGTTGTCTTTCCGGTCGGGATTCGGTCCGGGCGGTCGGCGACTGGTTAGAAGCCTCCCATGCCTCCCATGCCACCTCCCATGCCGCCCATGCCACCTCCCATGCCGCCCATGCCGCCGCCCATGCCTTCGGGTCCGCCCGGCGAGGGAGCCTCATCTTCCTTGGGGATGTTGGTGACGAGGCAGGAGGTGGTCAACAACAGGCAGGCCACGCTGGCCGCGTTTTGCAGCGCGGTCCGGACGACCTTGGCCGGGTCGATGATTCCGGCCTCGACCAGGTCGCAGAAGGCGTCCTTGTCGGCGTCGTAGCCTTCGTTTTTCTTCATGCGGCTGACGCGATTGACCACCACGGCGCCGTCCTGTCCGGCATTTTCGGCGATCGCCCGCATCGGAGCATCGAGCACGTTCCGCACAATCTTCGCCCCCAGGGCCTCGTCGCCGGCCAGATCCAGCTTGTCGAGCGCTTTGGCGCTTCGCAGCAGGGCCACGCCGCCGCCGGGAACGATGCCCTCTTCCAAAGCCGCCTGGGTCGCCGCCCGGGCGTCTTCCAACAGGGACTTGCGTTCTTTCATCTCCGTCTCAGTGGCCGCACCGCAGTTGATTTGCGCCACGCCGCCGGCCAGCCTGGCCAGCCGCTCTTCGAGCTTCTCGCGGTCGTAGTCGCTGGTGGTGGCTTCGATTTCCTTGCGGATCTGATCGGCCCGGCCTTCAATGGCCTCGTGCGAGCCGCCGCCTTTGACGATCGTGGTATTGTCGGCCGTGACGGTCACCTTTCCGACGGTCCCCAGGTCGGAGATCTTCACGGCGTCGAGCTTCACGCCGAGGTCCTTGAAGATCGCCTGGGCGCCGGTCAGCGTGGCGATGTCGCCGAGCATGGCCTTGCGGCGGTCGCCGTAGCCGGGCGCCTTGACCGCGCAGACCTGGAGGATGCCGCGCATCTTGTTGACCACCAAGGTGGCCAGCGCCTCGCCCTCGACGTCTTCGGCGATCACCAGCATCGGCTTGCCGGCCTTGCTGACCGCCTCGAGCAGCGGCACCAGATCCTTGGCGTTGGAGATCTTTTCCTCATGGATCAGCACCAGGCACTTCTCCAGTTCGACCGTTTGGTTCTCCTGGTTGGTGACGAAGTGCGGGGAGAGGTATCCGCGGTCGAATTGCATGCCCTCGACCACCTCGACGTGCGTTTCGGACTGGCGTCCTTCCTCGACGGTGATCACGCCGTCCTTGCCCACCTTGAAGAAGGCGTCGGCCAGCACCTGGCCGATCGACGGGTCGTTGTTCCCGGCGATGGTGGCGATCTGGGCGATTTCCTTCTTGTTGTTTTCATCGACCGCCGTGGCCATCTTCTTGATCGACCGGATCACGGCCTCGGTGGCTTTCTGGATGCCGCGGCCCAGCGACATCGGGTCGGCCCCGGCCGCCACCATTCTCAGACCTTCCTTGTAGATGGCCTCGGCCAGCACGGTGGCGGTGGTGGTGCCGTCGCCGGCGACTTCGTTGGTTTTCGACGCCGCTTCCTTGACCAACTGCGCTCCGAGGTTTTCGTTGGGGTCGTCCAGCTCGATGTCTTCGGCCACGGTAACGCCGTCTTTGGTCACTTTCGGCGCTCCCCAACCCTTGTCCAGCACGGCGTTGCGGCCGCGGGGGCCCAGCGTGCTGGTCACGGCCCGGGCCAACTTGCTGACGCCGACGGCCAACGACTGCCGCGCCTCGTCTTCGAAGACTATCTGTTTTGCCACAGCGGATCTCCTCCTGTTGCTGACGGGAATACGGTTTGCCCGGCGTGCTCTCGGATGCCCCCCGCCGGGTGGTGGTGTTCGCTCCTCAGGCTCGAATCGGCGTACCACGACCACATTTGGCAGCCGACGGCGTGATGCGGACCTTTAATGCAAGCCGCGTGCCAACGGGGAGGCCGTTTGGCGCAACATGTTTATCGAGGCAAAGTTACCGCTATCCCGTGCAACAAGACCCCCGGCAGCTTCCCGATGCCCATGTCCCGGACATGCCATTTTGGCAGCCACGTAGGTCAGGGCTCGCCCTGACGGATTCCCCTCCCGACTGGCCGGGCCGTTTTTTTCCCGGTTCGGCGGCCCGAGGGCAACAATCCCCGTTCGGCTCGGCCGCGGCGAGCCTCGCAAGTCGTTGCGGATAAGGCAGTTATGCGATCCGGCGCCGATGCGATACCTGGCTCGAACCCCATTGTTTCCCGCCCCACGCCACCGTGCTGTACGGACCAGGCCCGGACGAGTTCTTCGTAACCCATTGTACTGCAACGGGTTAGACCGTTTTTCCGCCCCTTGACATGAGGCGTTCGGTCAGGTCCCATGGGCGGTTGTTGCGTTGGTGCAAGACATTTTGCAGCAACGACTTACGACATTGTTTTCCGATTTTTGCCGATTTCGCTCGTCCGGAAGCAACAATTCCCAGCCCGCCGCGCGGCGCGTATCCGCCGTCATCCCGCGATCGAATTGCCAAAGAGCCCGCCCGCACCGAGGTGCCACGGATGTACACCTATCTCTTTGTACACTATCCCCGTCCGGAAGTCAAGCTCCTTCCTTGGCCACCGGCACCGCTCCAGTTGGACCCCAACGGGGCCGAATGCCCCACGGGCTCGCACACCCCAACGGGGTCGAACATCATAGCCCAGGGTCAGCGAAGCGGCGCAGCCGCGAAGCGCCACCCTGGGTTGCGTGGCCGAGAGAAAACGTCAACCCCGAAGGGGGTTGCACTCTCTGAATAACGAATATCGAACAAGGAATCTCGAAGTGTGAAGTGGAAGAATCGCCAAACCGGGCATCCTTCGCAGTTCGAGATTCCCTGTTCGATATTCGATATTCCGTCCCCCTTGCCGGAGGCCGTTCGAGAGCCGAAAACCCGCAAGCAGTGCCGTCGTCGCGAGGGTATCGACGTCTTCCACGGCAACCAGTGCCACGCCCACCCGGAACCCGCCGCCAAGCACGCGCACCGGCGTCCTGTATTACGAACTACGTGTGATTGTCGAATAGTTTCATCTGTTTACCGCGTTCAAACAGTTCCATTCCAGAAACACTGTCGTATCTCTCACGGAGTCTCTTGTCGAGACTAAACAGCCGTTTCCTCGCCGTATCGACCAACTGAGAGTAGGTCGTAGTGAATACATGCCCGCGATTATCAAGGTCCTGTTTCACGGTAACCTTGCCCGCAATACTTTCCCCCACAACGAATGCCGTGATGAATGGTTTCGATGTCAGTTCCTTACAATTAAGGAAGTCTTCGACATAGCCAACCGCTTGATTGCGGTGCTCCCTGAGGAGTTTTGCGTCACCTTTCTTCAATTCAACGATTAGGATCCGGTCTACTCCTACCAAGTCGGTTTCTCGATCAGTAGACTCTGTACCTGTCACGGAAACAGAGGAATCAGGCCGCATGATCAAATCGGGGCGTTTCTTTTCGTTGAGGAAGGATACTTTCGACCCATCCACCTTGAATAGTTTTTTTGCAACCGTATGCAGTTGCCTGTTGGAAGCATATTCTGGCGAATCGAATTCCGGGCCGAATAGCCAGCGTGCTTCCGTAACCAGTGGATGAAGTACGTGCAATTCATCGACTTCCGGATCGCCAGACAGCTTGGAGATGGCCTCAACAATGGACAATCGGCGGTCGATCTCATCCAGCACGAGAAGAGCGTCTTTGATCGTCCACTCGCCCAGAAGACGGTTCAATCCGTCCACATCCTCCTCCGAAAACGCGGCCAACTTCCTCAGCAACTCCTTCCCGCCGCGTGTCTGCTCCAGGTTGATTACCGCTTCAACAGCAATACCTACAGTCTCGGGTGTAGCCGTGGGATGTGCAGTGACGACATGCTCCACGGTTTCATCCACTTCGTATTTGCCCAAGGGCGACAGAGAGGCATATCGGTCGTGATAGTCCTTTCGGACTTGTGCCTTTGTCTCGTCGAGATTCTCCTTCGCAATCTTGCCAAATGCCCCTTGGATGTACTTGCCGAGATCTGAGTACACACGCTGCATCACAGCGGTGTCTTTGAAGCCGGTCCAGTCTTCGTTGATCTGGTCGGCCAGGTCGGACGTCTTGATGACAAATGTGTAGCGTTTTGCGAATCGAGTCCGTCCGTCAATGACAGTCTCTTTTCCCAGCATCCACGACGGTTCGCCGACGAGTCGGCTCGCCTGCCAGAAAGCAACCCCTTGATAGATCGTGGACCGGGCCGCCTTCTGCGTGTCCACAAAGCACACATCGAAATTCTTGCCGTTGACTTGGACCGTGCCCGAATCAACAAGCCCCGACAAGTCTTCCAAGCGAAGGTCTTTCCCGTTCACTCGAACAAGAAACTGCGGATCGTGAAGGAATCTCGCAGATACGACGTCCCTTATTCTGTCCGGGTCTGGCAAATGCCGCGCAACGGTCACTTCAAGCCGTGTTCCATGTCCGTTGCCTGTTGAGGAACTCTCCTCTTTGAGGACAAACGGTTGTTCCCGGCTGTGGGTAGTGATTGTGAATCGCCACTCCTCTCCCTCGGCGCGGGTGATGACCTGATACTCGTCGTTAAAACACAATAGACCATGCCTTCCGACTCCGTTGCGTCCATACGCAAGACGAGCACCGGTTCGTCCTTTCGGAAACTCCACCTTAGTTCCTTGATGCTTTGCGCGGTTGTATCCCAGCTTCATCCACCGGGAGTGGAACTGCTCCTGAGTCAATCCAGTCCCGTCGTCCTCGATGACCAGCAGTTCGCCTTTAGCATCTGGAATCCGAATAATTACCGTTGATGCACCTGCATCCCATGCATTCGCTACAAGCTCAGTGAAAGCAACATCCGGGGAATGGCCCAACGGTCCGAGGGTCCGTATCAAGTAATCGTCTTCAAAAAGTGACCCCTGCACAAAGGTCTCGTCGAGAACCATGTCACTGACCTCCCTCATACGAGTGTCGTATGCGCACGACGTTTCGGAGCTGTACCAGCACCTCTTACGACGTCATCGCCCCGATTCGCGGGCAATCGAGGCCACCCTTCGTTTCGTTCAAAGTGCTGAATTTCGGGGACATGTGCGGGACACGTCCTCAATTTGGCTGTTTGGGTAATTTGGCCGGTCGGCCCGGTTTTCTGGGGCGGAGCGGGCGACCGGCGGCTTGCTCCAAGCGTTCGACGAACGCGGCGCGGGCAGCACCCTCGATCTTGTGGAGGAGATCATACCACGCCGTTCGACGCACTGGCAAGATCGCCGGTGTTGCCGGGCGACAAGAGGAATTCCGAACGCCCGCCCGATCGGCACGCCGAGGCGTTTGACGCCATGCCCGCGCGGGTGGGACACGGCGGCGGTTTTTTGAGCGGGCCTTCTTGGCTTTTGAGGGAGTTGGTGGGCGGTGCCCACCCTACGCGATCGGGCGTGCTGGCGCCGGTGAGACAACGGGAAGGGGATCGCGATGGATCTCGCGCGCATCGGAACCGTGAGCAAGGTGGTCCAGCGCAATTTCCACCTTAGACACCCGGCAGGCAATGCGGGCCGAGCGGGTCGAACGTCTTGTAGGTGAGAATGAACTCTTGATGACCTAGCTGCTCCGATTTCGTCGCGGTGCCGTCGGCCGTGCGGAGCACCAGGTCGAAGATCTCGCGGCCGACTTCATCCAGCGTGGCGCCGCCTTCCAGGATTCGCCCGGCGTTGATGTCCATGTCGTCGGAAAGGGCGCGGGCCGTCTCCGGATTGGCGCACACCTTGACCACCGGCGAGACGGCCGAGCCGACGACCGAGCCGCGGCCGGTGGTGAACAGGATCAGGTGCGCTCCGCAAGCGATCATCTCGGCAATCTCGGCGTTGTCGCAGATGTTGGGGAACCCGAAGCGGACCTCTCCGTCGGGCACGACGTCCAACAGGTACAATCCACCGCGCGGCGGAAGGTCGCCCGGGGTAATCAGGCCCGAGATGGGACCCTCGCCGCTCTTGCAGTAGGCGCCCAGCGACTTTTCCTCGACGGTGGTCAATCCTCCGTCGGCGTTGCCCGGCGCGAAGCTGCCGTGTCCCATGGCTTCGTAGTATCGGGCGGCCTTCTGCACCCGGGCGACGATCTCGCGGCCCAGCCGGTCGGTGACGGCCCGCTGGGCCATGAGCTGCTCGCAGCCGATCAGTTCGCCGGTTTCTTCGAAGATGGCGGTGGCGCCGCGTGCGATGAGCCGATCGACCGCCCGACCCACGGCCGGATTGGCCGTCAGACCGCTGGTGGCGTCCGACCCGCCGCAGATCGTGCCGACGACCAGCTCGTCGAGGCCCATTTCCACGCGGGGCGCGGCGTCGAGGCGTCGGCGGGTTTCTTCCACCCAGTTTCTGCCCGCCGCGATCGTCTTGGCGGTTCCGCCCGACTGTTGGATCACCAGGCAGTGGACCGGCCGGCCGGACCGCGCGACCGCATCGGCCAGCTGCTGCCGATCGAAGCCCTCGCATCCGAGCGAGACCAATAGCACGGCGGCGACGTTGGGGTGCGTACAAAGCCGCGTCATCACGCGATCGGCGTACGCGTTGGGGTAGCAGCCGGGAAAGCCGACCAGGTGAACGCCCCGAACCCGCATCGGCCCGGCGATTTCCCGAGCGACATGGTGAGCACACTCGACCAGATAGGCCACCGCGATCACGTTGCGGACGCCCTTACGGCCGTCGGTTCTGAGGTAACCTTGCACGCGGATTCTCCGAAAGAAAGGGTCGGGATTTATTGGTTCAGTCGAAAATGGAAGAACATGAAATCGGGGCCTCGCACGCAAACACAGAGTAGTACCGGTGCCTCTTCTCTATTCCGGGATCGGATAAGACGTGTTCTTACAAGCATTTACGCGAACAGAGAAGAGGCACCGGTACTTCGCCGGGAGTATCGTTGCTCCCAGGGTGCAGCCTTCCATTTCGGACCGAACCAATACGCCAGAAAGTCGCTGATCTCCCGGTGCCTCGGCACGGCCGACGATTGGTTCTTCTCCGGATTCACATATACGCTGTGGTTGCCCCCTTCACGGAGCAGATAGCAGCCATGACTTTCCAGATGACGGACCAGTGCTTGCCGTTTCATGACGCTGCCGGGACAAACGGTTCCTTCGACGTGTGGCAGCAAAACGGTCTGGAATTCGTCTGCGTGGCCGGCCTTTTTCAACCATACCATCATTATCTCGCCCCGGGACCGGCCACGTCAAGGCAGAGCGGGGGCAGACTTCGGACCGTCGCACGTCTTGTGGAAAAGCGGTCTTGGCTGATTGGAGCGTTCCTGCCAGAATATACCGTCACGGCATGGGTCGCCCCAAGAGGGTGCCACGGAGGGAACCTGCGGATGCGTCGTCAACGGATCGTCGATTTTCTCGTCTATCTGGTCGTTCGATTGCTGATCTGCATCGTGCAGGCCATGCCGATGCGGACCGGCCGGCCGCTGGCGAAGTGGCTGGCGTGGCTGTTCTGCGACGTGTTGCGGATCCGCGCGGCGGTGGTCGACGACAACCTGGCCCATGCCTTTCCGGAGCTTTCCCCTTCCCGGCGGGGGCACATTGCGCGGCGAATGTGGGAGCACCTCTTTCTTTTGGTTCTGGAGGTCGCCCATGCCCCGCGGAAGATCCACGAGACGAACTGGCGGGACTACATCACGCTGAAAGACGACGACCGGCTGGTGCGGCTGCTGTTGGACGACCGGCCGACGCTGATCATCACGGCCCATTTCGGCAATTTCGAGGTGGCCGGCTACGTGCTGGCCATCCTGGGCTTCCCCACCTATACGGTCGCCCGGACGCTCGATAATCCGTATCTGGACCGCTTTCTGAACCGGTTTCGCGGCGGGACGGGCCAGAAGATGATCCCCAAGAACAACGGCTACGACCGGATCGTCGAGGTGTTGGCCCGCGGCGGCACGATGACCTTCCTGGCCGACCAGTACGCGGGGCCTAAGGGATGCTGGGTGGAATTCTTCGGGCGGAAGGCCTCGGCGCACAAGGCGATCGCCCTGTTGGCGTTGGACAACGACGCCCCGATGGCCGTCACTTCGGCCCGGCGGCTGGATCGCCCGCTGCACATCGAGCTGGCCACGCCGGCCGCGATCGACCCGCGCGACACGCGCGACGAGGCCGGCACGATCGGCGACTTGACGCAATGGTACACCCGCCGGCTCGAAGAGATCATCCGCGGCGCGCCCGACCAATACTGGTGGCTCCACCGCCGCTGGAAAGACACCCGGCAGGCCTACCGGCGTCAGCGCAAGGCGGCTTGAACGCCGTTTCCCGCAAGAACTTACAGCCGAACCGGGCCCGTTTTTCGATCGGGCATTTCCAAACGGCACCGATAGGAGTAGAATAGGTCTTTTGTCCCTGCCGATGTCCCGTCGGTGGTTCGACTGGAGATTTCCTGATGGCCAAGAGCAAGAAGAAAGCCGAGACCGTTTTCCTGGTTTGCGAGGAGACGGGCGACTACAACTACACGGTTCGGCGAAAACCGGGCGGCGAGAAGCTGAAACTGAAGAAGTACTGCCCTCGACTCCGCAGACACACCACCCACGTCGAGAAGAAGAAGTAGCCGGCCCTTTGATCCGCGCGGTCCCCCCTCCCCATGGCCAAGCGCTGGCGCATCCACTCGCACGATCCAGACCGCATTGCGGCGTTGCAGCGCGCGGCGGGAATCCCCGCCGTCGTGGCCCAGTTGCTGACCTGCCGAGGGATTACCAGCCCGGATGTGGCCAGGGTCTTTCTCGATCCGAAGCTCTCGGCCCTGCGCGATCCGGAGTCGTTGCCCGGTTGCCCTGAGGCGGCCGAGCGGGTCCACCGAGCCGTCACGTCGGGCAAACGGATCGTCATCTACGGCGACTATGACGTCGATGGGATGACCGGAACGGCCACCCTCTGGCTGTGCCTGAAACTGCTCGGGGCGGATGTCGGCTACTACATCCCCCACCGCGTCGATGAGGGATATGGCCTGAACCTCGAGGCGATCGGTCTGCTGGCATCGCAGAAGGCCGAGATGATCGTCACGGTGGATTGTGGCATCGCCAGCACGCAGGAAGCAGCCGCGGCGAAAGAAATGGGTTTGGAACTGGTGATCACGGACCATCACGAGCCCGGGCCGGAATTGCCCCAGGCCGCTGCCATCGTCCACCCTCGGTTGCCGGGGACATTTTATCCTTTCGGGGGGCTGAGCGGCTCGGGCGTCGCGCTGAAGTTGGCCTGGGCGTTGTGCCAGAGGGCCAGCGGGGCCAAGAAAGTCGGGCCGCAGATGAAAGACTTTCTGCTGCAGGCGGTCGGATTGGCCGCCTTGGGAACCGTGGCCGACATGGTCCCCTTGGTCGACGAGAACCGCGTGTTGGTACGGCACGGGCTGGTCAGCCTGGCCGCGCGTCCCACGTTGGGACTGGCACGACTGATGCAAATCACCGAACTGGACAGCAAGGCGGAACTCAGCAGCGAGGACGTCGGCTTTACGCTGGCCCCTCGATTGAACGCGGCCGGACGTCTCGGGCAGCCGCAACTCGCCGTCGAGCTGTTGGTCACCGACCGGCCGGAGCGTGCCGACGAACTGGCCCGGTATATCGACCAACTCAACGCGGACCGGCAGCATCTCGAGCGGAGCATCTTGCTGGCCGCCAACACACAGGCCAAAGAGCATCTCAAGGAGTCGGCCCCCGCCTTGGTGCTGGCGAAGCGCGACTGGCATCCGGGCGTGATCGGCATCGTGGCCGGACGCCTGGCCGAAAAGCACGATCGTCCGGTCGTGCTGATCGCCTGGGACACGCTTGGCGTGAACCCGGGAATCGGCTCCGCCCGAAGTGTCCCGGGGTTCGATCTCCACGCCGCCCTACAATGTTGCGACGAATTTCTGGTCTCGCACGGGGGTCACGCGGCGGCGGCCGGGCTGAAGATCGAAGAGGGCCGGCTGGAGGGTTTCCGCGCGGCGTTCTGCGAGATCGCGGCGGCGGAGATCGGCCCGGACGGCCGGGAAGGCGAGCTGCCGATCGACGCGGAGGCCCCGCTGAGCGCCTTCACGCTTCAGGCGGTGCACCAGATCGAACGGCTGGCCCCGTTCGGCCACAGCAACGCCCGACCCCTGCTCTGCACGACCGGCGTAAGGCTGTGCGAACCGCCGCGAACGATCGGTTCCGGCGGCCACCATCTGGCGCTTCGGCTCTCCCAGCACGGCGTGACGCTTCGGGCGGTGGCGTTCGGGGCGGGCGAACACGCCGAGGCGCTGGCCGCGGTCGACGGTCCGCTGGACATCGCTTTCCGGCCGGTGATCAACAGGTTCCGGGGCCGCCACAACGTCGAGTTGCACCTGATCGATTGGCGAGCCGGATGACGCGGCGCGGTGGCCACGGAAAGGCGGCGACCGAGTGCCCCCCCGGGGGTGGCGCGGAATTGGCTTGATTGCGGGGTTGGCCGAGCAGGACTTTTTTATTAGAATCAAATGTTTGTCGTAAGGGCAGTTCATTGGGTTCGAGGGACGTTATAGGGCTAGTTTTTCTTTTGCAGCGTGCCAAGGGCACCCGATCTCGGCGAGCCGATTCGTTTTGCACACCTGACGAGACTCGTTGAGACGGCATTCTACGTGGCGTCGCAAAATCGCCTTCTCCAGGGCAAAACCATCTCCAGTTGCGACGTGATCCCACCGGGGAACGTCACGTACGTCGATAATGCGGTGCATCCGCACGCGGGAACGAGAAGAGTGATGAAGATGATTTCGAACGAGTACGCAGCGGACGCATTCCGAACTTACATGGAGCAGATCGGCGACCTCCCCTTGCTGAGTCGCGCGGAGGAACTCGCCGTGGCCAAACGGATCGAGTCGGCTCGCCTGCGGTATCGCCGGGAGTTGTTTGCCCAGGATTTCATTCTCAAAGCGACGCTGCGTCTGCTCAAGAGCGTTCGCTCCGGCGGGGTGCGTCCGCGCGAAGCTTTGGAGATCTCCGCCAACGACCCGGCGGAGAAACACCGCATCCTCGATCAGATGGAACTCGACGTGGAGTTGATCGACGATCTGCTCCGGCACAATCGCGAAGACTTCACGCTGGCGGTCGCCCGCGGCCTCTCCAAGGGCCGACGGCAGGAGGCCTGGCGGCGTCTGTTGCGTCGGCGGAGCGAAGCACACGGCCTGGCGGAGAGGCTCCGGGTGCGCACGCAACCGCTGCGGCCGGCGCTGGAGCAACTGAAACGGATTTCGGCGGAGATGGACGACCTTCAGGCACAACTGGCCGACCGGGACCGCCACAGCGACGACCGGCTGCACCGCATGGAACTCCATCGGCGGCTGCAGTATCTGATGCGAGAGGTGCTGGAGAGCCCTTCGACGCTTCGCCGCCGGATCGCCCGAATCGTGCGGTTCCGGCGCCACTACGAGACGGCCCGGCAGGACATGTGCCACGGCAACCTGCGGCTGGTGATTTCCATCGCCAAGAAGTATCGCAAGTGCGGGATGAGCTTTCCGGATCTGGTTCAGGAAGGGAACGCGGGTTTGATGCGGGCGGTGGACAAGTTCGAGTACGCCCGGGGATTCAAGTTCTGCACGTACGCGACCTGGTGGATTCGCCAGGCGATCAGCCGCGCGATCAGCGACCAGAGCCGCACGATTCGCGTGCCCGTTCACATGGCCCAGAAGCTCGGCAAGATGCGGCACGCCGCCGAACAGTTTCACCAAGACAGCGAGATTCGGCCCAGTCTCGAGGAGACGGCCGAGGCGATCGGACTGCCCATCGACGAAACGGACCGCGCGATGAAATGCGGGCGCGAACCGCTCTCGCTGGACCAGCCGATCCTCGACAAGGAAGACAGCTTTCGCAAGGACTTCCTGCCGGATTACCGCGAAGAGGATCCGGCCAACGATATCGATCTGGGGCTGCTGAGGTCCCGGCTCGAGGAGGCCATGCAGGCGCTCAGTTGGCGCGAGCGGGAGATCGTCAAGCTCCACTACGGCCTGGGCGACGGCCACTGCTATACGCTCAACGACATCGGCAAGATCTTTCGCATCAGCCGCGAACGGGTCCGGCAACTCGAGACCCGGGCGATGGGCAAGCTGCAACAGCCGACGCCGACGCAGAAACTGTCGGATTTCGTCCGGCACCTGTTGCCCACGCCCGCCGGCGCCTGCGACGCCGACATGCGACCCGCGGCGGCGTTGCCCGCCGATTGCGTGTAGGCCGGAACAAGCGCAGCGCAGTTCCGGCACGCGGTTCATGCGACCTTTCCACACCGGATGCCGGAACTGCGCTGCGCTTGTTTCGGCACGCGGTTCATGCGACCTTTCCACACCGGATGCCGGAACTGCGCTGCGCTTGTTTCGGCACGCGGTTCATGCGACCTTTCCACACCGGATGCCGGAACTGCGCTGCGCTTGTTCCGGCCTACTTGCTACTTGCTTTACCCCAACGCCACGTCGAGCGTCATCATGATGGTGAATCCGGCCATGGCGCCCAAGGTGGCGAAGTCGGTGTAGCCGTTTCGCTGCGATTCGGGAATCAGCTCCTCGACGACGACGTAGATCATCGCTCCGGCGGCGAAAGCCAGGGCGTAAGGCAGAAGGGCCGCCATCGACAGCACGGCCCACGCGCCCAGCACCCCGGCGATCGGCTCGACCATCCCGGAAGCTTGCCCGTAGAGGAAGGCTCTCATGCGTCCCATGCCTTCCCGCCGCAGCGGCATGGACACGGCCAGGCCCTCGGG
>Ga0307379_10008653_pt1 | contig 13694 bp, 14 predicted proteins | sample UN2MG_FD_202237 | JGI IMG/M metagenome (GOLD analysis project Ga0307379, IMG submission 202237) | Soil microbial communities from Risofladan, Vaasa, Finland - UN-2 | ecosystem: Environmental > Terrestrial > Soil > Coastal area > Acid sulfate soil | place: Finland: Risofladan, Vaasa | collected...
TATTAAACATTCGTAAAATATTTAAAACAACTGTAATTTTAAATTCTATTTAAAAATTTAAATTTATTTTTTGCTATCTATTTGTTTGACCGCAAACAATTGAAATGCAAATTTTGGAAAATAATAGGTTATTTTCTGGGTTAAATCCGAGATTATACTCCATAATCGAGTTGGTTTATACTTTACTGAAGCTTTATATCCCCGGAGTTTTCTCCAGCCATTTATACCATAAACTTTAAATCCTAATTTCTCTAATTCTTCAACGCCCCAGCTAGATTTATGCTCTTGTAGTGGATTATTGTCATAGCCATCCTGCCAAACAAATCCATTTGGTGTAAATATAATAATTTTTTTTCTTGCCCATTTTTCCATTTTTCTAATCAGTTCATACCCTTCTTCTTTTGTTAGATGTTCTAATACATCAAACAACACAACAGCATCAAAAGATTTTAGTTTTAATTTAACTTTTCTAACATCTGCTTTTATATATTGGTTATGAATGCCCTTCTTCTTACTTTCCTGTAAATAAGGTTCAAATAATTCAACTCCAACTGAAAAAGATATTTCGCAATATTGAAGTGGAGAATTACATCCACAGCCTAAATCTAAAACTGTGTCACAACCAGAGACTTCTCTTTTCAAACATTCAATCCCATTTGACCTTTTAAAAAACTTTTTATAAAAAGGGCTAAAAAATCTGATACACTCCACTAACTTAAGTCTTAACCAATATATCTCACCTGATGTTGTATAAATACGCCTATAATTCTCTCTGTGTTTATTATACAATCTTTTTTGATAGGTCACTAATCCTTTTATATTTGATCTTAAAGACCTATGGTAAACAAACGCAGGAATTACATAAGTCTTTAATTCCATTTGTCTGAGAGACAAACAATAATCTGAACCGTAACAATGCCAATTATCAAACGTTTTTTCATCAAATTGTATTTTTTCAAATACAGATTTAGGCACTATCATAAGACATTCATCTAAAGTTTGTACTACTTCTTTTTTTTCAAGAGGATCTCCCCAAATCTCGCCGCAATCACTTATACATCCTCTTCTTCTCTCTATAAAGTTTCTTCCTTTCTCGCTCATACCGGCAACACCTGCAATTCCAAGATCATTTATATCATCCAAAAGTTTTTCAACATTTTCTAACCATGAATCATTGTCTAATTCTATATCTTGATGGACAAACATTATATATTTTCCCTTTGCCTTATTTCCACCGTAATTTAATGCATCTGCTGCTGATTTAAATTGTCCTTTAGTGTTATCTACCTCAATAAGCTCAAATTTAACCGTCTGATTTTTTAAACTCTTCGACAAAATTTCATTCAAAATTCGTTCATTATTATAAACAACAACTACTGAGATCATTTTTCTGTTACCTCTCTTGTTTTTATTATTCGTTTAAATATCATCATATCTTCATGAGTAATTCCTTTGATTATATACATCATTATAAGATAAAATAATATAGCTAATATTATCAGTATAAATAAATTTAAACTCTTAAAATACCAGATGAATACACCCATTATTAAACTAGTAATAATTATTTTTTATATATTCTTCACAACTTTTTTACCTTGGATACCATAACCAAACTTATGCGGATACAGAGAACCGTCCACTGTATTTTTAAAAGTTAAACATCTTTTTAATATTTTTGTAATTTTTATAATTCCATTTTATAAAATTGCGAACAATTCCATCTTTTTTAGTTAAAATAATACCTAATCGAATTAAATTTGATAGACAAAATGGATTATGTTTAACTGCATGAAAAATATATTGCTTTGCTTTTTCTTTTTTCCCAATATCTGAATATACTCTGCTAAGGCTTAACATAATTTTATTTTTTGTTTTGTTTGATATTTCATTATTATATTTTTGTAGAAAATATTTATTTATTAGTATTTCTTCTTTCTGCCATCCTTTTTTATCTGACAATATACTGTTCTTTCCATGTATTCTATACATTATTAAGGGTTCTGGAATAAAATAAAATTCATATCTTCTGGCTAAGTTAACCATAAATTTATAGTCATTTAAATATTTTAGCTTTTCATCATATTTAATACTGTTAATATTTTCCTTTTTAAAAATAACACTCTGTCCACAAATATAATTTCCCTTTAAAAGTTCTTCGAAAATATCTCCACTCTTTTTTCTTTTCAAGGCTCCGTGCTTTTGCGTAAACAATTCTCCGTTAGGATTACCCAAGGCATTAATTACTAACCCTTCAGACCAAACCACTAAGTTTTCATTTTTCTTAAGCACTTCAAGTTGTTTTTTAAGTTTATCTTTAACCCAAACATCATCCGATGAAAACAAAGCAAGAAACTTTCTGCTTGCCTTTTCTATGGCTTCATTCATTGTTCTGGCAATACCCTTATTTTCATTATGAAAGATCGCGCGAATTCTGCTATCTTTTTCTTTATAAGCTTTAATTATTTCTTTAGATTTATCTTTTGAGGCGTCGTCAATAATTATCAACTCAAAATCAGTATAAGTTTGATTCAAAACACTCTCAATTGCAGAAGGGATATACTTTTCATGATTGTAAGATGGCATAATAACACTAACATTTGGCATAATATACTCACCTCTTTTCTGCATATGTGAACATATATTCACCACGAAGCACATGAAATTTAATAAGTAAATCGTCAATCGTCTTTAAAAATGAAACAATCTTATAAAGTGATTTTCTATTTTTTACATTAACATGCGTGACAATTGAAGCGCAAAAAGACAATAAAGTCCAGTGATTTATAATATGAAAATTTCTTTTGATGGTTTTAACAATTTCCTCTTGAGAAACATCTTCGAATGGAGAAACATAATTATTATTTTTAATGCATCTTTCCTCACTAGACTGTCTCAATAAAAATTTAATAACTTTTTTTATTTTTTCTATGTATGTTAGTTCAGTATAAAAGGGGAGCAACAATAAAATTCCACGTATTACAAGAATAAAAATTTTATTTTTTCTTTGCAGCCCGATATGATCTAATACTATAAATTTTCCGCCGGGTTTTAATGATTTCTTTGCTTCTGCAATTAGGTGTTTTAAATTCAAAATATGATGAAGTGCATCCCAACATACAACTGCGTCATAAGTATTGGACTTTAGCTTTACTTTGTTTAAATCTCCCACCATATAATTTACACTCCCAAATCCTTCTTTGCAAGGTTGTTTCATTAGATAATATTTAGCAAGCTCTATGGCTTTTTCGCTGACATCAATACCGTCTACATTCATTCCGTTCCGAGCAATTTCTAAGGATAACGCACCCATTCCGCAACCAAGGTCAAGCACTCGCCCCCCCCCATTTTTAGAAGCTTCTGTGATAATAAACTTTAGTTCTTTTCCCCTTGTAATATCATTAATAATTGGATTATCCCACATTGCATGAGTCTTCCAGCTAATATCTTTTCTTAGACGCACATCTGGTAGTTTTCCCTGATTTATTTCAGATTCATAGTGTTTTCCCCAATACTTTGCCTCTTGTTTAATTTTCTCTTCATATTTTTCATCCGTTATTCCCATTACAACCTCCAAAATATTTAATATAATTTACAACTTGTTCAATTTCTTCATTCTCCAATTCTGAAAATATCGGTAGGGATAATATCTCATCACATATCTTTTCAGTTATAGGCAACTGAACGTTAAATCCTAAATTTAAATAAGCTTTTTGTTTATGAATGGGGACTGGATAATGTATCATGGTTTGTATTCCATTATCCAAAAGATATTTTTGTAATTTATCTCTTTCTTTACATCTTATTACATATAAATAATAGACATGTTTTGCATATTTTTTTTCGATAGGTATAATTATTTCAGAATCTTGCAAAGGTTTATTATAAACTTTTACAATGTTTCTTCTTCTTTCATTCCATTTATCCAAATATTTCAATTTTACTCTAAGAACTGCTGCTTGAATTTCATCCAACCTGCTATTTATCCCCACAAATTCGTGATAATATTTTTTAGATGATCCATAATTTCTCATCATTTTTAATTTGTTAGCAAGTTCTTCATTGTTTGTAACAATCATTCCTGCATCTCCATAAGCACCAATATTTTTTGTGGGATAAAAACTAAAACATCCTACATTTCCTATCCCACCAACTTTTTTTCCTTTATATTCCGCGCCATGTGCTTGGCAAGCATCCTCTATTACAAATAAGTTATATTTTCTAGCAATCTTCATAATTTTATCCATATCTGCAGGATGGCCATATAAATGTACAGGTAAAATTGCCTTAGTTTTTTCTGTTATCTTCTTCTCTATTTTTGTTACATCAATACAATATGTATCCGGTTCAATATCTACAAATACAGGTTTTGCTTCATTTCTAACAATAGCATCTACAGTTGATATAAAAGTATGAGAAACTGTTATCACTTCATCATCTTTCCCTATCCCAAGAGCTTTGAGCGCAAGAAAAAGTGCATCAGAACCAGAATTTACACTTATTCCGTATTTTACCCCCACATATTCAGAAAATTCTTTTTCAAATTTTACCGTTTCTTCTCCCAGAATAAACCAACCACTTTTTAAGACCCCTTGGATTGCTTGAGTTATTTCTTCACTTATTTCTGCATATTCTTTTTTTAAATCAATAAATGGAATCATAATTTGTTATTTGACCTCCGACTCAAATGAAAATTAACCTATTTTAAATTGAAAAATTCGAGCATTGCGAATTACATTAATCTCTAAACTCGTTTTTTCTTATATCTATCACTATATTGTTTTTTTTCATCTATTCTAACTTTTACAGGGATTTTGTAGTTTTGAATTTTTTGTCGACAATATTTTTTCAATCTGGATATAAACAATTTATGGTCAACATTTTTTATTAATCTCACATCTGCACAAACAATGTTTCCTACAATTGGATTCTTTTCTCCATACACTCTTACTTCAGATATGTTATCCATCTCTAAAATCACGCTTTCAACCTCAGCTGGGTAAACCTTTTCTCCCCCAACATTTATAATTTCCGATTCTCGACCTAAAATTTTAAAATAATCTCCATCCTGTAAAACCTTATCTCCCGTAATAAACCATCCATCTTCTGTAAAAGGACTAGGAGCATTTAAATATCCTAACATAGCTGAGTCTGCTTTTATTTGAAGCATATCGTCAATTACTCTTACTTTATAGCCCTCTCCACCAATTTTAACCCAAAGAGAATCATTGCTTTTTGATTTAGATCTTAAAACACCAAGTTCAATTAATCCATAAGTTTGCAATAATCTAACATTCGGGAAAAGCTTGTTTAAATGTAATAACACGCTTTCAGGCATAGGTTCTGTTCCGTATGAAATGATTTTCAAGCTACTTAAATCCCATCTTTGATAAGCACCGCTCATTATCATTAAGTTTAAAAAAGTTGGTGAAGTAGGGAGTAATTCAAGTTTATATTTCTCAATTAGTTTGCATACTGCATCTGGTTTTCTATCAGTAACTGGAATTACTGTTCCACCGTTATATAGAGTATGAAACATTGTATTTAAGCCTCCCCAATGATCAAAAAGTAAAAAATTAAGTGTGCTTAATGATTTTCTCCTGGTTTTAAATTTTTCAAGAAGTTTTGAGAAGTCATGAACAGCAACCTTCGGTTCTCCGGATGAACCAGAAGTAAACAAAACTAACCCAGGTCTATTATTATTTCTAAGTATATTATAATAATCATGGTGTGATGTTTCATTATACTCTTTAAAACTTACACAATCATTCGTATCAATTGTTATTAAATATTTCAATTTTGCTAATTTATATGTTTTCTGATTTTTTATTCGCTGAGAATAATCAAACGGAACAATTATACAATTCATGTCAATTAGGCACAATAAAATAGCAATAGTATTGGGAGAAAAATCGCCTTCCAAACCTATCACAAGACCTTGTTTAATTTCATTTATTATTAAACGTTCTTTCCAATAGTTAACTTTCTCTAAAAGATTTTTATAGCTATAGGCCTTATCTCTCCACAATAAGGCATTCTTATTCTTGTTCTCTTCAAATGTTTTAATAAAAAAATCAATTTGCATCGCCCCTCCATTAATTGTTGCATTAGTTTCAACCGTAAACTTTTACCATTATTTCTTTTATGTTTTCTAAATTTTAGAATTCAAGCTTATTTATTTATTACTACATACTATATATATTTCTGCACAATTATATTGAAAATCTTCACCTAGTTCATAAAAACCATTCATCATTTCTTCTGAGAAATATTCTTGAATTTGTGAATTTGCAAGAGGTTTAAAAAATATTCCGCCTAATTTATTTACCTTTAATCCCGCTAAAATAAATTCATTCTCAAAACTCTCAGGTGTATATACTCTTCTATGTCCGACAGAAATATCTCTAGAATTTAGTTCTGTAGGGTTTTTCAATAGGCCCATTTTGACAGCAGCAAGTCTATGAAAAGAATAAGCATTAGGTACAATTGCTATAATCTTTCCACCCGGTGCTAACCAATTTTTTGCCCTATTAATTAGTTTAACAGGATTATTTACATGTTCAAGAATATGTCCCATTATTATTTTATTATATTTTTTATCTGTTTCATAATTCTCAAACAAGGAATGGATCTTAGATAATTTTGGAGATTCAGGTATTCCACTTAATAATTCGGCAGAACCGTCAACAATAGTTAAACTATCAAAGTCATTAATAATATATTTGGTCATGTCTCCATCACCAGAACCTAATTCTAATCCCTTTGGTCCTTGAAAAAATGGTTTAATCCTAAAGTAGCCGAAATAGATGAGTTTTTTATCAAATTCAATTTGAACAGAAAAATACACATGGGATAAATCATCTATATGTTTCTGTTCAATATCATTTTGTTTATCTGATTTCATTGCAATAATTCCTATTATTTATATTTCATTAAATACTCTATCCATTAGTTGATCTCCACGCATCATTTTTACTAATTAAAAAATTTAAAGGAAATTACTCCTAATCATTAGAATCAAGAATTTCTTTAAGAATCAAATTAATTAATTTATATGAAATAAGGTTGCCAACCTCCTCATCTGGTATTGTAATTTGAAATTCATCCTCAAGTGCAATAACAAGATTCATATGTTTTAAAGAATCCCAAGACTCAATTGTATCCATTGTAGATTCTTCACTTATTTCAGTATAAGGTATTTCAAATACTGCAGACATAATATTTTTAATTCTGTTTTCCATAATTTATCTCAATATATTTTAATTTTTTAGGTTTGTAATTTTCTACAACTAATTCGTATTTTTTTGTTTTATCATAAAATTCAATCAATGAAAATGAGCATTTATCATAAAATTCTTTCACTTGTTCGTTCTTATATGTTGTTGTGTATTTTGCTGTAACATTCTCTATTTTGTTATATTTAAGAAAATCCATAAGATAATCCATAAAAGAATATTCAATATTTCTGCCAATGATCCTGCAACTCATTAGGAAACTATCAATATCTGCTGTTTTATTTGTTGTGTCAATATTAATAATACATAAACCTGTAACACCACTATCACCAAATTTATCAGATATAGAAAATGCAAATACTTTAGTCCAGTTTGATAAAATAAAATTCCTTATATCACCTTCTGTATATCTTTTTGTAGTTAAATTAAACTGGTTTGTTTTTTGACTCATTTGGGACATTCTTGGAATAATTGTTTCGTTATCTTCATAAATCGTCATTTTTAATTCTAAAGACGTAAGATAATCATCAATGTTCGTAAATTCTTTTCTTACATTCTCACGTTTTACATATTGTTTATACATTCCGATTTTCTTTTTATCTTCTTCAGTTAATGAAAGATTATAAAATAATCCTGTATTTTCCCTTAACATTTTTGGATATTCATAAAGTCTTTCCGGGACTTGTAATACTGTTATTTCCGGTAATTGCTCTTTTATCAGATTTACTTCAAAGGAAGAATCATCTATAAAAACAAGGCTATCTAACCCAATATTTAATTCTTTGGCAATCTGTCGAAGATTAGTAACCTTATCTGACCAGTTACTTTTTTTTATTGTGATATGTTCTTCTCTTAACTTCATATCTGGATGAGAATTAATTACTTCATCTACATCTTTAGGGTTATTTTTACTGCACAACCCGATTAATATACCCTGCTTATTTAGATCTAGTGCTATGCCCTGAATCTCTGAAAAAATCGCACCATCTTTTGTTCTTGAAGACATTTCAATGTTATCAAATCCGTCTTCACCTAATATGCCCTTCCATAATGTATTATCGCAATCAAAAATTAATGCCTTCTTGGCTTTACCATTGGCAGACATTATATAAGGTTTAACATATTCAGTATAGGCTTTGAAGAAGTCAATCGTATATAGTGCTTTTGAAGAATAATAATATCTCAAATCCAAACTCTTTTCCACTCTAACACTGGCAATTACTTTTTCCAGGGCAACCAGCTTAACATTCGCTTGTATCTTACCTTCCAAATACTGATTTAATTGATCTGCTAATTTTTCAAGAGTGCTTTTCCTTATATTTGAGCTGGAAAACGGCATTGAAGTAAACTTATTAAATAGGACAAGAGATGTTTTATTAAGGTTTTTTAAAGTTAAATCAATTTCTGATTTTGTTTTTTTAAGTATTGCTTCAAATTGCTCATCATCAAACAATTCGATTTTATATTGTAATCCATCAATTATATTACACAACTCCCAGAATATAATGACTATATTTGAATTTTTATATTTTATGCTATCTTGAATAATATTATCATAATCACCAATTCTAACATTGGCATTAATATTCTCGTTTCTTAATACGTATTCTAAAATTTCTTTAATTTGATTTATTATAGTATTAGAAAGTACTGAGATATTGTAGGAGTTTGAATTTATATTACTACCCAATTTAGTATTAGTTTTCAAAATTTCAGAATATTTTAAATTCTTAATGTTATTCATATCATTACCTGTCCACCGTTTACTCTGATAGTTTCACCGGTGAGAAAATCTGATTTATCAGACGCTAAAAAACTTATTGCTCCTGCAACATCCTCTGGCGTGGCAATGCGTCTTAATGGTGTTTGAATAGCAGTCAATAATCTAACTTTTTCTGGAATATTGGCTATTAATTCCGTATCCGTCATGCCTGGAGAAACTAAATTTATTCTAATTCCTTTGGGGGCTAATTCAAATGCTAAGGCTTTTGTAAACCCATTAAGTGCAGATTTTGCAGTTATATAATGTAACCATTCTGAAGTTGGTTTCTCAATAGCCTGTGTGGTAATATTTATTAATTTTCCATACTTATTTTCTTCCATAATCGGCACAACACACTTCAAAATATTGAAAGATCCTTTGATATTAATATCAAAATGTTCTTGAATAATATTCCATTTTAAATCTTTGAACTTTATACTTGGCACATTCAATGTTGAACAGTTCGCAACAACCGTAATTGTATTAAGTTTACGAATAATGGTTGTCATCATTTCTTTGACTTGAGCAAAATCAGTGATATCAGCATTTACGATGATTGCCTTTACCCCAAATGCGATGATTTGGTCTTTAACTTTTTCTGCTAATTCTTTGTTTCGATGATAATGAATTGCAACATCAAATCCATCTTTTGCTAATTGCAAACAAGTTGCTCTACCTATTCCTCCGGTTCCTCCAATAATTAAAGCAACTTTCCTTTTATCAACATAAGACTCCTTTTTAGGAACCGGCTCTATTTGTTCAATTACTTTTACTTTTGCTGTACCTGTAGTTACTTTTTGGTTATACTGATTAAAAATATCAGTGGACAACTTTATTGTTTGTGTTCTTTCAATTTTTTCAATCACCTCTGCCTTTATGGTAATCTCATCCCCTATTCTCACAGGAAGTAAAAATTCAATATTTTGAGCAAACCATAACGCACCATCACCAGGTAATTTTGTTCCTATTATTGTAGAAATAAAGGATGCTCCCAACATACCATGAGCAACTGGTTTTTTGAATGTCGTTTTACTTGCGTATTCCTTATCTACATGAAGTTTGTTGTCATCGCCAGTTAAATCAACAAATTTTTCTACATCTGATCTTGTTATTTTGTGAGTGAGTTCTGCTTTGTCACCCACATTTATTGATTCATATTTTTTCATATTTCATTTCCTCCTAACAATAGCACAATAATTAATAGCTATTTTTTTCTTAATAATTTCCTCCATGGGTAAATCTTCCACTGGTAATATAAGTTCATTTTTAATAATTAAACCGTTGTTATTAAGCATTTCTCTTATCTTATTTACACATTTATAATGGTAAACATGATCAATAGTTGGACAATTTACACATGTAGAAATAAACCCATGACCATTATCAGAAAGTAATTTATTAAATTTGGAAAGAAGTATCTCGGGATAATTTACATGCTCTAATACTTCTCCCATTGTAATAAAATCAAATCTTTTATTTGTATTATAATCAAGAATATCCATTATAATATACTTTATTTTATTTTCCTTAACCATAAAATTCATTATTGATCTTGTTATATCAATAGATGTTTTACTTATATCTATAGCGATAAATTCAACGTTATTGTCTAATATTTGGTTGGCGTCTATTAGAAAAAGTCCATGACCAGGTCCAATTTCTAAATAACTTTTTATATTATCTTTTTCAATATTAATATTATTTAAAAAAAATTGATAAATTTTATAATGTGATTCCCATAGAAATTGCGAAATTGCTAAACCTATCATAAAAGGTTTCATTTCTTCATCTTTATTATAAACCAGTTTAAACGCCTGTTCTGCATTTTCTATAGGGTATTTACCTGTCCTCATAAAGTAAATCTGGCTTTTAATCATATCATTACACATTTTTAAATATGCATCAACAACATATCCAATAGGAATGTTTTCACTTTTTAAATAGTCTGAATATTTAGTTGCAAACTCTTCAGCTAAATAAAAAAAAGTATCATCTTGACCAGAAAGATATTTTCGAAGTTTCTTTTTTTGTAATATCGATTTATTACAAATTAACTTAATAATTTTCCTGAAATTGTTACTTTTCATAATTTTAAATTATAAATAATTTATTCTCCAACATACTTATTTTTGTTCCATTTCCAAATACTTGATCCAAAAATAAAACCAGCACCTATAGCTGTCATTAGTACGTATTGTTCTTCTTTTATAATACCTTTTTGAGCCGCTTCACTTAGAACTATTGCTAAAGAAGCAGATCCAGTGTTACCTATTTTTTCAATATTTGTATATGTTTTTTTTACGTCTATTTTTAACTTTTTCAAAACATAATAAATCAAGTTTAAATTTGCTTGATGAAATAAGAATAAATCAATCTCTTCAATTGGAATATGTGCTTTATTACACACTCTACGAACTGATATTGGAAGATTAGTTATTGCTTGTTTCCATGTTGCCAATCCATTCATTTCCATATAATCAATTTCAGGTGTACTCTTACGTCCAATTCCAGGATAACTTGATCCACCACCACGCAACCTCACTGATTCATATGTAGATGTATCTGCGTGAAATGAAGAAGCAATTATTCCTTGTCCCTTTGGCACTCTTCCAAGAATAACAGCACCAGCACCATCACTTAAAAAAATGGCTGTTTCAACGTTTTTTCTTTCAGTGAATCTTGATTGCAACTCAACGCCAATTACAAGTGCATATTTAATAGTACTATCAATTAACATACGGTCGGATGCAACCGTTAACCCCGTTAAAAATCCAGTACAAGTTGCCTCAATGTCAAATATTTGAGCATTGAAAGCCTTAATCTCTTTTTGCACTTTGGCAGAAAGTGGTGGAAATTGATAATCATGAGAATATGTACAGCCAATAATTAAATCAATTTGACTATTATTTATTCCTGCCATTTTTATTGCTTTTATCGATGCAGAAATTGCAAATCCAGAGGCAGTATCTTCATCGCTCGCAATATACCTCCTCGTAATACCTGTTTTTTCTGTTATCCATTCTGGTGAAATGCCTTCTAATGATTTGCATAAATCTTCATTTGTTTCTATTTGTGATGGTAGAAAATGTCCAACCCCAATTATACCAATTCCATAATTATTTGCCATAAGATTTTCTCCTAATCTAGTAAGGATTGCAAACTAAATATATTTGTTTTTAATTCATATTTTTTCTTGTTTTAAAAAATTTCTGATTTTAATATTATTTCGTTTCATATCTCCAAACAAACCAGATCTACCGTGACCAGGGTAAAGAAAATGAGTATAGGGAAATAAATCCCATATTTTTATAATAGATTCCTTTAATAAATTTTTATCTTCTCCTGGAAGATTAACTAATTCAATGGAATTAAAATATACAAGATCTCCGGGGAAAATTGAATTGTTAAATTGTATCGTACAGCTTCCCGGTGTATGTCCTGGGGTATGAAAAACATTAATTATATTTTTTCCAATTGCAAAAGTTTTATCTTTTTTTATAAAAATATCTGGTATGGGTATGTCAATAAATAATTTAATTTTAAAAATCCTAAGAAGAAAATTTGATGATTGAGCTATTTTTAAATCTAATTCGTGCAAATAGAATTTGCAATTATATTTTTTCTGGAATTTTTTTACACTTGCAATATGGTCAAAATGACCATGTGTACAAAATATTCCTATAGGTTTAAGACCCAATTCTATTATTTTATTATCAATAGATTCATGGTCTGAACCAGGATCGATTAATATACATTCCCTACCATTATGAGTAGGGCAAATGTAAGTATTTGAATATAATATTTTATTTTTTATTTTATAAATTCTTTTAAAATCCATTTTTATATTCCATATCTCAATGTATCCCACCAAGGAATATTGTTTGAGCTGTTATATATGAACTTCTTTCTGATGCAAAAAAATCAATTACATTAAATATATCATCTAAACATGCATATCGTGGTATAGGCAGGCTGGCAATTATTTTATCAATTTTATCCCTTGTTAATTGGTTTAGCATATCGGTTTCAATGGCGGTGATTCCAAGAGTGTTACATGTAATATTCATATTTGAAAATTCTTTTGCCATTACATTTGCAAGAGTAATAACGCCTGCTTTACAAGCTGCATAAATTGAATCACCCATTGGCTCTATTTTTGAAGCCATTGAGCTAATATTTATAATTCGACCATAGTTTGCTTTTCGCATAATTTTAGCAACTTCACGTGAAATAAAAAAAGTTCCCAAGAGATTAACATCTACCATTTCTTGAGCTTTCTCGGAAGGCATTATCATTGAATATTGTGATGTTAAAACAGCTGCATTATTTATAAGAATATCAACCTTTGCAAACTTTCTAGATATTTCAGAAAATGCCTTTTTAATTTTTTTTATATCTCTTATATCAACTGAAAAATGATAATATTTTTTATTTGAGATTGTTGGTTCACCTTTGCTAAATCCAATAACATTTGCTCCATATTTTAAAAGATATATAGATATTGCACGCCCAATACCACGACTTGCTCCAGTCACTAATATAACTTTATCAAAATATTTTAATTCACTTTTCATGATTCCTCCACTAATTCTATAATATAACTCTTTAAAGTCTGGACATTTAGAAACGGAGATTCTGACCGTGTCATAGCACGGTCATCCGTAAGAGATAAATCACGATTTAAAATACTACAAAGT
>Ga0307379_10008654_pt1 | contig 13693 bp, 9 predicted proteins | sample UN2MG_FD_202237 | JGI IMG/M metagenome (GOLD analysis project Ga0307379, IMG submission 202237) | Soil microbial communities from Risofladan, Vaasa, Finland - UN-2 | ecosystem: Environmental > Terrestrial > Soil > Coastal area > Acid sulfate soil | place: Finland: Risofladan, Vaasa | collected...
AAGCCGAGATCCGCGAGGACAAGAAGGGTAGCTACTACGTCGCGATGCTGGAGAAGCCGGGCCGTGACGCAGGCGACGTCGTCGCCGAGATCGTCCCTGAGATCGTCAAGGGTTTCCCCTGGCCGAAATCCATGCGCTGGGGCGCCGGCAAGCTTCGCTGGGTGCGCCCGCTGCATTCGATCCTCTGCCTGCTCGACGGCCAACTCGTGGACTTCGAGGTGGACGGCATCAAGAGCGGCAAGGAAACGCGCGGCCACCGCTTCATGGCGCCCAAGTCCTTCGCCGTAAAGAGCTTCAAGGATTACGCCGAGAAGCTGCGCGAGGCCTTCGTCATCCTCGATGGCGAGGAGCGCGCCGCCGCCATCTTGAAGAACGCCCGCAAGCTCGCCGACAAGCAGGGGCTGGAACTCATCGAGGACGAGGCGCTGCTCGCCGAGAATGCCGGGCTCACCGAATGGCCCGTGGTGCTCATGGGCGCGTTCGACGAGGATTTCCTGAGCGTGCCGCCGGAAGTGCTCGCCACCTCCATGAAGGCGCACCAGAAATGCTTCTCGCTGAAGAAGGGCGATACGCTCGCCGACCGTTTCCTGCTGGTTGCCAATCTCAAAGCGGCGGACGGCGGTATGGCGATCACCGCGGGCAATGAACGCGTGATCGCTGCGCGGCTCGCCGACGCCAAGTTCTTCTTCGACCAGGACCGTAAGGTTTCGCTCGAAGACCGTGTGGTGCGTCTCAAAGACATCACCTTCCACGAGAAGCTCGGCACCCAATACGACCGCGTGCAGCGCATCTTTCGCTTGGCGCGCGAACTGGCACCCTTGGTCGGCGCCGATCCGGACGACGCCGAGCGCGCCGCGATCATCGCCAAGGCCGATCTTGTCACCGATATGGTCGGCGAATTCCCTGAACTGCAGGGTATCATGGGCCGCTATTACGCGATCGACCAGGAGGAACGGCCGGTGGTCGCCGACGCCATCGCCGCGCATTATAAGCCCGTCGGACCCACCGATGACGTGCCGCGCGATCCCGTCGCCATCGCCGTGGCGCTGGCCGACAAGCTCGACACGCTGGTGGGCTTCTGGGCCATCGACGAGAAGCCGACGGGCTCCAAAGACCCTTATGCGCTCCGCCGCGCCGCGCTCGGCGTCATCCGCATCGTGTTGGAGAATGAACTTAAGATCCAACTTCTGCCGCTGCTGCGCCGCCTGATGGAGCCTTGGAAGGCTGACTTCATCGTCGATACCACATCGCTTGAAGCAGCCGCTATGGCACTCGCGAAGCAGGGAGACCCTCGGGGCGAAACCGACATTGCTTGGTTCAAAGCTAGATCGCTTTTGGATTTCTTCATTGACCGCCTGAAAGTCTATCTGCGCGACCAGGGTGCGCGGCACGACCTGGTCGATGCCGTATTCGCGCTTGGTGGCGACGATCTCTTGACCATCGTGCGCCGGGTCGAGGCGCTTGGCCGCTTCCTCGACACCGAGGATGGCGCAAACCTGCTCGTGGGCACAAAGCGGGCTATCAACATCCTGCGTATCGAGGAGAAGAAGGGGTGCTCCTATGACCAGCCGCCTGACCCAGCACTTTTTGAGGCGGATGAAGAGCGCACTCTGTATCAAGGCACGCTTATGATCGAGCGAGACATAGTTCCAGCGCTTAAAGAGGAGAACTTTGAAGTTGTGATGCGAGGGCTCTCTCAGCTCCGCCCGCCGGTCGATGCCTTCTTCGACCGCGTCACGGTCAACGCCGACGATCCCAAGCTGCGTGAGAACCGCTTGCGGCTGCTGAACCGCATCCGCGCCACGACGCACACCGTGGCAGATTTCTCCAAGATCGCCGGGGCATGAGCGTGTCACCGCATATCAGCCTCGTCACCCTCGGTGTCGCCGATATCGCAGAGGCCACGTCCTTCTATGAGCGGCTCGGCTTCGTGAAATCGAGCGCCAGACAGGAGGCGGTCAGCTTCTTCCGGGCGGGCTCCGTCGTGCTTGGGCTGTTCGGCCGGGATGCGTTCCACGAGGACGCGCAAGCGGGCGCCCTGTGGACCGGCAATGGCGGCATCGCCGTGGCGATGAACTATGCGAGCGAGGCCGAGGTGGACGCGATGATGGCGAAAGCCGAAGCATCGGGCGCGCGCATCTTGAAGCCTGCGGCAAAAGTGTTCTGGGGTGGCTATAGCGGCTACTTCGCCGACGCGGACGATCACGTCTGGGAGGTGGCTCACAATCCGTTTTGGCCCGTGAGCGAGAGTGGCCACATCGACCTGCCGTAATGAGCGAGCCGACCCACATTTTCGTCTATGGCACGCTGCGCTCCGAGAGCGACCACCCCATGGCGCGGCGCCTTTGCGCGCGCGCAAGGCTCGTGGGCAAGGGCAGCGTGCCGGGCCGCCTCTACGATCTCGGCTGGTATCCGGCCGCAATGTTCGATGAGGGCGAAAAACGCCGGATCGTCGGCGATGTCTTTGCGCTGAAGCCCGGCAGCCGGCTGCTCGCCGAGCTCGACGCCTATGAGGCGGGCGATCCCAACTATGCGCGCGTGCCGCTTCAGGTGAAACTCGCTGATGGCGGTACGGTCACCGCCTGGGCCTATGGCGTGACGCAGGAGCCGAGTGCGCGGCTCATTCAAAGCGGCGACTTCATCGCGCACCGGACCGCAAAGACGCCGCGTCCCGCTCGTCCTTAAGCCTTCGCCGCGAGCCCGTTTGTGTGAAGCACGCCAGACGGGCTAAAAGAGCAGGCTGGGCGGGAGAAACATGGAACAATCGATGAGTGAAGCCGGAGAGACGGACGTGGCGCCCAAGTGGGTGTTCACCTTCGGCGATGGGCGCGCCGACGGCTCTGCCGAGGATAAGGACCTCCTCGGCGGCAAGGGCGCGTATCTGGCCGAGATGTCCCGGATCGGACTGCCCGTGCCGCCGGGCTTCACCATCTCCGCCGAGGTCTGCGCGGCATATTACGAGCTTGGCCGCAAGCTGCCCGACGAACTGAGGCCCATGGTCGACGCAGCCCTCGACGCGGTGGGCCAGATCACCGGCGCGCGCTTCGGCGATCTCGACAATCCGCTTCTCGTGTCGGTGCGCTCGGGCTCCCGCGCCTCCATGCCGGGCATGATGGACACCGTGCTCAATCTCGGCCTCAACGATCAAACCGTGGAGGGCCTGGCGCGGCTCACCAATGACCGCCGCTTCGCCTACGACACCTATCGCCGGTTCATCCAGATGTACGCCGACGTGGTGCTCGGCATCGATCACGGCCTGTTCGAGGAGATCCTCGAGAACTACAAGAACCTGAAAGGCTTCGAGCTCGATCCGGATCTGGCCGCAGACGATTGGGCGGATATCGTGAGCCGCTACAAGGCGGTGGTCGAGCGGGAGCTGGAACGGCCCTTCCCGCAAGATCTCCACGAGCAGCTTTGGGGCGCTATCGCCGCCGTGTTCGGCTCGTGGCAGAACGCGCGCGCCATCGCCTACCGGCGCATGCATGATATTCCCGACGATTGGGGCACCGCCGTCACGATCCAGGCCATGGTGTTCGGCAATAGAGGCGACAACAGCGCCACCGGCGTGGTCTTCACCCGCAACCCGTCCACCGGCGCCAAGCAACTCTTCGGCGAGTTCCTGTTGAACGCGCAGGGCGAGGACGTAGTCTCCGGCCTGCGCACGCCGCAGCCTCTCACCGAGGCGGAGCGTGGCGCGTCAGGCAACGGCAAGCCCTCGCTCGAGGGACTTTTGCCGGAGGCCTTCGCCGAGCTCAAGGCCGCGTGCGCGGCGCTGGAAAAGCGCTTCCACGATATCCAGGACATCGAGTTCACCGTGCAGGAAGGCAAGCTCTTCATGCTGCAGACCCGCTCGGGCAAACGCTCCACCCAAGCGGCCTTGAAGATCGCCGTCGACATGGCGGAGGAGGGGTTGATCAGCCGCGAGCAGGCGGTGATGAGCCTCAATGCGAACCAGCTCGACCAGCTGCTCCATCCGACGCTGGATCCCAAGGCGGAGATGACGGTGCTCGCCAAAGGCCTGCCCGCATCGCCGGGCGCCGCGTCCGGCGAGATCGTGTTCGACGCCGACGAGGCCGTGCATCTGAAGGCGCAAGGCCACACCGTGATCCTCGCGCGCATCGAAACCTCGCCGGAGGACGTGCAGGGCATGCATGCCGCGGCCGGCATCATCACCACGCGCGGCGGCATGACGAGCCATGCGGCCGTCGTGGCGCGCGGCATGGGTCGGCCATGCGTGGTCGGCGCCGCGGCGGTCCATATCGATTTGGAGCGCGAAACGCTGGAGGCCGCGGGTGTGACCCTGCACAAGGGCGATATCGTCACCATCGACGGCTCCACCGGCAAGCTCATCAAGGGCCGCGTGACCATGCGACAGCCGGACCTGTCGCCGGATTTCTCGACGTTGATGGGTTGGGCTGACGGGTTCCGCCGTCTGGAGATCCGCGCCAATGCCGACACGCCGGATGACGCGAGACAGGCGCGCGCCTTCGGCGCCGAAGGCATCGGGCTGTGCCGCACCGAGCATATGTTCTTCGAGGAGAGCCGCATCATCGCCATGCGCGAGATGATTCTCGCCGAGAACCAGGAAGGCCGCCGCAAGGCCCTGGCCAAGCTTCTGTCGGCGCAGCGCCAGGATTTCATCGAGCTGTTCGAGATCATGGCCGGGCGGCCGGTGACCATTCGCCTGCTCGACCCGCCGCTCCATGAGTTCCTTCCCCACGGCGAGGACGCCATCGCCGCCGTAGCCGATGCCATGGGCGTCAGCATTACCCGGCTGAAGCGCCGCATCGGTATGCTCAGCGAGTTCAACCCGATGCTCGGTCAGCGCGGCGCGCGGTTGCTCGTCAGCTATCCGGAGATCGTCGAGATGCAGGCCCGCGCCATCTTCGAGGCGGCCATCGAGACGGGCAAGGCGCTGCACGACCGGGTGACGCCTGAGATCATGGTGCCGTTGGTCGCCGTCAAGGCCGAGCTCGACATCATCAAAGAGCGCATCATCGCGACCGCGCGCGTGGTGGAGAAGGAGCGCGAGACGAGCGTCGCGTTCTCGGTCGGGACCATGGTGGAACTGCCCCGCGCCTGCTTGATGGCCGGCGAGATCGGCCAAAGCGCCGCGTTCTTCTCATTCGGCACCAACGATCTAACGCAAACGACCTTCGGCCTGAGCCGTGACGACGCCGGCCGGTTCCTAAGTGAGTACGCCGAGAAAGGTATCATTCACCATGATCCCTTTATGACTCTCGATGTCGCCGTCGGTGAACTCATGCAGATCGCCGTGGAGCGGGGCCGCGCCACCCATCCCGACCTCAAGATCGGTATTTGCGGCGAGCATGGCGGCGATCCAGAAACCATTGGGTTTTGCGAGAAAATAGGCCTTAACTACGTGTCGTGTTCACCCTATCGCGTGCCGGTCGCGCGCCTTGCAGCGGCACAGGCGGCGCTCAAAAATGCTGCGCTAACGGATAATTAGCGCTTCCCGCCGGTAATGGCGCCCGTTGCCGTTCACCACAATTTGCCCTAAATTATCGGGCAGCGTTTACGGTAATGGACGGGCTTCCGGGCTTAGATCCGGTGGGGGACTGCCTCAGTAATCTGCTGATTTTTCCCGCCAATTTGCCTGGTTGAATTTGGGGACGCCCTGGCCTCGCGAGCCTTGTTGGCCGCGGGTAGGGTTAATTCAGGGGGGACTTCCGGCCAAACCGGCAGCTCCTTCCGTACGGGGATCTGGAGGGATAATGGGCCGACGCTCGTCTCGTCGGATGTGGCACGCCATTGCTGCGTTCGTGCCGCTTCCCCTCATCGGCTTGGGTTACGTTGTTGCTTCGAGCAACCACCTTGCCAACGAGGTCGAGCTTTCCGTGTCTGGCCCAGGAACCGTGTACACGGCGGTCCGGACCGCAGATGCGTCCGCGCCCAACGAGCTTCCCCGCGAAGCCGAGCAACTCTTCACCACCGGCGGCAAGGGACCGCGCGCGGATCACTATGCCGCCGCGCAGGCCGTCACCGCCGCCGGCAAGCAACTCATCACCGCAAGCCTCGCAAGCGGACCCGGCTTGGCCAAGGCCGTCGCCGCCGTCAGTCACAAGTCAGACCGCCTGAATCCCACCGTCACCGACGTGGCGCTCACAGCGCCGGCCGCCGGCCGCGGCGAGAATTCTCTCTTCATGAACGCAAGCTACTCGTCGCCGTTCAACGCCGATTTCCAGGTGGATGCGTTCCGCCCGACGGCCGACGAGGTCGCCTATCGCCCGACCGAGGAAGGTCTGAACTTCCGCTATAAGGGTGAGAGCCAAGCCGAATTCGAGGATCGCGAGCGCCGCTGTCTGGCCACCGCCATCTATTTCGAGGCGCGCGGCGAACCCGAGCGCGGCCAGGTCGCCGTGGCCCAGGTGATCCTCAATCGTGTCCGCAGCCCGATCTTCCCGCAGACGATCTGCGGCGTCGTCTACCAGGGCCAGATGCGCAAGGGATGTCAGTTCTCCTTCGCTTGTGACGGCAACACCGACACCCCGAAGAACAACGATCAATGGGAGCTCGCGCAGGATCTGTCCAAGCGGATCATGGGCGGCGATCTGTGGCTGCCCGAGGTGGGATATTCAACCTTCTATCACGCCAATTACGTGAGCCCCCGCTGGGCCCGCAGCATGAGCAAGATCGACAAGATCGGCCGGCACATCTTCTACAAGAAGCGCAACGAGGCGCCGTATGTCGTCGAGGCCTCAGCTGAGCCTGAGAGCGACGACTCCGACGATACGGGCTACCTCATGCCGACACTCTCCCTTGCATCGGCTGTCGGCGCCGTCTCAAGTTCCGTCAGCGCCGTGACAAACACGGTCACAAGCTCGGTCAGCAGCTCCGTGACCGCCGTGGCGGGCACTACGACGCCGCCCACTCAAGCGATGAGTCTAGGTTACGCGGGGAGTGAGTAAGCGCGCCGACCGAGATCAGGTCGACCCCCGTCGCTGCAATGTCCGCCACCGTCTCTAGCGTCACGCCTCCGGAAGCCTCAAGCAGCACTTTGCCTTTCGCGCGTGCCACGGCCTTCTTCAGCGTCGTCACGTCCATGTTGTCGAGCAGCACCGCATCGATCGCGAACTGCAAAGCCTCCTCGAGCTGCTGAAGCGTGTCCACCTCCACCTCGACCTTGACCATGTGGCCCGCGCGCGGACGAAGCAGCCGCAGCGCTTCCCCAAGCCCGCCCGCGGCCGCGATGTGGTTGTCCTTCACCAGCACGGCGTCGTACAGGCCGAAGCGGTGATTGACCCCGCCGCCGCAGCGGACCGCGTATTTCTCGAAGGCCCGCAAGCCCGGCGTCGTCTTGCGCGTGCAGGCAATGCGCGCGGCCGTGCCCTCCACCTTCGCCACATAAGCCGCGGTAAGCGTGGCGATGCCGCTCAACCGGCCAAGAAAGTTGAGCGCCGTCCGCTCGCCCGAGAGCAGCGCCCGCGTGCGTGCCTCGATCTTCGCAATCGTGCCGCCGGCCTCGACCTCTCCGCCGTCGTCGACCACACGGGTGAACTCAGCATCTGGATCGAGCGCCTTGAACGTGGCCTCGGCCAGATCGAGGCCCGCAATCACGCCGGGCTTGCGCGCCACGATCACGGCCTCGCCGTGTGCTTCGGGCGGAATAATGGGATCGGTGGTGACGTCGCCGGCAAGCCCGAGATCCTCGGCCAACGCCGCGCGGACCGCCTGTTCCACCAGGAGCTTGGGGAGCTCCAGCCGGGGAGGACCCGCCTGCGTCATCCTTGCGAGACCACGCGAAGCCGCGGGGGGCTCGAGACGCCCGCCGCCTCGCGGGCGATCTCGTCGGCCCTGGCCAGCGTGAGGAGGCTCCGCTCGGCCATGCTTTCGTCCGAAGCCGGATAGTCGCTGCGGAACTGCGCGCCGCGGCTCTCCTTGCGCGCCAGCGCCGCGGCCGTGACGAGCTTCGCGGTGGTGAGCATGTTGGCCAGCTGCTTGTCGCCCTCGGTCTCCCGCTCGAGCGCGACGATCGTTTCAAGCGCCTGCGTCAGGGACTGAGCATCGCGGATGACGCCCACCTCCGCCGACATGGTCCGGCGGAGCTGCATCTGGGCGTCTTCGTTGTGGCGATGCGTGCCATGCTCCGGCACATCGACTGCGATCTGCCTCGACGGGAGCGGAGGCAGGGCGCGGGCGATATCGCTCGCCACCCGCGCGCCGAACACGACAGCCTCCAGCAACGAGTTTGAGGCGAGCCGGTTGGCGCCATGTGCGCCGGTCGAGGTCACCTCGCCACAGGCCCACAGCCCATCGACCGTACTGCGCCCTTGAGCGTCGGTCAGGATGCCGCCCATATGATAATGCGCCGCCGGCGCCACGGGGATGGGCTCGCGCGCAGGGTCGATACCGGCCGAGCGGCAGGTCGCGACCACCGTGGGGAAGTTGCCGATTAGCGCCGGCCCGAGCGGGCGGCAATCGAGAAATGCGCCGCGGCCGCCCATGACCTCGCGATAGACGGCGCGGGCCACCACATCGCGCGGACCAAGCTCGGCGTCCTCATGTATGGCGCGCATGAAGCGCTCACCCCGGCCGTTGATCAGGAGCGCCCCTTCGCCGCGCAACGCCTCGGTGGCGAGCGGCGCGGGATCGCGGCCGATATCGATGGCGGTCGGGTGGAACTGCACGAACTCGGCGTCGGCGATGACCGCACCGGCCCGCGCGGCGATGGCTACGCCTTCGCCTCTGGCTTCTTTCGGGTTGGTGGTGACGGCGTAGATCTGGCCGGCGCCGCCCGTCGCGAGCACAACGGCGCGCGCCGGCAGCACCAGCCCTTGGCTCTCCGTCTCGCCGTCAACAGGCGCCAGCGCGATACCCTGGACGCGGCCGTCGCGCAGGATCAGGTCGCGGGCGGTGAAGCCCTCAAGCACGGTGATGGACGGCGTGTCGCGCGCGGCCCGGGTGATCGCGCCCATGATGGCGCGTCCTGCGGTGTCGCCCTTGACGTGGAGAATGCGGTGGATGCGATGGGCCGCCTCATGACCCAGAGCCAACCGGCCTTCCAGGTCCTTATCGAAGGGGACGCCAAAGCGCAGCAGGTCCTCGACGCGCTCCCGCGCCTCCCGCGCCATGAACAGCGCCACGGCTTCATCGACGATGCCGGCGCCGGCGCGGACCGTATCCGCGGCATGATCCTCGGGCGTGTCGCCTTCGGCAAGCGCGGCGGCGATGCCGGCCTGCGCCCACAGGCTTGAAGCGCCTTCCCCGAAGCGGGCAGGGGAGACCACAGTGACGGGGAGCGGCGCGAGCTTGAGCGCGGTGAACAGGCCCGCGAGCCCGGCGCCGACCACGACGATGCCGTCACCCGTGCTGTGCGCATGTATCTGCGGCTTATCGGAGCTCATCACTTTCCGCCTCGCGCCTGGAGCGGCGCGTCCTCGTTAGTGGTTGAGATTGATCATCCGCTCGACCGCGGCACGCGCCGGGCCGGCGACCGCAGGATCGATGGTCACCTCCTCCTTCATGAAGACGAGGCTATCCAGGATCTTCGGCAGCGTGATGCGCTTCATGTGCGGGCAGAGATTGCACGGCCGCACGAACTGGACGTTCGGCGCTTCGACGGCGACGTTGTCGCTCATGGAGCACTCGGTCACCAGCAGCACCTTGGACGGCTGATGCTCCTCTACCCATTTGATCATGCCGGAGGTCGAGCCGGTGAAGTCCGACTCTTGGATGACATCCGGCGGGCACTCAGGGTGCGCGATGATCTTCACGCCGGGATCGGCTTCGCGATACGCGCGCAGCTCCTCGGCCGTGAAGCGCTCATGCACCTCGCAATGACCCTTCCAGGCAATGATCTCGACATCGGTCTGGGTCTGCACCCATTTGGCCAGGAACTCGTCGGGGATCATGATGACCCTCTTGGCGCCCAGCGATTCCACCACGCGCACCGCGTTGGACGAGGTGCAGCAGATATCGGACTCAGCCTTCACGTCGGCGGACGTGTTCACATAGGTGACCACCGGTACGCCGGGATAGGCTTCGCGCAGCGCCCGCACGTCGGCGCCGGTGATGGACGCCGCGAGCGAACAGCCGGCGCGGCTATCGGGAATCAGCACCGTCTTGTCCGGGTTCAGCAGCTTCGAGGTCTCGGCCATGAAATGCACGCCACACTGCACGATCACCTCGGCGTCGGCCTTAGCCGCTTCGCGGGCCAGCTGGAGCGAGTCGCCAATCACATCGGCGACGCAGTGGAAGATCTCGGGCGTCATGTAGTTATGCGCCAGCACAACCGCGTTCCGCGTCCGCTTCAGGTCGTTGATGGCCTTGATATAGGGCGCAAAGCCCGGCCACTCGATCGGCGGGATCACGCGCTTCACGCGCTCATAAAGATGGGCGGTCTCGCGCGCCACCTCGGGCGTGTAGGCGAGATCGGGCAGAAGAGAGGGGGGCAGGACGGCCTGCGCCCGTGCTTCCCACTCCGGGATCCCGGTCTGAACTGTCGCCATGGACTCACGGCCTCCTGTCGATATTATACTCATAATGAGTATATATGGGGTGTAAAAAGGTCCGGCACAAGGCCGGCTACTCCCTATCCTCAGTTGGAGTATAGGCCATTGACGCACTGCATCAAGGGGTCCCGCATCCTAGGATTGCCAAGGGTTTTGAGAGCTAGACGGTTCTGCGGCCGGGCTCTTGCCTAACCGAAAGGCAATTCTTGTTGGTCGTTTGTCCCTTCCGGGACTAACCTGGGGCTCTAGCGGGGTAAACAGGATGCGTGGACAGTCTTCAGTCGCGATCCTCGGTGCGGCGGGTGTTTGTATTCTTGCTGTCGTGCTTGTGGTGTTGTTTGCCTCTGGCGGACAACAAGAGACGGCTGCCTCGAGCATCGTCGTCGCCATCCCGGACAATCCCGCCGCCCTTGCTGCAAGCAAGGCACAGGAGGCCGAGATTGTGGCCGCGCTTCCGGGCGCGGCGGACCCCTCCGCTAAACCAATGGTTGCGGAGTCCCCGGAGAAACTTTTCATCGTCGACACCATCCGCCTCAAGCTGAACGAGGCGGCGTTGCGTCAGGGCGCCCATGCGGACGATCTCGCCGCCGTCGAGGCCTTCTATACCGCGCACACCGGTCCTGCGCTGTGGGTGACGACCGCCGGAATTTCTCCTGAAGGGCAGGCCGTTCTCGGTGAACTCGCCAAGGCCGGCGACTGGGGCCTCGATCCTGGTCTCTTTAGGGTGCCGCCTGCGGATTATCTGCCCACGGTGGCGGAGGACCAGGCCGCCACCGAGATCGCGCTCAGTCTCGCCATCCTCAAATACGCCCGCGCCGCGCGCGGCGGTCTCGTGGAGCCGAGCGCGGTGAGCAAGGTCTTCGACCAGACGCCGCATTTGCGCACGCCGGCCACCGTATTGACCGAGATTGTCGCGACGCCTGCGCCCGACGCCTATCTCACGGGCCTGCATCCCAAGCATGAGCAATTCGCGCAGCTGCGCCAGGCGCTGCTTAAAACGCAGTCGGCGCAAGACATCGCGCGGCTCGAGGTCAATATGGACCGCTGGCGCTGGATGCCCGAAAGCCTAGGGCCGTCCTATGTGTGGCTCAATATTCCTGAATTCATGGTCCGCGTGGTCAAGGACGGGAAGACGGTCCAGTCCGAAAAAATCGTCGTGGGCAATCCCAACAGCCCGACGCCGGTGCTCTCGGCGGATCTCAAGTCGATTGTCTTCAATCCTGAGCGCACCGTGCCGATGTCGATCATTCGCAAGGAGGTTCTGCCCAAGCTGCAAAAGGGCACGAACTGGTTCGGCGGAAGCAGCACCTCCGTGCTGGAGCAGCACCAACTGACGATCAAATATAAGGGCAAGCCCGTCGACCCGGGTCAGATCGACTGGGAGAAGGTCAACCCGTCGACCCTCACATTCGTCCAGGCGCCCGGTCCCACCAATATCTTGGGCAAGATTCAATTTCTCTATCCGAACGATCGCGACGTCTACATGCACGACACCATCATTCGCAGCCAGCTCACGCGGGCGGTGCGCGCCGAAGGTCAGCAGGATCCGCGCGTCGACAATCCCGACGATCTGGCGGCCCTGCTGCTGGCCGAAGACAAAGGCTGGGCCAAGGCAAAGGTCGACAAGCTGATCGCCGACGGAAACACGGTCGAAGTGAAGATCGACAAACCCATTCCCGTGCACACGACCTATTTCACCTTAGTGGTAGACGAGCAGGGTCAGGTGAAAACCTTCGACGACATCTATAAGCTCGACAAGCTGGACAAGCGCGACGATGCCGCTGCCGGGTCGCCGCCCGTGGCCGGCACCGCGCCGATCCCGCCGCGAAAGCCGGCGAATGGGAGCCTTGCTGCCTCCGCGCCGTAGCGCCGCTCGCGATTATTCCCATGGGACGCTTTTGAATCTTTGATGCGGAGAGGCCCTGTTTTGGCTAGGCTTGAGGCCGCCGAAAGGAAAGGGCCCCATGCAGTCGCAATTCACCGTCGGCATCAATATGGAAGGGAAGGGCGACCGGATCGTGGTCCGAGCCGAGGACGCCCTGATTGCGGCGCTCAAGGTCAAGGCCGAGCGGCCGGAAGCCGCGATCACCTATGTGCGCCGGCTCAACCGCCGTGGCGATCAGCGCCATCCACCCCACCGGCTGTCCGACACCCGCTAGCGAACGACTAGTCGTCCTGCTCCACCTTGCGGCCCGCAGGGAGCGCGCGCATACGCATCGCCGCATAGATGGCGAAGCAGCCTAGCAGCAGCGCGGCGGCGATTGCAGGTGCGCGCCAATCGCCGGTCGAGACCCGCACCCCGATCAGCACGAGGCACACGACCGTTCCCAGCGCCGGTACGAAGCGAGGGATCTCGAATAGACCGGGCTTCTCGCCCTTGCGCCCCTTCAGCACGAATAGCGCGCCGTTGACCACCGCGAAGACTGCGAGCAGCAGGAGCACCGTGGCCGAGGCGAGCTCCGTGATGGTTCCGGCGAGCGCCAGCGGCGCCAGGATGAGAAACAGCACGGCGATGGCGACATGTGGCGTCCGTCTGCCGTCATGCACCTTGGCGAATACCGACGGCAGAAGACCTTGGCGCCCCATGCCGTAGAGCAGGCGCGAGGCGGTGACGTAGTTGACAAGGCCGGTATTGGCGACGGCGAACAGCGTGATCCCGGTAAACACGATCGGCGGGATGAGCGGCGCGGCGCGCGAGACGACCTCGGTGATGGGCCCGGGCGCGGCGGCCAGTTCCTGCCATGACACGACCGAGACCGCGGTGATCGCCACGGCGATGTAGAGGACCGTAGCGAGCGCCATGGCAGTGATCAGCCCGATCGGGATCGTGCGCCGCGGGTCGCGGACTTCCTCCGCCACGTTGTACATGTCCTCGAAGCCGATAAAGGCGAAGAAAGCGAGCACCGCGCCTTGCATGACGAGCAGGATGGCGTGGTCGTCGCCGGTCGGCGGCAGCTCCAGATAGTCGACCGAGCCCCAATAGGAGATGCCCACCGCCACCACCAGGATGAGGCCCGACGCCTCGATGATGGTGCACAGCACGTTGACCCACATCGACTCGCGGATGCCGCGGAATACGATCCCGGTCATCACCAGCAGGAAGCCCAGCGCCAGCCAGGCGATGGGCACGCCCTCAAGCCCGATCAGCTCGACAAGGTTGGCGGCGAACACGCGGCTTTGCGTGGCGATGGAGGTGAGGCCGGAGCAGACCAGCGCCAGCC
>Ga0307379_10008655_pt1 | contig 13693 bp, 12 predicted proteins | sample UN2MG_FD_202237 | JGI IMG/M metagenome (GOLD analysis project Ga0307379, IMG submission 202237) | Soil microbial communities from Risofladan, Vaasa, Finland - UN-2 | ecosystem: Environmental > Terrestrial > Soil > Coastal area > Acid sulfate soil | place: Finland: Risofladan, Vaasa | collected...
AGTTCTTCAGTATAAAATCCTTCTTGGCTTTCTTTTTTCTCATCCCCGTCCATTTCTTCCTCAACCGGGATTTCGTCAGCATCGCTCATTGAGTCTCACTCCTCTTATTCTTAACCAATAAATAGATTCCTAATCCGACTATTAAGACCGGCCACCATGCTCCCAGGCTCTGGAAAATAAAGAGTTCAAAAAAGGCAGCCAGGCCCATGAAAATCAGAACCATGGTTCGGATAAAGCGGTGCGCTTTTTCAACTTTGTCACCAGCTTCGTCAAAACGATACAGATAACCGTAACCAGCGCCGCCGGCCGCCAGCAGCAATGTCCAGGAATAGGCCATACTTTCATAATGACCTACCAGGTTCAACAGGAACAATAGAACGCCCAAAGCCAGGACCATGGCGCCGGGTACTACCAGGAACGACAATTTACTTTGTTCATCGGCCGTTGATTTGTATGATGGCCAGACCATCAGGGCACCAAGACCAAGGATAAATCCTGGCCAAAGGTAATCCATCAGATGGATGTCCAACAGGTTTAGAGCCAGCAATAGTATACCGGCAATTATTAGAGAACCGGCCAACCTTGATGGCTTTTTGACTGAGTTACCTACTTCTGCTTTCAATACGGTTTCTTCTGACATTTTGCACCTCGCTTTGTTAGAGTATGTGCATCTTTACGCAACGTCCCGACGAAAGTTGCGCCGTGGTAATTATTCTGATTACTATTTGCAGCATTGACAGTTTGTGACCATGCCCATCTTATGCTGATTCGGATTGCTTGACTCGTTCGATGGGAATGAATTCGATCTCTAGAACGCCATCGGAAATACGGCCACTACCCGCTCGCATTCGGGCCAACACCGTTGGCAAAATCATTTCCCGTTTGAAGTTGCCGATAGTGATAAAGAGCTCATCACCACGTTTGCGCAAGCGGACATCACTACCGCGTGCAAATGGCAGGGGTATACGCAGTAAGTAAGCGTCATCTTCACCTTCAACGATCTCTTGTAGTCTGCCGCGGAAGAAGATTTTACCAGGATCTTCCTCACCGAAACAATCCAGGGCCAGTTGGGATAAGGCCTTGATCCCAAATACCTCGCCTGCGTAATACGGCGCGGTCCAAAGCGGCAACGGCCGGAAATTATCATTGATTAGTCGAATATACTTTTCCTGGACCTCTCGCCGCTGTTTCATGAACGTCCCTTGATCGCTCATATCAGGCAAGACCCTGTTGATAACCACGCTATCTACCGGATAGTTGAACAGGCCCAGGTAGCTGATAGCTCGCTCGGCTTCCCGCATGACCATCTTTTCTGGGATGACCACCACCCGGTAGCTGGTAATCTCCGGATCGCTGAGAGTCTCACGCAACTCGGCCGTGGCTTCATCCAATTTATATAAAGCGTCGATCACCTCGGTTGGCGCGCGCAAGAACCGGCCGGCAAAAGGCGCTAACATGCGTATGACTCCTTTGTCGAGCCGTGAGACCCGGCCGGCATACCAACGAAAGGTATCAGGCAAGGTTAAAAGCCGGATTGTCTCGCCGGTTGGCGCGGCGTCAATGATGACGCGATCAAAATTGCGTTCAACCGCCTGTTTGTTGATATGCAATAGACTAACGATTTCGTCCATGCCAGGAAACGCCGAAAGCTCTTCGGCCACCACCCGGTCTACGCCACCCTTTGTCGTGATCATGCCGGACATGAACGATTGTAAGGTATCCCAATAGTTGTGTATATCGGCAACCGCACTGATTTCCTGGGCCCAAAGATTCTCGGCGATTTCTACAGGAACATCGCCTAAGGGAATATCCAGTGAGTCAGCCAGGCTATGGGCAATGTCCGTACTCGCGACCAGGGTTTTAAAGCCCAACTGAGCGCTTCTCAGCGCGGTGGCCGCGGCTACTGTGGTCTTACCTACCCCGCCTTTACCCAGATATAAGACAATTCGCATTTGTTTCTCCACATTATTAAATTGGCGCAGTTATTCACCGCTCATTATGCTGGCGATCTATTATGATAGCAATACGTAGCCGGATTCTCCAGGTTGCCCAACGCTCATAAATCATATTTCAGTCTAAGGGTAATGGTCCCATTGAAATTGTTTCTAAATGCCCTCAAGAGGGCCGATAACTCGAGACACCCACCAATCTCGTCTCAAGGGTGGCAGATTGCTTGTCCCCAGCCCCCGAGCCTCAAAACATCAACTATCAGCTTAACGGCCGGCGGCATCGCCGGCCGGACCGTGTTACAATAAACGACTGGGGTCGACTGGGTCAGGCGATCTGATTGCCGATAATCGTTAGTTTATCTGCCTATATTAGCAGGCGTCAACCTGCTTGATAATTTCCCGCAATTGGTCATAATCTTTTTTATCTACTTCTGCAACCTTTGGATTACTAGAACGTATTAGGTTATGCGTCTTGATAAAACGATCAATGCTGCGCGCAAGAAGCGCTGGCGCAACTCGATTTAAGGAAGGAATTCAGACATGAGCCCTAAGCAAAAAAGTGATAAGTACGCTGAACTCGGAGTAGCTTTGGCAGAGCTACCCCATATAAGTGAGGAACAGGTCAGCCAGTGGGTTGATCTACAACGAACGATTGACCTGAGTCGAGATTATTTGATTCGGGCCGTCCCCCAAGCCCAGCATAGTATTGATGAAGCTCAAAAGATATTGGCCCAGCGGACCTATACCCTGGTCTTCTTTGGCGGCACAGGTGTAGGGAAGAGCACCTTGATTAATTCCCTCCTGGGTCGCAATCTCCTACCTACTGGCGCGGTAACGGCCGTGACTGGGACCATCGTCTATATTGAACAGGCGGCTGAAGGCGAAGCGGAATCTTTGACTTTTTCTTATTGGAGTCGCGAGGAATTCGCCAAACGCGTCCGTCGTCTATGCCAACTGGCCGAGATTGAGGCTTTTGACATCACGAACGACGGCGAGCGCCAACAGGCCAGGGAAGCAATTGAAGGACTTTTTAACGATAGCCGGGATGAAGCAAAAACCGAACAGGATGAATACCTGGAAATCCTCGTCGATTGCATTACGACTTATGATGCATACAAGGATCTTTACCAGAACGGACCACCGGCACCCCAGAGTTTTACAATCGACAATGAAGATGCCCTCACTCATCTCCGGGAAGATGGTTTTAAAGGAAATAGTAAGCGGCAAATCCGGCTGGTGAAGTCGGCAACTTTCAAGATTCAAGTCGCCGCAGACCGGCCGAACCTTCTTATGAATGGCTATTTGCGCATCGTCGACGTCCCCGGTCTTGGAGCCGGCATGCGCCTGCATGAAGCTATCACCCTGGAAGAGATGAAGCGTGAAGACGCAATGATTGTCCTGGTCACTGATGCCGGCCGGCAAAGAGTTGACGAGATGAAGTCCCTCTCGGCCGTCAATTGGGTCAAGGAAAATCGCTTATTTGGTTTATCCGGCAGCGACCTCGACGAAGCAGCATCTAAGATATTTCTTGCTGTCAATGGTGGGAACATCCGCCAGGCTTTTGATCGCCTGAATGCCGGGCTACCCGAAAGTGAGCGGGAAGTTAAGGAAGTCACCCGTTACATCGCACCAAATTATTGGGAACGGTACAGTGATCGCGGAAATGGCCGGCCATATTTTCTAGTCATGGCGCCATCAGCACTCTACCTGCAAGATCCCGCCCACGCCCCTGCCGAATTCGCCAGCGAGACAGAACGCATACTAAAGGTTTTCGCGGATCAACTGGGCGCAGTCGATAAAAAAGACCCTCTGGCCCCGGACACATCTGAAGCCTTGTTGACGTTGAGCGAAGTTCCTTTGCTCCGCGACCGGCTAATTGCCTTTATCAAGACAGAACGGGTGCGCAGCCAGTTGCGGGAGGCCAGTACGCGGGTTCGCAACAGTCTGCAATCGTTGCGCTTCTATTATGAAAAACAATTAGCCGGGCGGGGTTTGTTCCCACCTTTCGCAACCAGTTGGGAGAGTTTGCAGGAACGGCGATTTGAAAATGTGCTGGTGCGCCAGCAGAAAGAATTGCCCCGGGCTTTCCACAATGCCCTGCTTGACCTTAGCCAGCGAATTAATACCGATGATCGCTTCCGCAACCTGTTGCTACCAACCGTTAACGGCGTTGAATCAATGGTCGAAGACGCGGTTCAGCGCGAGGTCGAGAATTTGTTAGAGAGTTACGGCACCGAACATTGGGATGACCGTGACGTAACATACGACAGCCTGGTCTGGGGTACCAGCGGAATTGAAGTCCCCATCAAACGTATTTTATATCAGGTGGAACTGGTCATGCAGGAAGCGGTCTCAAACTTCATGCCCCAAGTCGCTGAAGTCGTGGCTGATGAACTCGAGCGAACCCTGGAAGCCCATGATATAAAAGGCCGCGTAAACCGGGCTGCATACGGTCAAGAATACAGTTACACCTTACCCTATGAGCCAGGCAAAGAATTGGACCTTGAAGAAAGTTATAAAAGCCTCGTCGGCCGCGTCGGTGATAACTTCCGCGAGATTTGCCGGCAAGCTACTATGTATGAGTTGGTTAAACCGGAACGCTCCATCCACAATCGGGTCCGTGATCGGGAGAGGGAATTAGCCCTTCCCGAAGATGACCGCATCTTGGATGCTGTTCTCTATGGCGCCGAAAGCGTACGCCAAGAACTGGCGGCCCAGGCAGATGCTGCAACCGCCGACCGGGTCGGGGCAGCGGTCGTCGGTGATGGCACAGGGTTGGCAACGGCTGTCCAAGAAGTGGTCGAAGATGAATTCGTGATCAATATACTTGATGGCGGACCCACTGACGACGCCCTGGCGGATATCAAGTTTTCGACCCCAGTGGTTGAATCTGGCTATGGAGAACTTGAAACTAGTTATGCCGAAAAACTCGACAATATTTCCTTGAAGACGAACAAGATCTATGGTGAAATCATTAACGACTTGTTCGACGACGACCAATTGCTCCCCCGGCTTCGGCGATTATTCTGGCTTGAAGCTACCAAGGCCGAAAGAGACTTCAACAACTATCTAATCAAGCCGATGCTTAAGCAGCACGATCGCAAATTGGCCGACCCAGAATTACGTGAAGCAATGGGGGTCGATCTAGAAAGCATATCGGATGTCGAAGAATTGATGCGTGTTTGGGAAGGATTACACGGTTTAGAGACCGGCCTACCTCTCTAGGAATCGTGAAGCAACTGTAGGGATGCGGATGCGCAAGTGCATCCGTACCCTTCGATAAGGTTCTTAGTGTCCAACCACGTGTATTGGAGCAAGTATCGCAATGCATGAGACTGCATTAAAAATTGTTCAAACACTTCAAAATGAAAATCAGGAGTATGCCTACGCCATCCGTCTGACGCACTGGTTGCTGGATGAGGCGCCGAAAGGGGAAACGCCGGCGGCCGATTTCACTGCTTCAAGGGCCAAAGCCCTACTTCGGGCTGACAATTTGCTCGATGAGGCAACCTTGAATAATTTCTCCCAGCTCATCGAGCGCCGTCCTGGGTTCAGAGTGGCCATCTATATGCTGCTGGCCGATACAAAGTTGGCTGATAATCCGGCAGTGGCTTCATTGGTGCATCTGCATCCAACTGACGACGATGAACCTATTCCCTGGACCCTCCTGGTACTGGCTGCTTACTGTTGGAAAGGCAACTATCCTTTATACCAACTCGATCCAGCTTCACCCCCAGATACCTATAGCCCAGCCGGCCAGGCCGTCAGACGCTCGGCCGGCTTTATCAGGGGACAGGTACAACTTAGCGCGACGGAACGCGACAAGCTAGCCCGCCGGCTCGCCGAACCCCCTTCTGGAGCGCCGTCCATCGATGAATTACGTCCGAGTGGCGAAGCCATTGCCCCGTTACCTCCACACTATCGTCCGCCGATTCCCGAACAATATCCAGAAGTTGCCAGAGAAACTGTCCAGATTGACCTGGAGGATGTTGAACAACAACCGCAGCTCACAACCGGTGACCCCCTGGTAATTACCGAAGATGAATTGACTAATCCGCAAGCGTCCGGGAGCGACCCGGTGCGTATGCCGGCCATTGTCATCGGGCCTAGCCAGATCGTACCAGGAGGGGGATCACCGCCCAGTCCGCTGCCTAATTCGGCTATAATCATGCCATCCCAATCCTCCAGCAACCAGGCCCGGCCGAATCTCACCATGTCGCTGAGACAGGTATTCAAACAAGAGGAACTGCGATCAACAAAACTCCTGATCGTAGTACAGGATTACCCGGACGGGCCTGGAGTATTCGGTTTACAGGTCAAGGTAACCTGTCAGGGTATTAAAAGTTACGTCGCCGGGGCCACCAACCACGAAGGTAAATTCTTATGTGAGTTGCCAGTGCGCGTTCAAAGTGGATTAACCTATGATGTGGCCGTAACCTGGCCCCGAGCAGAAGGCGGCGATGTAGAGTATAAATCTATTACTCTCAACGCTGACAGGACAAGATTTACCCTGCCTTTCTACCGGCAACTGGATTCTCCGACCTAAACGGCGTAGATCATCTCGAGATTAATTGATAGCTGGATACAATTATTGAGCTGCCCAAGGGGCCTGGATTAATGGATAAGGAGTGGTTACAACTTACTGAAGAGGATATAAACCGGGCCCGCCGGCTGGTTAGTGAACAGCCGTCCACGCCCGATGTCCTGGTAATCAGCCAGTCTGACCTAACGGAGGAGCGTTCTATTGTAACAACCTCTTCCGGAGTGCTGAAAATCACCCCGGACGACCTGGCCCCTTCCGCGCCGAGGCAGAGTGCGCCTACTAACCTAAGAGAGTTGGAGCTCCAAATGTACCAGCTGGTCAATAGCGCTCGGAGGGAACATCTGCCCCGCTGGCTCGGAACCTCCCATCTAAGATGGCACGAGCCGTTGGCGGCCCTGTCACGAGGACATTCCGACGACATGCTCCGCAGGCAATACATCGCCCACGATTCGCCAGAGGGTATTACCACCGCCCAACGAATCAACCGTCAAGGGGTTCGTTTTGTCGCCTGTGGTGAGAATATAGGCGTTGTTTATGGCAATGCGGCCGGAACACCCTTGTCGGTTCTCGACATTCACAATGCATTTATGAATCAACCACGAAGCCTGACAAACCATCGCGGCAACCTGCTGAATCCAATCTGGACTCATGTAGGAATTGGCATCTCCCATAATCCGGACGGATCTCTGGTTGCTACACAGACATTTATCTCCGCTCCGGCCAGCCGGTTTAGGGGTCAATAAACCACTCGAACTGTGCCCCCCTTACAAGCAATTAAGGATAATGAATGAGTGAAACGATTGTTATTACTGATCCCAATTCAGACCGGTATCACACCTTTAGCTATATTAGCTGGTGGAAACAAGAAGTTGTGAAAAATGCCACCGTCATGGTGGTCGGTGCTGGCGCGCTAGGCAACGAAGTGTTAAAAAACCTAGCCTTAATGGGCATCGGCAATCTGTTTATCGTCGACTTTGACACCATCGAAGATAGTAATCTGAGTCGATCGGTCCTCTTCCGTGAAGCAGATCGCGGCCGCTTCAAAGCGGAAGTTGCCGCCGAGGGAGTCAAAAAACTTAACCCTGATGTCAAGGTGAAATCATGGAACGGTGACATCAACTTTGAGATGGGTATGGGTGTTTTCCGTCATGTAGATGTCATCGTTGGCTGCCTGGACAATCGCGAGGCCAGGCTGTCTTTGAATCGCTTTAGCTGGGCAATAAACCAACCCTGGGTCGACGGGGCTATCCAAGAACTCATGGGCATTGTTCGCGTCTTTTGGCCTGGGGATGGAGCGTGTTATGAATGCACGTTGAACGATGAAGATTACCAGATGATCAGCCTCCGTTATTCCTGCCCACTTCTGGCTCGAGAGAACATTCTTCAGGGCAAGGTGCCAACGACCCCAACCAGTGCTTCCATCGTGGCTGCGTTTCAGACCCAGGAAGCGTTGAAACTAATCCATGGCATGGAGGTCCAACCGGGAAAGGCCTTGATGATAAATGGTCTGACCAATGACATCTATACAACTGAATATCCTGTTAAGGATGGCTGCATGAGTCATTCCCGGCTGCAGCCTATTATCGAACTGCCCCAACATTCGGCAAGCTCGACGACGCTGGCGGAACTTCTGGAGATTGCTCGGGAAAGACTAGGTCCGGAAACTGTGTTAGAATTTGACAGTGAGATCGTGGTATCTATGACGTGCGCTGACTGTGGGGAAGAAACAGCCATATTCAAGCGCATGGGCCGTCTCTACGAAAGCGAATTTGAGTGTCCAGCGTGTGGCGGCCGGCGTGACATGCTCTTGACCCACCGTATCGATGGAACAGAGGATTTCTTATCCAGAACATTAACGAATTTCGACGTCCCGGCATTGGGCATCGTTAGAGCAAACAATGGCAAGGAACGAGTCTATCTGGAATTAACAGGTGACACAGAAACATTTCTTGTCTTTAATTAGGGGTGCTTCGTTACCTTGCGGGTCAAAGCTTCATAGCTACCCACTCAAGTTGAAGATGCAACCTTATTCATCAAATCTACGTAATATCTTTAGATTTACGTGGTAATAACACATGGAGGCTACTAAACAATGGCAAGTATTAAGGTAATCATTTACGATCCGACTGGTTCTAAAAAGACACCGGTGGAACTACCGAATGATGTACCAATGAACAGATTGATCCCGGCCCTGGTCACCAAGATGGGGCTGCCTACCAATCAGGGCGCAAACCCAATCACCTATCGTCTGGACCATCGCTCTTCAGGCAAACGACTGGCTGATAGCGATTCTCTGGCCGATGCCGGCGTCGCCGAAGATGATATATTGAGTCTGTTTCCGGAAGTTACGGCTGGCTGAGGTTTTTGACCCTAGCGTCGATCCTGCCCGCCGGTTCAGGCCAGGAAACAATATGATCGGAAGATAATTGTCTAGAAGTACCTGAAATTGCATCCTGTCCGAGGGCTGAGCAAATGTTGAATTTAGCTCAGTCCTCACTCACTTGTTGGCCAGAGGAAGATTATGTCCTTCGACATTCGCGAAACCCGATTGCGAAATGACCATAAGCGCATTCGTGATTTGGTTAATCGCAGTGAACTAATCCACATACTGCATGCGGAAGGCGATCCACCAGAAAAATATCACATCCAGTTTACATGTCGGGGCATCGAAAAGTTAGGACCGGCCGGAAATGCTATTATTCGAGACAAGCATGAGGTTAGTATCTACCTACACGCCGAGTACCCTTTAAAACAGCCACAGCTTAAATGGCTGACCCCGATCTTTCATCCCAATATCCATAGTTCGGGTGCGGTGTGCATCGGCGCCTGGTGGCCGGCAAAAACACTGGATGAGTTACTTTTGACCCTGGGTGAAATGGTTCAATACAAGAATTTGGGTCCTAAGGATCCGATGAATTCAAAGGCGGCCGCCTGGGCACTGCGAAATAAGCGTATGTTCCCGATAGACCCCCGGCCGCTCAAGGGCCGCTCCCTTGAGGATGAAATAATTATTGGTATGGACGAGGAGCCTGATGACTTCGGAATCAACATTCTCTGAAGCAGCCTCGGTTGAGGATAAAAACCAGACGCAGTTGGAACCTACACCTTTGGAGGGATCAGCTCACCCGACCACCGTGGAAATACCAGGCGGAAACAAGCAGGTGCTCCACGGAATTGAGCCGGCTAAAAACCAGGTAAAAGTTGTATTGAGCCAACTCGCCTTACGCCAGATAGAGGGGCATAGTGTAAGTGATTTAAGACGTGAATTGGGTGGTGTCTTGTTGGGTCATGCCACCCAAAGCACTTTAACTATCAGGGTGCATGTTGCCGCCGCCATCCCGATCCAAAGCGACGATCATGGCCCGGTTCACTTTACCTTCAACGCCGATGCCTGGGCCCAACTTCACCTGGATAGAGCGGAGCGATATCCACAACTTGATGTCGTGGGTTGGTATCATACACATCCTGATCTGGGTGTTTTTTATTCGGCCGATGACATTGTCGTCCATTCGGCCGCCTTCGTTTTACCCTGGCAGGTAGGCCTGGTCTTGGATCCGGTTCGGAATGAGATGTGCCTGGTTGGTTGGAATGAAAAAGAGGCCACCAGCCAGGCGCGGGACCTGGTGGGCTTGCCCGGCTATTACGAACAGTTGGACCAGCAAAATAGCTCTGTTGTTTCCTGGCATTTCACCAGGGCTTCTATATGGCGACAGGGTGGCTATCTGCCACGGGAGTATCAAAGTAGTGAGGTTTATGCGCCATCCTCCGACTGGCCCTCGCTCCCGGTTATCAGCCCCTGGTGGGGTGTTATCCTGGGCGGTCTAAGTCTGTTAATTAGCCTTCTTCTTCTTCTTGAGCGCATTCTAGGCGGCGCATAGCTAAAAACCGGTTAACTTTGGGATGACTGATAAAAATAATCCTTCTTTCGCGGCAATAATCACCATCACCTCACCTGAGAGCAACGAGCTGTCCAGGCTTAGGGTCATGCTCCTGCCGGCCGACCTAGTCCCCCTTGAGGGCGGCGTGACCAAGCCCCTTCAAGATTGTACCCTGGCTGAACTGCAGCAATTTGCTGAATCTCTTGAAAAGAAGCTATGGGACCAGCATGGTTCAGACACACTGATCGATCTGGTGGTTGGCGGGCAAGCGGAGATAACGATCAACCTAGCCGGAGATGATTCAGCTGAATCCCAATCCATGGATCTCTGGTTGGCTCATGCGATTGTCTTTCCGGAGAGTGAAACGCCGGAGAAAGCGACCGGGGATGATGCTGGTAAAGAATCTGTCGTAGACAAGCAGCTACCTGAACAAGATCCGGACCCAGATACGACGGTCGATATTCATCTCATTGATAAGGAATTGCCGGCCCAGAGAGTCGATCCAGTAATCGAGGCAGAAACCGCCGAAATCACACCGGCCACGACTACCTCGACGGCCGTCGACGAGGCAGTTATTGAAGTACAGCCGGGTGATGAGGATATTGTGGCCGGCATCAAAGAAGAGTCTCCCGAGATTACGACCGGAACAGTAGCGACCGAAGAAACTGACGGCTCGGTTGAAGACCTAGGTGAAGCTGCGGTTACTAGACCAGGGACTCCTGAAATCCAAGCCCCAGGCATGCGTGTGCTCGGCTTACGCCGACCGTTGAACCATGGCACCTGGACGGCCGTCGATATTTTAACCAATGAGCCTGCCTTTCGAGATGCCCAGGCTCATTCACTGAGCAGCATGGATAGGGAAGTCGCCGGCGTCCTAATTGGGCCACAACCTGAGAAGCAGCCTGACGGTCGATACGTGGTACACATCGTCGACACAATTATTGCCAAACATACCCGGATGCATGGCGCCAGTGTGACCTACACGCCTGAAAGTTGGCGGTATGTAAACGACAAGTTGGCCGAACGCTACCCGGACGAATCGGCCGTCATCGTCGGTTGGTACCATACACATCCAGGATTTGGCATCTTTCTCTCTGGGATGGACCTTTTCATACACCAGAACTTTTTCACACAAAAATGGCACGTCGCGCTGGTCCTGGATCCACAAGCAAGACGTAGCGGTTTCTTTTGTTGGGACCGCCAGATGACAAAAGTTGATACCTATGATTTCCCCTGGCCTAAATGGGCTTCCGGTTCATGGTAAAATAGGTTTAGGGTCGATGATCGAGTGAATGATCGTTTCCAAAAACCTATATGGCAAACAAGTCGATGAACGAAAACGAAACAATCCGGATAACAACTGACGATGTCGCCGAGGCAAATCGGTTAAGCCTGAGTTGCCCTATTTGCGCCAGCGCTGTCGAGCAACATGTCGAGCACCAGGCTCTGGCGCCGGTCATATGCGCCAATTGCCAGACTCTATACCACAAGACATGCTGGGAGCAGAATGGCGGTACCTGTGCGACATTGGGCTGCGAGCATACGGAATGTTATCCATACGGAACCGAACTGGGTCCGCGGCTGACCATCACATACTCCGATCTACCCAGGCATGCGCCAAAACGAAAACCTTCGCCAAACGGCCAGTCGAAAGCGATCAAGGAAAGGGAGAAACGGCGCCAGCAGGAAGAAGCCAGGCGCGTATTCTGGCCTAATCTATACAGGCGCATACTACGAGCATTTGGATGGCAATCAGACCGGTAATCGTCGATAAACAATCACCATTTCTTGGTGAGACCTGTGCTTTGTGCAAACAACCATTCGGCCCAGGGGATGAGTTGGCCATCTGCCCGGAAGACGCCACAAGACATCATGTCCATTGTTGGCGAGCTAATGCGGACAAGTGCACGGCTTATGGCTGCACGGGCCATGGAGAAGTCATCGGTGGAGCACCGGCCACCGCCAGAACAGCGACAAGGTTCCGAGCAGGCCAGGAAAACGAAGCCAAGGTCCAGACCCTACCTTCAAGAAGTTTCCATTGCGCACAGAGTTGCCTGCTTGTCACTATCGCTTTGGCTATCATCCTATTCGCCATCGGTTGCTTTGGTCTCTGGGCCATTGCCGATTACATCATGATCGATGTCTTAGGCTGGCAATATCGCGGTCCTGTTACCGGCGTTATCCCCCTGCTCAATTCAGGCGTAATAGGCACAAGTTTGATTTCACTTGCGGCCTACTTTACCTCCTACTAATTATCCCTATCAGCGGCAGGTTAGAAGTCAATAATTGAGGCGTGGCCAATGGTCAGCTCTGCTTGCCGCCCGGCTTTTTTGTTGTAAACTCCTCAGCTGTTATCAACTGCAGTTGACCACTCTCTTTGCGTGGTCGCAATTTCTTTCCGTTATATAGTTCATCATGACGAAATACCAACGTCTATTAGAGCGTGTCTACGAAATCCAGGATTTAAGAAAGGCCGTGCGGGTCCTGACCTGGGATCGCGAAGTGAACATGCCAACCGGCGGCGATACCGCCCGGGCCAACCAGATCTCAACTCTAAAAAAAATTAGCCACGCCCTCTTCACATCGGACGAAATGGGCGAACTCATCCAGGCCGCCACCGTTGAAATCAATGGCACCGGGCACAGGAGTACGGAAGCCAGCTTGATCAGACAATTGCAGCGTGACTATGCCCGGGCTCGCCAATTACCGGCGGAATTCGTGAGCCAGCAGGCCTACGTGAACAGCAATGCCATTTCCATTTGGAAAAAAGCGCGAGCCGATAACGACTTTGCCCTCTACCTGCCCTGGTTGGAACGGATTATTGATATCGCCCAGGAACAGGCAGAATATCTTGGCTTCCAAGATGAGCGGTACGATGCGCTTCTGGATATTTATGAGCCCGGGGCAACCACGGCTCAAGTCCGCCGGCTGTTCGATAAAAGCAAAAATGAGCTTAAACCACTTTACCAGGCGATTGGACGCCGACGAAATCAAGTGGATGATTCTTTTCTGCGCCAGCCCTATGATTTGGCCAAGCAACTCGAGTTCGCTTATTATTTGGCAACGGCCGTCGGTTATGATTTCAACCGCGGTCATCTGGCCACCGCAATCCATCCCTTCTCAACCAGCCTTTCTCGAGATGATGTCCGCATTACCACCCGCTTCAATCCAACTTTTCTAAACTCCTCTATGTTCGCCACATTGCACGAGGCCGGTCATGCAATGTACGTACAAAATGTAGATCCCCTCCTGACTCGCACCCCATTAGCGAAAGAAACCTCGGCCGGTTTAGATGAGTCACAGTCGCGCATGGTCGAAAACAT